>JAEEGI010002063.1_pt1 | contig 49720 bp, 39 predicted proteins | sample 8958751 | NCBI WGS metagenome assembly JAEEGI01 (sample SAMN16246545, study PRJNA631951) | gut metagenome | biome: gut microbiome; feature: rumen; material: KS-attached | host: Bos | place: Iran: Karaj | collected 2018-10
GAACGGTACGCCACCTATCCCGACGCCAATATCTACAGCATATACCAGTCGTACAACCGCAATTTCCAGCTCTCTATCATAATTGGTGGCTTGTTCTATGCGCTCAATATCATCGACGCCTACGTTTACGGCCACCTGTTCGATTTCGAAATAAACGAAGACATCAGTCTCCACCTGCGTCCCAACGTGGATATGTTTGATTTCGGCAACGGATTTTCAAGTCCTTCTACAGGATTGACAGTGCAGATAAGATTTTAGGTGATTGGGAGTTAAAGGCAACTGACGACTATTTCCGTTGGAATAACGGTTGGTGGATTTGTCGCTTTGTAAGCAGTAATAAGGCACAATGTATAAATAATGCCCCTTTTTCGGATTATTTAAGCTTAAATCCGTCAGATAAAATTTCTAATAAAAATACAATAAATACTATCAAAAAGGGTGATAAAAATAGTATTAACGCACTATTCTTTAATCGAATTAACCTTTTTTGTGTTTGTAAATCAAATATTTTGTTTTTTACAGCGTCATTTATAAAAAATAATCGTTGTAGTAAATTCTTGTTAGAAATATCAAATCCTCTTTTTTTCAAAAAGAATGATGTTGCAATCATAACACCTATCGATAATAACCATAAGATAGGACATATAATGACCAATATAAGTTCTACTATTTCTTTCATTATAATGTTTTTAATGTGCTATTTATACCAACATCTTCACCTCAAAACATAATTCCTAAATCCTAAATCCGAATTGGCTGCGCTGCGCTAAAGGTTCCGAATTGAGTTTATTCATCCGAGAATTCCGACACGAACTGGCGGTAGGCGGAGAAGGTGTTGGCGCGCGACAGGAAACCGATGTAGTTGTTGTCGTTGTCGATAACCACGAGGTTGTAACGCTGTCCCACCTTGAATTTGTTCACCACGTCGGACATGGAGTCGGTGATGCGTACGCAGTCGCCTTCGGAGAGTGGGTACATAAGCTCGTCGACGGAATATTTGTCGTAAAGTTCGGGTTTGAAGATTATCTTACGCACGTCGTCGAGGACTATCACGCCAAGGAATTTGTCGTTTTCGTCGAGCACGGGGAAAATGTTGCGTTTCGACGACTCTATGGCGGTGATGAGGTCGCGTAGCTTGTCGCCGCTACGCACTATCACAAAATTCGTTTCGATAAGTTTCTGCATGTCCATCAGCTGCCAAGCGGACTTGTCCTTGTTGTGGGTGAGCAGGTCGCCGTGCTTTGCCAGCTTGCGTGTGTAGATGGAGTGCCGCTCGAACGGACGTACGCAGATGTAAGTTATTGTGGTTGTTACCAACAGCGGTGCGAAAAGTCCGTAGCCGCCGGTTATCTCGGCAATAAGGAAGGTGGCCATCAGAGGGGCGTGCATCACACCGGCCATCACGCCGGCCATTCCCACAAGGGCGAAGTTGGCCAACGGCAGTTCTAGTCCCATCTGGTTGAGCAGTGCCGCGACGAAAAAGCCGCTGAGTCCGCCAATCACTAACGAAGGACCGAAGGTGCCGCCCACGCCGCCGCTGCCGATGGTTACCGAGGTAGCCACGGCTTTCAGCGCTATGATGCCGAACAACCCGAGCAGCATAATCCACGGGGCTGCATTGGGCGAGATGAAGAAACTGTTGGTTATGAACGAGTTGGGGTCGCCGTGGAGTAGGTCGTTGAGCTGTGAGTAACCTTCACCGAAAAGGGGAGGACACAAGAAAATGAGTATGCCCAGCAGGGTGCCGCCGATGAGTATCTTCACCCACGGTTTTTCGATTTTGGCAAACAACCCTTCGATATTGAGGTTTACACGTAGGAAATACACTGAAACAAGGGCGCAGAAGAGTCCGAGCACCATAAAGAAGGGAATCTGCGTTATTTGGAACGCATCCTGAATCTGGAAGGCGAACTGCACGTCGGTTCCCATAAGGAAATAGGCGAGGGTGGAGGCGGTGATGGACGAGATTAGGAGCGGGATGGCGGCGGTCATCGAGATGTCGAACATCAGTATCTCCAGCACAAACAGTATTCCCGCTATCGGGGCTTTGAAGATGCCTGCTATTGCGCCTGCCGCACCGCATCCGAGCAGGAGTATGATGTTTTTGTGTTTCAGGTGGAACCACTGTCCTATGTTGGAGCCTATGGCGCTGCCCGTGGTGGCGATAGGAGCCTCAAGTCCTACGGAGCCGCCGAACGCCACGGTGATGGTGGAAGCAATGATGGAGCTGTACATGTTGTGCCGCGGCATTTTTCCGCCTCCGCGCGAGATGGCGTAGAGTACGTTAGGAATGCCGTGGCCAATCTTGTTGCGGACTATGTATTTGAGAAACAGAACGGTAAGTATTATGCCGATGGCGGGAAAAATAAGCAGAAGGATGTTAGCCCCTCCGAACACATCAACACGGATGTGCATAAGCAGCACGTAAGTCTTGCGGACAAGGGTTTTCAGTATCACTGCGGCCAAACCTGCACCAGCACCGACCAAGACGCTGAGTATCAGAACGAAATAACGTTCCGAGATGTGTCTCAGACGCCAGATGTGCATCTTTTTGCGGATATTGGCAGCGTTCATTTTTTGTCCGTTGTTTTGTAACTCTTTGGTTATTAGGATAATAATGTATTTATTCCACGTCGAGTGGAATCACAAATATACAAAAAAAAGTGTTACAAAGCTTTATTATTTGGCAAAATAGGTGCTTGTTGGCGGTATATAACTGAAAATTAGTTATATACGTGGAGCATTCCGCCGCTATAGACGGCGTTGTACTGACGCAGGGGACTGCGTGCCGGACCTTGTATCGGCGTGCCGTCGGTGTAGATGAACTGCGAGTGGCATTCGGGGCATTCCATAATCACCGAGTTGTCGGGGTCCACCTCCACGCCGGTGCTGTTGTGGATGGGGCATCCTCGTTCGTAGGCTACGAAATCGGTCCACGAGATGCGGAACACCACCACACCGCAGTAGCCGCCCGTGAGGTACTCGTAACCGCCCACGGTGTTAAGACCGCTGTAGGCCGGACTGTCGGGATTGATGCTGAAATTGACGTAGGCCAGCGGCGCTTCCTCGTCCTTCTTGCACGAGCAGAGGGCGAGACAGGCAAGCAGTAATATGGCAAACGTTTTTTTCATAAGTTATTGGTTGTCACCGATTATCATTGTCATTATGACTTTCGCCACAAGCGCGAGGGTGTTGCGGTCGATGGCGTCGAGGTTGTCGCCTTGGGTGTGCCAATGCTCGAAGAAGTTTTTGTCGGACTGGTTGCAGACGATGTCCACCATCGGGATGTTGGTGTTTTGGTTGATGTAGAGGTGGTCGTCGAGGATGGCTTCTGACTCCGAGTTTTCGAAGATTTTGCCGTAGCCCAGCTGTTGCGCCACTGTCCACAGTTTGTTGGTGATGCCGGGGGCGAAGTTTCTCGACACCTCCTCTTTGGTGAAACGCGGGTTGAAACCGCCCACCATATCGAGTAGGATGCCGTATTGTGCGTTATAGAAAGGAATGTGCGGGTGTGTGGCCCAATATTGTGCTCCGAGACACCACGAGTCGTTCTGGTAAGAGTCGGCGAAGGTGGGTGAGCCCTGGTCCTCTAGGTCGAAGAAGATATAGTCGATTCCGATGTTTATGTCGTTCTGGCGGAAGATGCGTGCCATCTCCATAAGCACCGCCACGCCGCTGGCACCGTCGTTGGCACCGAGTATGGGCTGGTGGTATTTGGTGGAGTCGGGGTCGTGGTCGGCGTAGGCACGCGAATCCCAGTGGGCGGCGAGGAGTATGCGGTTGTCGGCCTTGGGGTTGACGGAGGCAATGATGTTTTTGCCTTTGGCCGAGGTGTTGTCCCAAAGGGTGGACTTGAAGTCCTGAACTATCACAGTGTCAGTCCATTGCCTCATTGCGTTGGCGAGGTATTCGGCACATTTTTCGTGGGCCTGCGAGTTGGGAATGCGCGGACCGAAGGCAAGTTGCTGTTCTACGTATGAAAAAGCGCTGTCGGCGTTGAAATCGGGAGTTTTTACGGAAGTGTAGTCTTTTTCCGTTGTCTCGCCCGAAGGCTGGTTGTTGTTGCCGCCACAGGCGAAAAACAGTGTCGCCGCAATTGCGATAGGGAGAAGTCTTTTTGTCATTGTGTTGTGTTTTTACGGGAGTAATAACTGAAATATGGTGTTTTTATTGTGGGAAAGTATGAAATACTATATTTATTGATTTATGTTTGCAGGACTACTTTTTTCTGTCGCCCATTCAAAACTGAATTCTGATAACTGCCCCTTGATTACTTTAATTTTCAACATTCAACTCTCAATTTTCAATTCCCAAAGACGTAGCTTATTATGTTGGCTCCCATCTGCAGGGCTTTGGTGCGGGTGGCTTGGCTGTCGCCGTGCACGTCCTGATCCTCCCAGCCGTCGCCGAGGTCGCACTCGTAGGTGAAGAAACAGACCAGCCGGCCGTTGTAGATAAGTCCGTAGCCTTTGGGCGGCAGATTGTCGTGTTCGTGGATTTTGGGCAGACCGTTGGGGAAGTTGTATTTCTGGTGGTAGATAGGGTGGGAGAAAGGCAGCTCCACAAATTCCAGCTCGGGGAACACCTTTTTCATCTGAGCCACGGCGAAGGGCTTGAGTCCGTAGTTGTCGTCGATATGCAGGAAACCGCCGGCAATGAGGTAGTTACGCAGGTTTTGTGTCTCGGCGGGCGAGAAAACTATGTTGCCGTGTCCGGTGAGGTGCAGGAACGGGTAGTTGAAGATATCGGCGCTGCCCACGTCGACGGTGGCGTACTGCGGGTTGAGGTTGGTGCCGAGTTCTGTGTTGCAGAATTTGATGAGGTTGGTGAGCGAGGTGGGGTTGGCGTACCAGTCGCCTCCTCCGCCGTATTTAAGCAAGGCTATCTGTGTGGTCTGGGCGTTGGCGCCGAGCCACATCAGCAAGACAATGATTATGGTTGTCGACCGTTTTTTAGTCATTGTTGATGACCTTTGCCAGACCGCTGCCGAACATCAGGTTGAGGCCCACTTGGAAGTTGGTGCTCTTGATGTCGGAGCGTCGTAGGCTGGATACGTAGTTGGCCAGGGCGTAGATTTGGAGCCGTTTCGCCAACGAGATATTGATACCCAAGCCGGGGTTGAACCAGTCGGTTCTGTTGCCGTCCTTCACCACGGCGAAGGTGGCCATCACCTCAAGCCAGTTGTAGAGGTTGGCGGCAAACACCAGAGAGGTGGAGTTGCGGAACAGCGTCTTCTCCACGGGGTTGCCCGATTTGTCGAAACAACTGATGTTTTTGTCGAACTCGCCGTGGAAGAGTACGCCGGCGCGGAAAATACTTCCAATATTGGCCATAACGCCGAAGTTGAGCTTGGTGGGGATGGATGTCCAGTAGGGCTGTCCGGCAGTGGAGTCGCTGGTCTGGAGAGTGTCGAGGATGGCGTCGATGGACTTGCCTATGGAGTCCCAGTTGTCCACAACCACGTGTCCGAAGTCGGTTTCTTCAAAAGTGACATAGGTTCTGTCGTGCGGAGTGAGGCGTATGATGTCGTTTTTCCAGTGAATGCCTTTTCCGAGGTCGAGTATGGATGCCGAGAATTCGAACATGTTCCATTTGTATTTTGCACCTATGTCGAAGGAGTAGCCCCAGTTTTTGCCGGAGAAGAAAGCCTTGATAACGTCGCCGTAGGTATTTTGGTGGAAAAGCTGTGAGCCGGTGGCGGTGAAATCGTAGGCTATGATGGCGGTGGTGAGTTTGCCGTCTTCATCGAAAGAGAGGTCGAAACGGGTGTCGTCGGAATGGAAGTCGCAGATGCCGTTGTGCAGTTTCAGACGGGCGCCGAGTGTGAGGTCGCCGAGGGTGTAGCCGCCGCCGAAAGCGAAGGTGTTGTAGGCCGTGGCTTGTACGATGTTTGACTCAACAACTGAGTATTCCTTGCCGGCCATCCCTTCGAACTTGTTTGCAAGCAGCGCGACAAGTCCTGTGGGAGCTCCGAAATGAAAGTCGATGTTGGTGGTTGCCGAGAACGACACGAAAAGGTTGTGAAGCCTTATGCCGAAACCTATCAGGTGTATGTCGGTGTTGAAAAACAGGTTGTTGTCCTTTTTCAGTTTTTCGCCCATGTCCCAAAGGTTCATATAGTGGGTGTTGTTGGTCTTGTCCTCGTAGAAAATGTCGTTGTTCGAAAGAGGCATATGCAGTTCCGGATTGAAGCCAATAAGCGAGATGTAGAAAGTGTTGTCGCTCGGATAGAACGCAGGGTTTATGTTGTTTTTCTGCGGTATGTAGGTGGAACCGAACAAAATAGGGCTGTTTTGTGCCGAAACGCTTATTGCCAAAGCAATACAGGCCATTGTGGCGATTATTACTTTTTTCATTTTCTTATGGGTGTTAATTAGTTTTCAATTGTTTGTAAAATGACGTTGCGATTTTGTTTTCGCAATTTGCAAAGATACATTTTTTTTATGATATATTTTTTTTAAAAATATATTTAATTGAAAATTAAATCGTTGTGGTTGTTAAGCGTTGTTGTTTGTGATGTTTGGCTGTGAAGTTTGTGAAAAAAAACGTAATTTTGCAAACACAAACAGACATTATTAATAGCATTTCGATATGAAAAAAATACTTTTGATTCTTGTAGCTGCGATGTTCACACTGCCTTTCGTTTCCTGCGACCCCAAAGATGACGGCGACAACGACGGCTGGGGCAACAGTTCATTGTCCCGCACCACGTGGAAGCACACCGACGATCTTTTCGAGAGCACAGTTACTTTCAAGGATTCCAAAACCATTTTCCACCACGAGCGTTATTTCGACGACGGCTCCGCATGGAACTTCTGGGGTACCTACAAATACAACGGAAGCGACGGTCAGGCCTCGCTCAGCTGCTACGGCGAGCCGGAATATTTCACCTTCAAAGTGGAGGGCAACAAGCTCATCATCTCTTTCGGTGGTGAGGAGATAGAACACACCAAGTCGATGTTCGAGGACCCGGGCAACCCGCCCTCCGACGACCCCAACGACCCCTCGGCGATACAGAACACCAATTGGAAATACGAGACCGGCACTGCGGGGGACAGCACTTTCCTGTCGGTGATCGTGCGTTTTGGCACCGTCAACGCCATGGTGTTTAAGACCGTATATGTTGACGAAGAGCCCGAGACGGAGTCATACAACGGCGGTTTCACATACAACGCGGCAAATGGTGCCGGCACCATCACACTTACCAACGTTGAGACCGAAGTCACGGTGGGCACAGCAACATTCTTGATTTCGGGATATACGATGACGCTGCGGTTGTTTGACGCGACATATCATCTTGCTAAACAACCATGATTACGTATTTATGCACGATAAATTGGTAATGTAGAGACGATGCATGCATTGTCTCTTTCTTTTTGCCCCTAAACAGCGGCTGTCCGCAATAGTGTTGAAAAAAATGACGACTGTTTGCAAATAAATCAAAAAATATTCGTAATTTTGCAAAACATTTCGAAAACGACAAATTAAACATTTTTATCATGAAAAAAGTATTTGCAATAATGCTGGCGGCGATGTTCGCTTTTGCGATGACGACATCCTGCGACGACAAATACCCCACTGGTGCTGCTGGAAGCGGTAATGGAAGTGCCGAAAACGGTGGTGGTAACGGTAATGGCGACGACAACGGCGGAGGAAATGGAAACGGCGGTGGCGGTGCTGCCGACGACGACTGGGCTGCGGTGAAATACACCACGTGGCATTACGAGAGTGAGCCACTAACGATAGAACGCGAACGTTACTATGTTTATGTGGGAGTGGAGCTTGGAGGTGCTTTCTACAACGGAACCGTCCACGAAAGGGAAGCCCGTCTGATACACAACTATTACGACAACGACGGCGAGCCTTTCATTGACCAGTATGTGGGTGTTTACACCTATACCGGCACCCGTCAGAGCGGACAAGGCACCCTGCCGATGACAAACCTCGCCACCGGTGAGGCCGAAGGCAACGCCACTTTCTCGATTTCCGGAAACACCATGACACTCAACTTCAAGGGTAAGACATATACTTTGGAATATACAATTTAAACAAAATCAAATAATTAATAACAAATAACATTATTTATCATGAAAAAAGTATTTCTTGCACTGATGTGCACAGCAAGCATGGCTCTGATAGCCGCTTGCGGCGGAAACGCCAACAAAACCGACGAAAACACCGACGAGGCTGCCGCCACCGAACAGGGTGCCAAGTCTTTCGACCAGATGACCGGCATCGAGAAATGTGCCGACGCTCTGCAACGTGTCTATAACCTCACTCTGGCCGACATCCAGCCCGATTTCGAGTTCACCGAACAGACCGAAGGTTTTGACAAATTCGACGGCGACCAAGGCTCGCGCGCCGTGGCCGTGTACCAGAAAAAGGACGGCACAGCAATAACCGCCGATGAATTCAAGGCTTGGGCAGGAAAAATCTACGAAATCACCAAGAAAATGTCGCAGGACGGCAAAAACGTAGAAGGTCCCGCCTACGTGAAATCCAACAAAGAGGCTATGGCCGAGAAATCGCTGGAAAAAGGTATTGATGGCGGCGAATGGAACTATCGTATGAACGACCAGTACTACGCCATCTATATCCACAACAACGACGGTGCCAAAAAGCCCTACGTTGACGTAACCTTCTCCCTCGGCATTCAGAAAACCTTCGAGGATGCCCTCGACGACGCTACAAAACAGCTGAAGAAATAATTTGTAGGGGCGAAAAATTTTTCGCCCGTACCTGTAGAGACGATGCAAGCATCGTCTCTTTTTTTATGTCACCGACACGGTGTCGGATACTATTTCACGATGATTTTGGTGCCATCGGTTTCAATGATTTGATTGGCACCGTCGGGGAAAAAGTTGTTTGAGGGGGCGGGCATTCCTTGTAGAGGTCTTTCTGGTTTCGGCTCGTTTTCCGGTTTTATCGCAGGTTTCCCCATCAGCAGCGGGATGCCGTATTTCTCGTTGTCGAAAAAGATCGGCTGTTCGTATTGCACACGCACGGTGTGTCCTTTCATCTTGCCGGGATTCCATTTGGGCATAATGCTGACGAGACGCAACGCCTCCTGGCCGCAGCCGCCCCCCACGTCGCGCAAAAGGCGGGGGTTATGTATCGAGCCGTCGGTCTCCACGGTGAATGTCACGATAACCATTCCGCCGACATTCTGTTCGGCCGCTAACGACGGGTAACGTATGCTGTCTTCGATGAATTTCTTCAACGCCTCGTCGCCGCCGGGGAATGTGGGAGGCTCGTCGACATTTACGAAAACGGGGTCGGGGGCCATCACCTCGCCGGCCAGAGGCTCCACAACACGGCTGGAGGTGTCGGGAACTACCGAGGGTTTCACGGGAGCCTGCGCCTGTGCAGTGCCTGCTGCAAGTCCTACCGCCAGCCCCGCAATGGTGGCCGCCTTGCCGAGACTTATGCGTTTGGCCAGCTCGCTCTCGAGATAGCGAACCTCCGCCTCGCATTTGGGACAGGTGCCGCTGCATTCGCCTTTGTAGGTGCATTCTTCGATTTCCAGCGGTATGCCGTTCTCCTCCGCAATGCTGCGTCGCACGTTCTTCAGCTGGTGACAGATGTTCTTTCCGATACCCATGACGTTTTGTTTTTAGGGGTGTTTGATACGATAACAAGAAACGAGGGTTTTTATTGTGAAGGTGTGAAGATGTGAAGGTGTTAAGGCGTGAAGGTGTGAAGGTGTGAAGGTGGGGCTCCGATATGGTGTGGAATTCTATTTTACTATGATTTTTTCCCAAAGTTCGGGTTCTCGTTTCGGGGTATCGACAGGCTCAGCTGGCGCGCCTCCTTCGATTAATGGAATATAGTATTTCTCGTTGTCGAAAAAGATTGGCTGTTCGTATTGCACACGCACGGTGTGTCCTTTCATCTTACCGGGATTCCATTTGGGCATCGTGCTAACGAGACGCAACGCCTCCAAGCCGCATCCAGCACCCACATCACGCACAATGCGTGGGTTGTGTATCGAGCCGTCGGTCTCCACGGTGAATGTCACGATAACCATTCCGCCGATATTTTGTTCGGCGGCTATTCTCGGATAACGTATGCTGTCTTCGATAAATTTCTTCAACGCCTCGTCGCCGCCGGGGAATGTGGGAGGCTCGTCGACATTTACGAAAACGGGTTCGGAGGTCATCACCTCGCCGTGCACTGGCTCCACTATGCGGCTGGATGTGTCGGGAACTACCGAGGGTTTCACGGGAGCCTGCGCCTGTGCCGTGCCTGCCGCGAGTCCTACTGCCAGTCCTGCAATGGTGGCCGCCTTGCCGAGACTAATGCGTTTGGCCAGCTCGCTTTCGAGATAGCGCACCTCCGCCTCGCATTTGGGACAGGTGCCGCTGCATTCGCCATTGTAGGTGCATTCTTCGATTTCCAGCGGTATGCCGTTCTCCTCCGCAATGCTGCGGCGCACGTTCTTCAGCTGGTGACAGATGTTCTTTCCGATACCCATGACTTTTTGTTTTTAGGGGTGTTTGATACGATAACGAGAAAGGGGGTTTTTTATTGTGAAGGTGTTGGGTTGTTGAATTGTTGAGTTGTTGAATTGTTGAGTCGTTTACATCGAACTAATTGCTCATTAAATCTTGTTTTTTTTTCTCCTGCTCGTTTCACTCGCGAAATTATGGAAATCTTGTAAATTGCTTTCGCCTACGGCGAAATGTTATTTTTAAAGATTCCCTAGATTTGTTCACATTGTTGATTTATTTCATAGGTGTTCACGATTGCTTCGCAATTTAGCCCGTAGGGCAAGGAGAATTAATACTGCCGCTTGCGGCAAGGAGTTCCCTAATTCCGAAATCCTAATTCCGAAATCACCTCAGCTCCACCACGGTTATGCCTTCGCCGCCCAGCTCCAGACGCTCGGGGCGGAACGACCGCACATCGCGGCTGTTGCGCAGGTATTCGCGTATGGCGGTTTTCAGGATGCCGTAGCCGGTGCCGTGTAGCAGACGCAACTCCCTTTCGCTCAGCAGCTTGGCTTCGTCGATATGTTTCTCTATCATCTCCAAGGCTTCCGCCACACGTCGGCCGCGCAGGTCGAGGGTGGGGGAGAAGTCGGCGCGCTTGCGGTTGAGGTCGTCGTAGATGCTCTGGAACCGCGACTGCGAATCTTGCTTACGTCGCTCCGGTAACTTGGTTTTCAGTGTCTTATGCAGCAGAGCCGTGTTCACCGTCATGCGGATGCTGCCGCTCTCCACCACGGCCTTGTTGCCTTTCAGCTCCATCACTTGACATAGTGTCTCCTGTCCGTCGATACCCACAATGTCGCCCACCTTGATAGGACTGTTGTCGATAGCCGCAGGCGTTTCGGCAGGCGTCTTTTTCACTTTCTTCGCCGACTGACGGCGCGCGGTGTCGGCCTTTTGCTGCTGGCTGTCAAGTTCTTGTCCTTTGCTTTCCAGCTCTTTGCGCAGACGTTTGGTCTCCTCTTTTTCGGCCTGAGCCTTTTTAATGTCGGCAATGGTCTGCTCCACAGCCTTGTTGGCCTCGCGGATAATCTGCTTGGCCTCGTGGCGGGCGTCGGAGAGAATTTTATGTTTCTGAGTTTCAAGAGTTTCGCTCAAGCGAGTGTATTTTTCTATCACCTCGTTGAGGAAATCGTCGGCCACTTGGAACTCCGTCTGCTGACGTTTAAGTTCAAGTTTCTCAACCTCAATCTGTTGCAACTGCTGCTCGAAATTCAGCATTCCGGTGCCGATTTTCTCCTCGGCGGAACGCAACACCTCGTCGGGAAGGCCGATGTTGTGGGCAATCTCGAAAGCGAAGGAGCTCCCCGGGTGCTTGGCCGAGAGTTGGAACAGCGGTTGCATCTTGTCCGTGTCGAACAGCATTGCCGCGTTGGTGATTTTCGGCAGACGGTCGGCCATGAGTTTCAGGTTGGCGTAGTGGGTGGTGACCACGCCCCACGCCTCTTTGCGGTAGAGCGTCTCCAGCACCGCCTCGGCAATGGCGCCGCCAATCCCCGGCTCGGTGCCGGAGCCCATCTCGTCGATGAAAAACAAAGTGCGGCTGTCGGCCATGGCGAGCAGGTGTTTCATGTTGTAAAGATGTGAGCTGTAGGTGCTTAAGTCGTTCTCTATCGACTGCTGGTCGCCGATGTCGATAAACAGCTTGTCGAAAATGCCGAACTCCGACGTGCTTTTCGCCGTTACAGGCATCCCCGACTGCAGCATATATTGCAGTAATGCTATTGCCTTGAGGCACACCGACTTGCCTCCCGAGTTGGGACCCGAGATAATCATCACGTGCGTGTCGTCGTTCATCTCGAGGTTGAAAGGCACAATCTCCTTATGTTGCTGTTGCAGACTGATTTGCAGTAGCGGATGCCGTGCGCCGTACCATATCATTTTCTGCGTTTTCACCACGTTGGGCACAAAGGCGTTGAGGGCTATGGCGGTGCGGGCCTTGGCGCGGACGAAGTCTATCTCCGCCAGAAAGCGGTAAGCCTCCATCAGCGTAGGGATTTTGGGACGTATGGCGTCGGTGAAGTTGAGCAGTATTTTGTGGATTTCGTGCTGTTCGGCGAACTCCAGCTCCCGCAGGTCGTTGTTGAGCTCCACCACTTCGGCAGGCTCGAGGTAGGCTGTCTGCCGTGTGGCCGACTCGTCGTGGATGAGGCCTTTGATTTTGCGGCGGTGGGTGTCGAGCATGGGTATCACCATGCGGCCGTTGCGGAAGGTAACTTCGGCGTTTTCTGGTGCCCAGCCCTCGCGCTTGGCATGGGCGAGGGTCTGCGATATGCGGCGGTCTATCTCGTTGTGTTTGAGGTTTATCTGGCGACGTATGTCGTGCAGGGTGTCGGAGGCGGTGTCGTACATCTCGCCGCGGTCGTCGACGATGCGGTTGCAGAGCGAGAGCACGTCGTCGTCGAAGAAAATCTCGGCGGCGCGGGCGCGCAGGGTGGGGTATTTCTCGTCGTCGGTGTGGCTGGCAAAGAAACGCAGACACTCGCCGATGGTGCGGAGGGAGGTCTTGAGGTCGAACAGTGCGGGAAGCTCTATCACGGTGCCCAGCACGTTGAAAGTGGGCAGCAACTCGCTGAAGTCGGTGAAGTCCTGCGAGGGGAAGGCGTTCTCCATCAGCAGAATCTCGCGCAGCTCGTCGGTCTGGCGCAGCTGCAGGGTGATGCGGTCGTAGTCGTTGCAGAAGCCCATCTGGTCGGCCATGCGTTGTGCAAGGGCGTTGGAACATTCCTTTTTCACCATGGCACGAATCTTGTCGAAACCGATTTTTTCTTCTATGTTGTTTTGTTGTTTCATCTATCTGTCGGATTGTCAAAGTGTTGGAAAAGTGTGATGCTGTCGTTTCCCGATGCAAAGATACGGAAATAGTTCGGAATTCGGAGAGCGGAATTCGGAACTATTTTATAGTTAATAGTTTACAATTTATAATTGATAGTTGTAAGGACGCACTGCGTGCGTTTTCCAAATAGCCCCGTAGGGGCGACATACATTAGGCAGGTGGCGTAAGCCCCTGCTAAGAACGTAACACATTCCAATTAGAAGTCCGAAGGACTGGCATAAAACGCCTGTCCCGCCCGTAGGGACGCACTGCGTGCGTCCGAATAATACGCCGCAACATTTTAAACGTGAATTTTCACGAATTATCCATGAATTAATTAATGGATCATTTATGGTAATTTTTGTAAAAAAAATTATCATGTAATTTGTTATAAATCAATTATTTGTAAATTATTTTAAAAATAATTGCAAAAATATTTGGTTTATTCAAATAATAATTGTAATATTGCAGTGTTATATGATTAGTGTTATATATAGATATATCACCATAAAATATTGAACGATAAAAGATTATAAAGAATTTGAAATAAATGACAAACCAATGAAAAACTACAAAATATGAAAAAAATAATTTTGAAAGTAGGCTGGGTTGGCCTTTGCCCGTGATTTTCGGACTTCTTTGGCTGGACAAAGGCCCCCAACCCATAAAAATAACTTATTTACAACGAAGAGTCCAAATAAATATTGTGTAAAACAAAAAAACAAGGTAATAACATTAAAAAATATCAAAAATGAAAAAGGCATTATTTTGGGCAACTTTGGCGGTTGCCATTGTGGCGGTTGCCTGCATTTTCGCTTCCTGCTCAAGCGGAAACAATAAAACTGAAAGGGCAGTGCTGAAAACCGAGAACGGCAACTGCAATATGGCTATAACCGACGAGGAGTTCGCCAATCTGATGGAAAGTTGCGATGTTCAGGTGATGGTTGCTGACAGCGGCTGCACCACAAACACCTTCTTCTTTCAGGACGAGGACTACCGTCTGCTTATGTACAGCGAAAAAGACTCGTCGGTTAGCAATTGCGGCCTGTGCTACTACTACAACGACGCGGAGATTGTGCTGAAACGCATCGACGACAAGTCGCTGAAGCTCTATTCCGACGATTTTACTGAACCCGTCGATATTGTTGACATACAGTTCGACAAGTCGGGCAAGGAGTTCTCTTTCACCTTCAAATTGGGCGGAAAGCAGTACGACGGAGCTTTTATCGTGTCGAAAGCCTATTACGACGAGTTCGCGCAGTTTATGAAAGGCACAAGAAGGTCGTTGTCCGACGGCATGACACTAACCTTGGGCAACGCTTTTGTAACCTTCGTAGTAGGCAACAATCCCGATGTGATGAAAAAACTTCTCGCCAAGGAATGTGTGCTGACTTACGAGAGCGGTGCAAAAGAATGTATAAACCACGACGGCACGCCACACATCTCGCACAAACACAAGCACAACTGGTGTACGTTCGACTGCCAGATGTCCCAACCCGACGACACCACCAACCAACAAAAATAAGAAATGCGTATAAAAATAAGTTTATGATACCAAAGACGTGCTGAAAGCACAATAAGCAACTAACCCAGACTAACAGTCTGGGGATACAAGACGTGCTGAAAGCACAATACGTAGCTAACCCAGACTAACAGTCTGGGGACAGAAAGTGCTGAAAGCACAACAAACAAGTGACCCGGACTATAAGTCAGTGGTAGTATAACCAAGTAACACATAACAATATGATAGAAATAAAAAATCTCAAGTTCGGATACCGGAAAAACCAAAATGTCCTCGACGGTGTGGACCTGTCGTTGGAGCCCGGTAGAATAGTAGGCCTCCTTGGCAAGAACGGGGTAGGCAAAACCACTTTGATGCAGCTGATGTCGGGTGTGCTTTTCCCCACGCAGGGCACCGTAACGGTGCTGGGCAGGGAGCCGCGCAAGCGCGAGGCCGAGTGCCTGTCGCAGCTCTTTATGCTGCCCGAGGAGATGCCCGAAGTGCATCTGAGCATCGACAAATATATGAAAATCAACGCACCGTTCTATCCCGATTTCTCGGAGACGGATTTTGTGGAGTATCTGCGCGAGTGGGAGATCACCGACCTGCGCCAGTCGTTGGCCAAGCTGAGTCTCGGCACCCGCAAAAAGGTGTTCATAGCTTTCGCCTTTGCCGCCAACACTCCGCTGTTGGTCTTGGACGAACCCACCAACGGTCTCGACATCCCCAGCAAGACGGTGTTGCGCAAGCTGTTACGGATAAAAGCCTCCGAAAACCGTCTTATCGTGGTAAGCACCCATCAGGTGCGCGACATTAAGAACATCCTCGACGCGGTGGTTATCCTCGACGACACCCATGTGTTGCTCAACGCCGACGTGGAGCGCATTTGCGACAAGCTCTATTTCGGCATCGCCGACGGCAGCGAAAACCCCGACGAGGTGCTATATTCCGAGCCTTCGGTGGCCGGCACGCAGATAGTGCGTCCCAACCGTGGCGGCGAGGAGTGCGACGTGGACGTGGAGCTGCTTTTCAATGCGGCTTTCAACGCCAAACAGAAAATCATGGAATTGTTCAACAAATAATAGGAGGGAAAGTAAAATGTTTAGTTTCAATAGATTAAAACATGTTGTCCGTCACGATTGGACTTCGGTGCGTAAAAACTATTTCATACTTATGGCGGTGCTCTTTATGGTGCAACTGATAAGCAGCGGACTTTTTCAGATTCATTCCGCTCGCGAAATTTTTTACCTCGGCATGATAATTGCCCTCGGCATGATGACTTTTGCCGAATATACCGACAGAAACCGTCGTATCGGAGTATTGCTGCTTCCTGCCACCACAGCGGAGAAATATGCTTCGCAGTGGCTGTTGTCCTTTGTCTTTGTCCCTGTTTCCGTAATGGTCGCCGTGAGTCTTGGCGAGACGCTCGGAGTGGGTCTTAAATGGCTCAGCTGGGGGCAATGGCACTGGGCATCGTGGCTGACTTCGGTAAATTGGCCCAGTTTTTTGGTAGGACTGTTGGGCTTGGAGAGCATAGCCTTTGCCGGAGCGTTGTTTTTCAGAAAGAACGGTGCCCTAAAGACGTGGGCATGCGTGGCCGCCTACGCCATAGTGATGTTCTTTGTGATGATAGCCATTATATTGTTCAAATTCCGCCATTTCGTTGAAGATGGGGGCGGCACAATGAATTTAAGTACCGACGAATATATAAGCCAATTCAAACTATATGTCGAATCGGTGGATGTGGGCATGTGGTGGGGCACTGCCACGGCGATAGCGGTGATAACCCTTGTGGTGTCGGCGTTCCTGCAAGTGTGGACATATTTCCGTCTTAAAGAAGAGGAGGGACAGCAATGAGTACCGTACCAATGCCTGTTTATGTGAAACTGGCTGAGAACCTGTGCGACGACATCGTGTCGGGCCGTTACCACGAGTACGGCCGCATACCGTCGGTGCGCGACTTGGCCATCACCTACGAGGTGAACAACATCACCGCGCTGCACACCTTCGAGTACCTTACCGAGAAGGATATAATATTCAAGCGTCGCGGCGAGGGCTATTTCGTCAAGGAAGGCGCCGTGAAACTCATCACCGACAGCCGCAGGCGGAATTTCTACGATAACATACTTCCGCAGCTCTTTGTTGAGATGAAGAAGAACGGCATCACCATCGACGAGGTGGCGCAGAAATACAACGAGTCTTTAACCAAAAACGAGGAGGATCAACAATGAAAATACGTACAACGACCAAAGTCCTGCTGATAGCCTTGGGCGTATTCACCCTGTTCTGGATAGTCAGCTGGATGTGCATGTGATTGACAATTAACAATTAATAATTAATAATTGAATTGTAGGGACGCACTGCGTGCGTCCGAATACAATTTTTGAACACGGATTGCACAAATATACACGGATTTGTAGGGGCGAAACATTTTTCGCCCCTATTGTGCGAACGCCCCGCGTGCGTCCAAATACATGTTTAAACACAAATTGCCATAACACCTGAAAGGTTGATGAACACCGCTAAAATAAATAAATTTGTGAATAATTACCCATAAATAAATTAATGGGAAATTCACGGTAATTTTCGTGAAAAATGTGGTGGGATGTGTAGAGACGGTGCATGCACCGTCTCTACGATTGCGGTCGTTGCGAAAAATTTCGTTGCGAAATTTTTCGCAATCGTAAAATATTGTAAAATAGAATATTATAGTGTGTTGTTTAAAAAATCGATTTTAAAAAAAACATATTTTTATGCGAGCGAAGGCGAAAAGGAACCTAATTGTCAATTACCGCTCACTGTTAACAGTTCACGGATCACAAAAAAATCGTATCTTTGTAGAACAACATTCAAAAACAACGAACAATATATCGCAATGAAACTCAAACAGATAACAACCATATTTCTCCTGACACTGACCGCCGTTTGTCTCAACGCCCAGACAGTCAAAGGCCGTGTTGCCGACAAGAAAAACGGCGAGGCGGTGCCTTTTGCCAACGTGATGATTATGACCGACACCTCGGCCAACGCCCGTCTGCTCACCGGTGCCGTTACCGACATGGACGGCCGTTTTTTGCTGCAAGGCAAGGCCGACGGCAAAGTGCTTAAAATACAGTTCGTGGGCTACGACACCAAGTTCATCGACCTTTCGTCGCGGCTCAAGACCGGCGGCACCATCGACCTCGGCGACATAGCCATAAGCCAGAGTGCCACAGCGTTGAAAGAGGTCTCCGTCACCGCCCTGCGCAAACGCTACACCATGGAAGCGGACAAAATTGTGATGAACGTGGACGACGGCGTTACGGCCACCAGCGCCAACGTGTTCGAAATGCTGAAAAAAGTGCCCGGGGTGATGGTGGACAACAACGAAAACATCACCCTCAACGGCAAGAGCGGCATACTGTTCCAGTTCAACGGCCGCGATATACGTATGCCCTTCGAGAGCATGAAAGCCATCCTGAAAAGCATGCCGGCCAACACGGTGGCAAAAATAGAAACCGTCAACAATCCGTCGGCCAAATACGAGGCCGAAGGCACAGCGGGCATCATCAACATTATAATGGCTCAGGCGCAGACCGAGGGGTTTTCAGGCACTGTGTCGTCGTGGAGCGGACTCACCAAAGATTTCCGCACTTTCAACAACGCCTCGCTGCAGTATGTGAACGACCGCTGGACGCTCTCGGCCAACGGCGGGTTCGGCATTTTCAACAGCCTGATGCAAAGCGAGAGCAAGCAATACCTGTGGCAGGGCGCCGACACAACGCTGATACACCTGCAGCCCGTGGAGGAGCATAACAAGTTCCGCTCGGCAAACTTCAGTTTTTCCGCCGACTACAAAATCGATTCCAACAACTCGGTAGGAGGGATGTTCTCCTTCAACCGTCACCGCAGCCCCGTTGTGGAAGACAACCCCGACAGGGTTTTCCTCGTTTCGCAATACCCCTATACCGACGTGCTTTCGTCGTACACCAGCCACACCGACAATCCCAATGTGAGCAACAGCTACGTGGGCAATATCTACTACAACCACCGTTTGGACACCATAGGCAGCCAGATGTCGCTCTCTTTCGATTTCGACAACAACGCCAACGATGTCGCCAGCATGGTGAAAACCCGTTACTATTATGGCAATCTCGACAGCCTTACGAGCACCGACGACCCCTGCGACAGCACCGAAAACCGTTACAGCTCCTATGCCCTCAAGTTCGATGCCGTGCAGCAGTTCAACAAAAAAATGGGGCTGGAATATGGGCTTAAGTCGCGTATCTCGTTGGTGGATAACAATTTCCGTCACTCTGCAAGTGAAGATCCTCTGCTTTCGCCTATTTCCAACCATCTGAAATACAAGGAGAACGTAAATGCCGCCTACCTCAATTTCTCCCACAAGGTGAACGACAAACTGTCGTACCGCGCCGGACTGCGTTTCGAACACACTTACACCAACATCGAGTCGGTTACAAGCGGCATCGATACCTCCAACAACTATTTCAACCTGTTCCCCAACTTCAGCGTCAGCTACCGCTTAGGGCAGGCGCACAGCCTTTCGTTGAGCTACGCCTACCGCATCACCCGTCCCGACTACAACTCGCTCAACCCCTTTGTTACCCAAACCAGCATCTACGCCTATTCGTCGGGCAACCCCGACCTGCTGCCGCAGTACTCGCACCGTGTGGACCTCAGCATGAGCCTGTTCTATATGTTTTTCATCACCGCCAGCTACGGCTACGAAAACAACGAAATCAACAACATCACCACCGCCATGCCCGGACATATTGCCACCATACAGAAGCCCTACAACATCGGACATCAGCAGTTTGCCTCGCTGGGACTCAGCGGTATGCTTCCACTCGGCCCTGTGGAGTGGACTTTCTGGATGCAAGGCTCTTACAATCAGGCCAAAGCCGACAGCCCGCAGCTTACCATGAACGTGGAAACCTTCAGCTTTATGACTTGGCAGTCGCTGGCCGTAAAACTGCCTTGGGAGCTGAAACTATCGGCCAACTGTTTCTACCTTTCGGGTATGTACCGCGAGGGTATGCAGATGGGCGACATGCTGACCTTCAACACCTCGCTGTCGCGATATTTCTTCAACAGGGCGCTGCAGGTATCTGTAGGAGTGCAGAACATACCGCGCCGCAAACTCGAAATCGAAGGCAGCTACAACAATTACCGCAACGAAATGAGTATTCTGTGGGAAAAACCCTACCTTACCCTGCAGATACAATACACCTTCGGCAAAACCGCCAACAACAACACCCTCAAACGTATCAAATCCGATGATATGGACGACCGTGCCGGCTCTAACAGCGGTGTGCAGCAGCCCGGCGCCAACACCGGCGGAGGAATGGGACAGTGATAGTTGAAAGTTGAAAGTTGAAAGTTGAAAGTTGAAAGTTGAAATTGCATGCTATTGACCACCAACGATCTTTTTCACTGTTCACAGGTCACCAACAAAATAAAAAAATCCCATTTTCAAAATACTATTTCGCGACAATATTCGTTATTATATGTTATTTTGCACGTATTACAGATATGAAAGAAGCTAAACGTTTGATATTGTCGCTTATAGTGATGGCCGTTGTGTCCTCGGCAACAGCGCAGCAAGACACTCTGCAATGTTTTACCGTGGGATTTAATTTCGGAACCATGTTTTCCTCGGGCGAGAAGATTATGAGCAGCGGCGAAAAGACCGACCTCGTAAAAAATCCTTTCCTCAATTTCGGTGTCGATGTTATGTACAAATTCCGCAGAAACTGGGTGCTCGGTGTCGAAGGCGACCTCTATTTCGGCAACGACAACCTCAAACACCGCGAGGAGCGTCTGTCGCACCTCTACGCCAACGGCGCTGTGATAGGCGGCGGCGGCGGCGACGCGGGGGTGGAGGCCTTCAATCGCGGACTGAGTTTCGTGGCCTCGGTGGGCAAGATAATTCCTGTGTCGAAGAAAAATCCCAACTCGGGGATATTTCTTATGCTTGGTGGCGGTTTCACCCAAAGTCAGATAATATACAGCGTGCAGGCCGAGGAGGCCCCCCAGCTCACTGGCGACTACGCCCTGCTCTACGACCACCAGCAGCGCGGCCCGGTGCTGATGGAGAATCTCGGCTACTGGTTTATGAGCAACAGCCGCACCTATTTCAACTTCGTCCTCTCTTTCGAGATGCAGCAGCATTTCACCCGCTCCACACGCGACTATGTGATAGATAACTACATGGGTATCAGCGGTAAGGACGACAACCGCTATTTCACGCCCATCTATATGCTGAAACTGGTGTGGATGTTCCCGCTCACTGGCAAAAAAACGCAAGAATACTACTATTTCTGACCTTCGGCAATGCGAACACTCTACACTTTAGGCATCTTCATCTACGGCTTCGGCATCAAGGTGGCTTCGCTGTTCAACGGCAAGGCGAGGCTGTGGGTGCGTGGCCGCCGACAGCAGTTCGGGCGTATGCGGCAGCTTATTCCCGACGACCGACGTCCGTGCGTATGGGTACACGCCTCGTCGATGGGGGAATTTGAGCAGGCACGTCCTGTTATAGAACTGATACACAGCCAGTTCCCTAGCCATAAGATTGTGGTAACTTTCTTTTCGCCTTCTGGCTACGAGATACGCAAGAACTACGACCTCGCCGACGCTGTGCTGTATATGCCCCTCGACACCCCGCGCAACGCCCGCCGTTTCCTCGACATCGTCAAGCCGCAGGTGGCACTTTTCGTGAAATACGACTTCTGGTTCAATTTCCTTTCGGAACTGAATAAACGCCAAGTCCCGACTTTCATTTTCTCCACTATCTTCCGTCCCTCGCAGTATTTCTTCAAGTGGTACGGACTCTGGTTCCGCCGTCAGCTCGGCACTTTCACTCATTTCTTTGTGCAGAACGAGGAATCCAAGGCTTTGCTGCAAAATGTTGGTTTTGAAAATGTTACTATAACTGGCGACACCCGTTTCGACCGAGTGGCAAAGATTGCCTCTACAGCCAAGAGCGACGACATTGTGGAGCGTTTCATAAACGGCAAGCCCGTGGTGATGGCGGGCAGCTCGTGGCCTCCCGATGAACAGATACTGCAGCAGTTCATCGCCACCACGCCCCACGACGTGAAACTGATTGTGGCCCCGCACGAAATCGACGATAGCCATGTGAGCCAGATAAAGAGACTTTTCGGCAAGACGGCCGTCTGCTATACCGAAGCTACGTCCGAGACGGATTTTTCCAATGTCAAAGTTTTGATTGTCAACACAATGGGAATGCTGTCGAGTCTCTACCGCTATTCGCACATAGCCTATATAGGCGGCGGTTTCGGCAAAGGCATACACAATATTCTCGAGGCCGTGGTGTACGGCACTCCCGTCTGTTTCGGTCCCAACCACTCCAAGTTTCAGGAAGCCAAGGATATAATCGCGCTGGGCGGGGGAGCTATTGTGTCCTCCGCCGAGGATTTTTCGCATATCGTGAATAATTGGCTGAGCGACAATGAGTTGTGGCAAAAGACTTCCGACATCTGTCGGCAATACACACAGTCCAACATAGGCTCTGCGGAAAAGATTTTTGAAACAGCGTCTAACTATCTGAAATAAAGAAAGATGAATTTGTTAACCACAAAACGGATCTGCCTCGTCGCCACGGTGTTTGTCGTGGCGGTGGTCGCTTTCTGTTCCTGTGGCGTGGACAAATTTATCCCCCAGGGCGAGTATCTGCTCACCGAAAACAATGTGGAAATCGATTATTCCGATTTGGACAAGGAGGAGGCCAAAGGCGTGCAGCAGGCCATTTCGGGCGTGAAGAACTACATTCGGCAGAAACCGAACTCCAAACTTATAATTTCTCCTGTGGCAATGCGCATCTACTGCCTTTCGAGTCCCACCGACAGCAACTGGATAAACCGCACCATCCGCCGTCAGGGCGAGGCGCCGGTGATCTACAGCCAGGATCAGGCCGAACGCTCGGTGCGTCAGATACAGCTGTTGCTCGAATCGAAGGGCTGTTTCGGCTCGGAAGTGTCGTACGACACCGCCATTGCCAAGACCAACCGCATCAGCGTCACTTACAAGATAAAGCCACAGCCGCGCTTTGTGATAAACGAAGTGGGGACGGTGTGCCGCACCAACGAGCGTATCAAAAACCTCACGGCGCAGTGGATAGGGCAGTCGGACATACAGCCCGGCAGCTACTACGACCAGTCGGTGCTGGCATCGTACCGCGAACGCGTGGCAACCCGTCTGCAAAACCGTGGCTATTTCACCGCAGTGAAAGAGAATATCAACTTCCTGATAGACACCAATATAGGCGACCGCAAGATGAACGTCCGCATGGCCATCCGCGACCTTGCCTACGACACCTCGTCGAAGGTGCCGCCGCTGGCACGATACTACATCAACAATGTGTATATCTATCCTGATTTGGAGACACTTATGCCTGTGGATTCGTTGCACAGCGACACCGTGCATTATCAAACTACGGTGCGTAACAATGACGTGACCTATCATTTCGTTACCGACAAAAAGATGCGTGTGCGTCCCGAAACGGTGTGCCAAACGCTTACGATGTATCCGGGTGGGCTGTACCGCCATCTCTCTATGGAGCGTACATATACACAGCTGTGGGCGTTGCGCAATTTCAAGTTCGTGGATATGGAGTTTGTGCCTGCCCAGCGTTATTCCGACACCGCCGGCTACCTTGACCTGCGTATCCGTCTGATGAACGCCATGCGCCGCTCCATGTCGCTGTCGCTGGAGCTTAACAACACCTCGCCGCTCAACACGCAGAACACCTCGAATACGGGCAATTTCGGTCTGGAGCTGGGTTTGGGATACCAGAACAAGAACGTGTTCGGCGGCGCCGAGATTTTCAACGTGAAAACCACCCTTGCCTTGGAGCTTTCCAAGTTTGCCATTTTCAACAACAAGGACGATTTCTACGACCTTTTCTCCACCTTCGAGTCGGGGCTGGATATGTCGCTCGACATACCCAAGTTCCTCGCGCCTTTCTCGCGACAGCTCTCGTCGGGCAACACACGTCCGCACACCTTGTTCAGCGCTGGTATCAACTATCAGTACCGCACTTATTTCGAACGACTTATAGGTAACACCTCCTTCGGTTACACATGGCTGCGCAGCCGCACCACACGGCATCAGTTCCTGCCGGTGGAGTTCACCTTGGTCAAGTTCTTCAATCAGGACGAGAGTTTCCGCCACCGCATCGAGAACCTCAACGACCTGCGTCTGAAATACCAGTACAGCGACCACCTTATCTTCGACATGCGTTACAACTACGTGTACAGCACACAGTCGATCAACGCCAAGACCAATTTCTCGTACCTCTCGTTGGGAGTGGAGACGGCCGGCAACCTCCTTTACGGTATCTATAACCTCTCCAACCAAACTCCCGACAGCTCAGGCATTTACCATATCTTCGACATACCTTTCTCGCAGTACGTGCGGTTGGATTTCGATTGGAAACGCTATTTCTACCTCACACCCCGCAACTGCTTTGTGGTACGCCTTTCGGGAGGTATCGGCATACCTTACGGCAACTCCATCTCCATGCCTTACGAGAAGAGTTTCTACGGCGGCGGTCCCACCACCATGCGTGCGTGGCGCATACGCACCCTCGGTCCGGGCGGCTATATCAACACCTCCGGCTCCAATTTCGAAAGGGTGGGGGACATCTCGCTCACGGCCAATATCGAGGACCGTTTCAAGATTTTCGGTATCTTCGAAGGCGCCGCCTTTGTGGATGCGGGCAACGTGTGGCTGCTGCGCCATTCCGACGAGTTCCCCGAAGGCGAGTTCCGTTTCGACAAGTTCTATCAGCAGATTGCCCTCGGTGCAGGTCTGGGCTTGCGTGTGAAAATATCCATACTTACACTGCGTGTCGATTTCGCCGTGCCTATCTACGACCCCGGCGCCGACGACGGACAGCCGTGGACATTCACCAAACTGAAATTCAAAAACATTGTTACCAATTTCGGTATCGACTACCCGTTCTAAAAGTGGAAGGTGGTTTTTCTAATATTTCGTGAAATCCGCAGTCATGTTTACATGACAATTCACATTACAATCTGTTTAATCCGAGTAATCAGTGGTCAATATAATAAGATGAATCCCCGTTAACTATTTGGTTTTTGTATGAATAGCGGGAGCTTCGACCGGATTTTCCACTCGGATTTTTTGGTCTGATATAGAGTCAAAGGTGTTTATATCTTTGAATCCATAATAATAATAGCCGCCTACGCATCCGTATCCTTGAAAATGGGGTTTCTTTCTTGCGGAGTGCAGACGATGGAACTCCCACGTGTCGGTATGTCCGTCGGAGTAGGTGTAAGTCCATACAAGCACTTTCTTCGACGGTTTCGAATAATGGAACTTGGTCTCCTTGTCTATGTTGACCATTACGTTTTTGAAAATACGATCTGCTAATTTGTGCATGTTTTTAAGATCTTCTTCGCTTAAACAACTGTCTGTTGAAGACACATCCCCAACGGCAACAGGGATCCACCAAGTAATAAAGGAAGATTCTTTGATTCCAGAGAAATAGAAGTCGTCGCCCTCCACACGCCAGCGGCTGGGACTGAAATAAAAGTACGGACGTGATGCCTTGCAACCGCTATTTAGCAACGTAAACTCATACACCTGCACGGCATAGTCCAAGGCGGTGCCGTCGTCGTAGAAATCCATGGTGCCGGTCTCGTGCACGGAGATATGCCATCCGTCGAGGTCGTAACTCCAGCTGTGCTCGTATGCGTAATGTCCTTCAATCTCCGCAGCCTTGTTGGCAACTTTGGTCGAAACACACCCGCCCAACGTCAATACCGCCGCCGCCAAAACTACATATCCTATATGTCGTGAAATTTTGTCCATGGTTTTGTTCGATTATATCAAGGGCATGGGGGGATTTCCTTCACAACGCCACTGTACACTTTGAGGCTCGGTTCTCGGCGGAACTTCTCTGTGGCCTCGCTTTCATAGTAGAACTCCCATGTGTCGGTGTGGCCGTCGGGGTAGGTGTAGCTCCAAACAAGCTCTTTTTCGGTGGGTTTCGAATAGCGGAACTTGGTCTCACGCCCTATGTTTTTCCTCACACTTGTTCTGATGCGATCTTCCAGTTCTCCAGCCATCTTTCTTATTTCAGCATTGTCGCAACTGTCATCATAAAAATTGATACGCCCTTCCTTATTCAATCGGAAAAGTGAGTTGATTCCTGCGAAATAGAAATCGTCGCCCTCCACACGCCAGTTGCTGGGACTGAAATACCAATATGTCCAATATGCTTTGCATCCGTTTTGTAAGGTAACGACATAAGATTGTCTTACATAGTCGATGGCGTAACCGTCATTATAGAAAGTTATTGTGCCTTTCCGCACCACAGCCACGCAGTTTCCGTCGAGGTCGTAACTCCAACCGCGCTCGTATGCGTAATGCCCTTCAATTTCCGCAACTTTGTTGTCAACTTTGCTCGTAACGCACCCGCCCAACGCCAACACCGCCGCCGCCAAAACCGCAAATCCGATATGTCGTGAAATTTTGTTCATGGTTTCCGTTTTTTTTATTGTTCTGTTCGCCGGATTCTATTCTGTCGCCCCTTCAGGGCTCATTGGTTGGGTGGTGTTTTTTATACGGGGGCTGACGCCCCCGCCTATATTCTGTCGCCCCTTCGGGGCTCATTTCTGAATACTGACAACTAACCACTGACAACTAATTGTCCATTGTTAATTGTTAATTATCAATTAGTTCCGAATTGGCTACGCCGAGCTAAAGGTTCCGAACTCCGAACTAGAAATCAGCTTCTTCCTCTTACAAACGGGATGCGCACGCCGAACTGCCAGCCGCCGGGGGTTACGTAGGGCACGTTGTTATGTTCTTGGTAGTCTTTGTCGTAAGGACAGCGCAGAAGTCCCAAGGTGCCGCGGCCGTACAGTATCACACGGTCGGCGATGTTGAAACCGATCTCCATTCCTATGCCGAAATTGACTACGCTCAAGTCGCTGAATTTAATCTTGATGTCCTCGGCAACCGGACCGCTGTAGTCGGGAGTGTCGTACAGATGGCGTTTTGCCGCCACGTCGAAATCCATGCTGAAGAAAGCACCCATATAAAAGAGCTTTTTGGCGAGGTACATATTCGTTCCAAGCAACATGCTTACTGTGTGAACGTCAACCACTTCCGAAGTGCCTTTCTGGTTGTTGAATTCCGAAAGTTTGTATCCGTGTTTGGTGTAGCCCGGAATTTCCATATACAGGTCCAACATGGAGGTAACGGGTATGTCGAAAGATATGCCGAAGCTGTAGCCCCACATAGGGTCGGGAGGTGAGGGCAGAGCAGCGTCGTTGGCCGAACCTTTCAAAAACGACGAATAGTTGGCGGCAGCCTTGACGCCTATCATCACCGGACGGCGGTATTCTATAACTGTCTGCGACTGTGCGGCAAAGGTGCTTGCCACTAAAGCAGTAATAATCAGGGTTTTGAAAATGTTTTTCATATTGTTGTCTTATTTAAGTGTTTCTATCGGGAAAATTTTGTCGGTATAGCCCTCGGTATCGGGGTTGGTGTATTTTATCACGTTGCCGTCGGGCATTGTGAAAGTCATCTCGGCAATGGCGAAAGCGTCGTTGTCGATAAAGCATTTGATGGTGCTTGCGGCAGCGGCTTTCATTGTCTGGAAATTCTCTTTGAAAGTGCGTGCGTCGTCGCGTTTCACTACGAGTTTGTAGCTGTTCGTTGGCAGGTTGGGGGTGGTGATTGTGAAACACGAGGCATCGGCGTCGTAGGGCGAGAGCACCAGGTCGAGGGCGTTTTTGCGCAGCTGGGCGGCGAGGAATTCCTTGTCGGCGTTGGCAAGCTCGGCCTCGATGTATTTGGTCTGCAGGTTCTGGTCTTTCTGTCGTGCCTCGAATTCGGAGGTGGTCTCGAACTCGCCTTTGGTCCTCACAAGGATTTCCGCCCTCGAGCGCAGGTAGTGTGCGAAAGAGTAGCGCGGAATCAGCATCAGGGCTTTGTTGAGGTCGGCGTCGTTGCCGGAATAGTTGTGCGGCAGCAGCATCACGCCGTTGTGGTCGTAAACGCCCCATTTGCCATTCTTACTGGCTTTGCACAGACGGTTAGGCACTTTCAACGCTTTGATGGCGTCGGCGGAGGGAGTCATATAAATCATGTCGTCGAATTCAAAGGGCAGAACCACGTTGCCGGAGCCGTCCACCATTCCCCATTTCATGCTTTTGTGGTGCTGGATTGTGATGAAGAAGGGTGTCCATCGTACATTTTTGAACACCGGCGGCATAATCTGCGCTCCGTTGGTCGCGCTGTACAGTCCGTACAAAGAGTCCTGCTTTGCAGTGATGAATGGGGTGCCGTTCGCTTTAAGACGGTTGGAAGTCCAATTGAAATTGATTGGCAGCACCGTGGCGCCGTTTTCGTCGAGCACGCCCACTTTACCGTTCTTATATACGAACACGGAGCCGATAGGACCGCTGTTGTAGCTCACTTCGGAGTATTTGATGCTGTCGTATTCCATGGGAACCACCTGTTTGCCTTTGGTGTCCCACAAACCCCACACGCTGTGGGCTTTGCGTTCGGCGTAGGAGGGCTTTTTCTCGGTGCCGGTGTATTTGCCGAGGGCTACCATCTTGCCTTGGGCATAGACGTTGTAGTCGTCGTATTCGAAGGGCAATACCTCGTTGCCGCTGTAACAGTTCACAAGGCCGTATTTGTCCTTTTTGTTTTTGGCAACGGCAGCGTCGAGACTGTAAATCTTCAACTCCCTGTACTTGGGTTTCAGCAGCCAGTCGTGGGTGAAGTTGTTGAACACGCCGATTTTTCCCGACAGCTCGTCCTTACCCACAATGTATTTGCCGTTGCTCTCGCCCGGACGGCTGTTGGTGTAGGTTTTGTTGGCATTTGCGGTGTATTCATCGGCGGCACGACTAATCTCGTTGGCGATTTCGTTGGCCAGGGCCTCGCTCGCCGCACTTACGGCTGCCGCCGCAACCACCTGTTTTGTAGACGGATGGTGATGCGGATGGGGCGTGGTTACAGGGCCGTCGCCGTACTGCGCGCGGTAGTACGGGCACCACGAATGGTGCTGGTAGGCGTAGGTTACGTTGTGCATCTCAATGCCGCACTCGTCGCAGTATTTCTTGGGTTTCTGCGGAGTGGGGGCGGGGGCCTTGTAAGGAGTGCCGGGTATTTGCGAAAAAGCGGGCACCGAAAGGGCAACCATCAGAAGTATAGCTGTGATTTTCGTTTTCATTGTTATCGTTTTTTTATTTGTATAAAAGTTTTGCAAAATTACACAAAAAAATGCAAAACAGCAAATTATTTTTGTATTGATTTTCAATTATTTTTTGAGACGCGGTACACCACGTCTCTACAACTATCATTCAACTGCAAACTAAAAACTGCAAACTAAAAATTAATCTATGTCCAAAATTATCACCTCCGGCATATCGTCCTTATAAATCAGTTGGCAGTTGATTTTGCCGTAATCCTTTGTCTTATAGCACACTCCGCTAACCGAGGAAGAGTCTCTCAGCTGTTTCGGCGATTCGTAAGCCACCACGGCATTTTTCAACTGTTGTCCGTCGAATTCCACAGCGTCGCCGTAGCCCGATGGCGAATCCAAGTCGATGATGTAACCCCATGTCTTTGTGTTACATATCAGGCATCCCACCACGGTGCCCGAGAATTTTACCTCCTCGTAGTCCTTCTTGCACGACGAGAAAACGGCCACGGCAAAAATTATCGCCACTCCTAAGACGAAAAGCGATAGAGCTATGATTTTCAGCGGTTTGTTGTTTTTTTTCATAATTATGTAGGTTTTCAACTATCAATTTTCAACTAATTCCAAAGTGATTCAGCGGTGGCTGAGCTTGTCGAAGCCCCGCAAACTTTCAATTCTCAACTTTCAACTCTCAATTTTAATCAGTCTGAGTATCCGATTTCTTCGAGGTTTTCTTTCACCATATCCTTGAGGTAACGGAAAATGGAGAGGTCGTTCATCGAGGCGCCGTCGAGGGCCTCCTTCACTTCGGCGGTGTCGAACACAAACTCGTCCTTGTCGGTGATGTGGCGGTAAACAATGTGTATGTCCTCGTGCTGCGAGCAGAGCATCACTATCGTCCCGGCTAGGTCGCCCATCGGGGGACGGTCCCAGTGGTTGTGCTGGAACCAGAAATCGAGGCGTGTGCCTTTGCCCACCTCGCTCACAATCTTCATGCCGCCGCCGCAGTTCTCGGTGTTCATCTTAATCAACGGCAGTCCCAGTCCCACTTTGCGCGTGGTGCGGGTGGTGGTGTAAGGGTCGGTGACCTTGGCCAGAAACTCCGGACTCATGCCCTTGCCGTTGTCCTCGATGGTAAAAGCGTATATGTTGTCCTTTATGCTGTCGCGGATGGTGAGTTTTATCTCCGAAGCGTTGGCTGCTATGGAATTCTCCATCAAGTCGTAAACGTGCATCGAAAGTTCTTTCATGATTCTAAACTTTACAAATTACAAATTACTAATTACTCACTACTAATAATAAACTACTCCTTCATTTCTATGAAACGACCCTCCTCGCCCCTTAGGGTGCGGCGGAACTCGTCGAAAGTGAGTTCGTACATGTGGAAATAGCAGTAAGTCTCACCGATGAGGTGCGTGAAATGGGCGTCGGAGCTTTGTATGAAGGCAAAACGTTTGAGGTAGGCGAATTTCTTGAGGAACGCCTCTTTGGTGACGTGTTTGGAAATCTCCAGCGCGTCGGCCTTGAGGTCGGGCGGGATGAATCCCAGCTGACTCATAAGGCTGGTGGAGGGCTTGTTTACGTGTGCCGGGATGAACAGTCCGCCAATCTCATGCACCTTGTCGTAAAGTCCTTCGATATCCACGTCGATGGCGTTGATAAGCAGGTAAGGCTCCTCGCCCACTATCTCCTCGTTTTCGTCAACCACCAGCTGGTAGCCGAAACGCTCTTCGTCGTTGGGGATGTGCGGCAGGTGCTCGTCGAGGAACTGCTGAAAGGTGTCGAGCTGCTCGTCGGTCTCGAAAAAGCAGAGGCAGTGCGCCTCTTCCTGCGAAGTGACCTCGGCGCCGCCGATAACAAGGATGCCGTTCTCGCTTGCCAGTTTCCGTATCACCTTCACCTGACGGGTGCAGTTGTGGTCGGAGATGGCAATCATGTCCAGACCCTCCTCCTTGGCGCGTTGGATGATGTTCTGTGGACCCATCTCCAAATCGCCGCAGGGCGAGAGCACGGTGTGCATGTGCAGGTCGGCCTTGTACCTCTTCAGCTCCATATCAGGCTCGGCAACAGGGTGTTATCAGCTGTTGAGCAGGTTGTAAATCTTGCCCACAACTTCGTAGGTCTGCATCGAGGTGGAAAGCAGGGGGATGTCCTCTTCGTTGCTCTGCGCGATAGTCTCTTCGGCGGGGTTGAGGTTTTTTACAAACACCACGCACGACAGCTCTTTCAGCGAGGCGATGGCCATCACGTTTTTGTGTGTCTGCAGGGTAACCCACACGTTGCCCATGTCGGCGTTGCCCATAACGTCACTCAGAAGGTCGGAGACATAGCATCCGTCGATATCGCGGTCCAAGCCCTTTTCACCCGAAATAACGGTGAGGTTCAGTTTTTCTACAAGTTCTTTTACTTTCATCGTTTTATGTATTTGTTATCTTCAATATTAATGTGTAATAAACGTGCAAAGGTACGACTTATTTTTGGTTTTTGGAAACAATTTTTGCAAGGATTTTCCTAAACTCCACATTTTCAGTAAAAAGAGATTAAAAAACGGATTTCCGATGATCTCTACCGCAGATAAGGCGCTGTGACGGACTCTTTGCTCTCCGCCATTGCCTTTGGTGTACCCGAAAAGATGACATTGCCGCCCATCGCGCCACCGCCGGGACCCAGCTCTATTATGTGGTCGCAGGCTTTCAGCATATCGATGTTGTGCTCGATGAGGAAAACGGTATTGCCGGTCTCCACCATGCCGTTGAAAAGGTCGAGGATGCGACGGATGTCGCCAGCATGCAGACCGTCGGAAGGCTCATCCATAATGAAGATTAGTGATTTGATATGCGTATCTTGTGATGGCCGATTTGTGTTGAGCGATGTGTTCAAGTAGGAGGCCAGTTTGATGCGTTGCAGCTCGCCGCCCGAAAGTGTCGAAAGCGACTGGTTGAGATGGAGATACCCCAGACCGACTTTGCGCAGTGGCTCCAGTTTCTCGGCAATCACGCTGTCGGCGAACAGCTCCGAGGCTTTGTTGGCCGTGAGGTCCATCACCTCGGCGATGTTCAACCCTTTCACCTTGTACGACAGCACTTCGGGCGAGTAACGCAGACCGCCGCAGGCCTCGCAGGTGGTCTCTATGGCATCCATAAAGGCCATATCGTTGACAATCACGCCTTTGCCCTGACAAACGGGACAGCCACCCTTGCCGTTGAAGGAGAAAAGGTCGGACTTGGTCTTGTTAGTTTTGGCAAACAGCTTACGGATATCGTCGGCAACGTCGAGATAGGTAGCCGGAGTGGAGCGCAGACTGATGCCAATGCTTTTCTGGCTGATATATACGATGTCGGACTTGTTAAGTGTTGAGTTGTTTAATTGTTTAATTGTTGAGGCGCTGCCGCAAGAACAATTCAACGGTTCAACATTCAATGATTCAACAGCTTTCATGAAACACTCCATCAACGAGCTCTTTCCTGAGCCTGCCACACCTGCAATGCCGCACATCACGCCCAAGGGCAATTCCACTGTCAAGTCCTTCAGGTTGTGGAGGTTGGCGTTTTTCAAAAGGAAGAAATCTTTGGGCTTTCGCACCTGCTCTTTCATCTCGGTAGTGGTGCTGAGCATCGTGCCTGTAAGTGTCTGGCTTCGAAGCAGTTCTTCGTAGCTGCCTTCAAACACTATCTCGCCTCCTTTCATGCCCGCACCGGGACCCATGTCGATTATGTGGTCGGCAATTTTGATTATCTCTTTGTGGTGCTCGACAAGGATTACGGTGTTGCCGTGGTTTTTCAGTTTCTGAACCGATTTCTGCATCAGCAGTATGTCGTGGTTGTGCAGTCCCACACTAGGCTCATCGATGATATACATTACGTCGGAGAGAGGCGAGTTGATGTATTTGGCAATCTTGCAACGTTGCGCTTCGCCGCCCGAGAGTGTCCCGATGGCGCGGTCGAGGGTGAGATAGCCCAGACCTATCTCCTCCAAGGCTGCCAGCCTGTCGGCGGTGGCACGTTTGATGTCCTCGGTCAACGGGTTGTCGATGGTCTCTATCCACCTGCGGCAGTCGCTTATGCTCATGGCGGTGACCTCGGCGATGTTGTGTCCGTCAATCTTGCAAGAACGTATCTTCTCGTTCAGACGCGTGCCTCCGCAGTCGGGACAGGTGCCCATGGTGAGCATGGGGTTGATGGCCGCGGCGTGGAGCAGGCCCTCCTCCGAGTTGATGATACTGCGGTACATGCGTGGTATAAGACCTTCGTATTTGGCAGTCTTTGGCCAGTTCGAAGGCGGATTTTTCAGCTTTATCTGTGGCGAATTAAGGAAAAGGTCGAGTTCCTCGGGGGTGTAGTCCTTGATTTTCTTGTCGAGGTCGAACAAGCCGCTGTGGGCGTAGCGTATCCATCGCCAGCCGCCTTTGCCGAAGGCGATGTAATGGATGGTGTCCTCGTCGTTGAGCGATTTGTCGAAATCCACTAGTTTGTGGATGTCTAGTTCGCGGATCTCCCCCAATCCGCCGCAGCGCGGACAGCTGCCCGACGGGTGGTTGAACGAAAAAGCGTCGCTGTAGCCGACAAAAGGCTGTCCTATGCGCGAAAACAGCAGTCGTAGCAAGGCGTAGATGTCGGTGTAGGTGCCCACGGTGGAACGCGAGTTGGAGGCGGGCTTGCGCTGCTCGATGACGATGGCAATGGGCAGATTTTCGATGTCGCCAACGTGGGGCCGTCCGTATTTGGGAAGATACTGCTGCGTGAAAGAGGGGAAAGTGTCGTTGAGCTCGCGGCGCGACTTGGCGGCGATGGTGTCCATCACCAGCGACGACTTGCCCGAGCCCGACACGCCCGTAACCACGGTGATCTGCCGTTTGGGAATCCTTGCGTTGATATGTTTGAGGTTGTTCTCGCTGGCATCGCGGATGATGATATAGTCGAAGTCGTGGGCGTGTTCCATAAAGTAATGTCGTTGGTTGATTAAGACTTCTGTAAACGTAAACACATCCGTTTTTATTGTGCAAGAAACTCCGATGGCGTTTTTCTCCTGCTCTTGAGTTCTGTAAATCTTTTTTGTTTTCTCCTGCTCAGCTTCGCTTCGCGAAATCAAGAGAATCTTGTAATTTGCTTTCGCCGCAGGCGAAATTATATTTATGAGATTTTCAAGATTTGTTCACATTATTGGATTTATTTATAAGGAGTTCACGATTGCTTCGCAATTCAGCCCGCAGGGCTAGGAGAATAAATACTGCCGCTTGCGGCAAGGAGAAGTCCAATGCCCGAAGGGCAAGAAGCATTTCAACTTTCAACTATCAATTATCAATTTATCAAGATCTCTGCCGCTTGCGGCAAGGAAAAATAATTCCGAAATCCTAAATTCCACATTTTCAGCCAAAAGAAAAAGTGTAACACCTCTTTGTGCAAAAAATCACCCCAAATGGGGATAAAATCGGAAAAAAAAACGTATCTTTGCAAATTATTTCGCACAAAAAATAACAGGAGAAAAATATGAGTAATTTTATTGTTGCAGCAATTGTGGTGCTTGGTGCGGTAGGACTCATTTTCGCAGTCGTGCTGTACTTTGTGGCACAAAAATTCAAAGTTATCGAAGATCCTAAAATCGACGAGATTGCCGAGGTGCTTCCCGGAGCCAACTGTGGCGGATGCGGAAAAGCCGGATGCCGCGCTTTGGCCGAAGCCTTTGTAAAACAAGGCGATATGGAAGGCCTGCGCTGTCCTGCCGGCGGCGATGCCGTGGCAGAGAAAGTGGCCGCCATCCTTGGCATAGAGGCCTCCAAGGCCGAGCCTCAGGTGGCCGTGATACGCTGTGCCGCCGGTTGCGCCAACAACCCGCCGAAATCGTCGTTCCAAGGCATGAAAAGCTGCGCCTTCGCCAACAGCGTGTATGTGGGCACCAACGGATGTGCCTTCGGCTGTCTGGGCCTGGGCGACTGCTACAATGTGTGCCAGTTCGGCGCCATCACCCTCGACCCCAATACGGGCTACCCCACCATCGACGAGGAGAAATGCGTCGGCTGCGGAGCCTGCGCCAAAGCCTGCCCGCGTATGGTTATCGAGTTGCGTAACAAAGGTCCCAAGAACCGCCGCATGTACGTGTCGTGCGTGAACAAGGAGAAAGGTGCCGCCGCACGTAAGACCTGCACCAACGCCTGCATAGGCTGCGGAAAATGCGCCAAGGTATGTCCGTTCGAGGCCATCACGGTGGAAAACAACGTGGCTTACATCGACTACACCAAATGCAAGCTGTGCCGTAAATGCGAGGGCGAATGTCCCACAGGAGCCATCGTTTCGGTGAATTTCCCGCCAAGGAAACCCGCCGCCGAAGCACCTGCCAAGCCCGCTGAACAGCCTGCTCCCGCCGCCGCCCCCAAACAGGACGAAAGCACCGTAATTAACAACGAAAACACCACTAATAACGCATAAATAATATGAGAACATTTCGTTTGGGTGGCGTTCACCCCGAAGAAAACAAAATATCGACCAACGCAAAGATAGAGGTCTTTCCGTTGCCGAAACAGGCTGTGGTATTCCTCAACCAGCACCTTGGCGCCCCCGCCACTCCCGTGGTGGCCAAAGGCGATGCCGTGAAGACCGGACAGCTCATCGCCAAAGCCGAGGCTTTTGTGTGTGCCAACATTCACTCGCCCGTAACAGGCACGGTGAACAAAATCGACACCATGAAAGACATCTTCGGTTACAACAAAACCGCCATCGTCATCGACGTGGCCGAGACCGAGGAATGGGTGGAGACAGTGGACACCACACCCGACATCAAACGAGAGATAACCCTTTCGCAGAAAGAGATTATCGACAAGATGAAAGAGATGGGCATAGTGGGACTTGGCGGAGCCACTTTCCCCACGCACATCAAATATATGATTCCCGAAGGCAAGAAAGCCGAATACCTGCTTATCAACGCCGCCGAGTGCGAGCCGTACCTCACCAGCGACCACCGCGTGATCCTCGACCACACCGAGGAGGTGCTTATCGGCATCAGCGTTCTGCGCAAAGCCCTGGGAGTGCCCAAAGCCTATATCGGTATCGAGAATAACAAGCCCGAACCCATTGCCCGTCTGCAAGAGATGGCCAAACAGTTCGAGGGCATCGAGGTCGTTCCCCTGAAGGTGAAATACCCGCAAGGCGCCGAAAAACAGCTTATCTACTCCATCACCCGTCGCAGCGTGCCCAGCGGCAAGCTGCCTATCGACGTGGGATGCGTGGTGAACAACATCGGCACCGCTTTCTCGGTGTACGAGGCTGTGCAGAAAAACAAACCTCTTATCGAAACTATTATGACGCTTACCGGCAAATCGCTCGGCCAGCAGCAGCAACACAACTTCGTGGTGCGTATCGGCACTCCGTTCAGCGACCTTGCCAACTACATCGGCGGTCTGCCCGAGGATACCTGCAAGATTATCAGCGGCGGCACCATGATGGGAAAAGCCATCGTCAATATCGACGGACCTATCGTGAAAGGTACTTCGAGCATGCTGCTTATCAGTGAGAAAGAGGCTTACCGTTTCGAGGAGCAGGACTGCATACGCTGCGGCAAATGCGTCAAGGCATGTCCCATGGGACTGGAGCCTTACCTCTTCTCGAGCCTCATCAACAACGGCAAGTTCCAAGAGGCCGCCGACAACCACCTGATGGACTGTATGGAGTGCGGATGCTGCCTCTTCTCGTGTCCGGCCCACAAGCCCCTCACTGACGAGATACGTCTGGCCAAGACCAAACTCCGTCAAATGCAACAAAAAAAATAACCAACATAACATAAAGTAATCGACAATGAAGTTATTAAACGTTTCAGGCTCGCCCCACGTGCATAGCGGGGAGTCAGTAAAAAGAATAATGTGGAATGTCAACATCGCGTTGATACCCCTGTTGCTGACAGCCATACTGTTTTTCGGCTTCGACGCCCTGTTTGTATGCTTGGTGTCGGTGGCCAGCTGTCTGCTTTTCCAATGGTTGATAGAGAAATTCCTGCTTAAAACCAAGACCACCATCACCGACGGTTCGGCAATAGTCACCGGCCTTCTGCTGGCCTTCAACCTGCCGTCGAACCTCCCGCTGTGGATAGTGATAATCGGAGCTTTGGTGGCAATAGGCATCGGCAAGATGAGTTTCGGCGGCTTGGGCAAGAACCCCTTCAACCCCGCATTGGTCGGACGTGTGTTCCTGCTTATTTCGTTCCCCGTTCAGATGACCACATGGCCCCGTCCGCTGGGAATTTGCAACATCTTTGCCAACGGCACCCCCGACGCATTGACGGGAGCCACGCCTCTGGCAGCTTTCAAAGAGGCTGTCAAGGCAGGCGGCAGCATCGACCTGCCCAGCCTGATGGACGCTTTCCTCGGACACATGGGCGGCTCGCTCGGCGAAATCTCCGCTCTGGCAATAATCATCGGCGGTATCTACCTGCTTTGCCGCAAGGTCATCAGCTGGCACATCCCCGTGTCGTTCATCGGCACCGCTTTTGTGTTTGGCGCCATACTGTGGCTCTGCAACCCCAATATGTATATGGACCCCGTTCATGTGATACTCTCCGGCGGCATAATGCTGGGTGCTGTGTTTATGGCCACCGATATGGTTACATCGCCCATGTCCAAATGGGGACAGGTGGTGTTCGGCATCGGATGCGGACTGCTCACCATCATCATACGTAACTGGGGCTCGTACCCCGAAGGCGTGTCGTTCGCCATACTGCTGATGAACGCCTGCGTGCCGCTGATCAACAAAGGTTTCAAACCCAAACGTTTCGCTAAATAAAGGAGGATGAGTTATGGCAAAAAAAGCTGAATCCACATTACTTAATATGGTGCTGGTGCTGACCATCATCGCCGTAGTTACGGCCGCCGCACTGGCATTTCTGAACAACGTAACCAAAGGTCCTATCGCCGACGCCAAGAAAGCCAAGACCGAGGCCGCCATCAAAGAGGTGCTGCCCGAATTTGCTTCGCTGAAAAGCGCGAAAGTGATGCTCGACGGCGACAAGGACTCCACCAACTGCAACCTCGCCTTCAACGCCTCCGACGAGCTGGTCGGCGTGGCCGTTGAGTCTTCGACAGAGAAAGGCTTCAGCGGACACCTCGGCGTGATGGTCGGTTTCGACGCCGAAGGCAACATCACGGGCTACAACGTGCTGGAGACTCAGGAGACCCCCGGCCTCGGCTCCAAAGCCGGCGAGTGGTTCCAAAAGGACGGCAAAGGCTGTGTTGTCGGCATGAACCCTGCAACAAACAATATGACTGTTAAAAAGGACGGCGGCGACGTGGATGCCATCACAGCGGCAACCATCAGCTCGCGCGCTTTTTGCGACGCTATAAACCGTGCTTACGAAGCTTTCACCAAAGTAAAAGGAGGAACAGACAATGAGTAACATGCTTTCGAAAATAGGAACAATAGCCAAAAACGGCCTTATCAAAGAAAACCCCACCTTTGTGCTGGTGCTGGGTATGTGCCCCACGCTGGGTGTAACCACCTCGGCCATCAACGGTATGGGCATGGGCTTGGCCACCACCTTCGTGCTTATGATGAGCAACCTCGTTATTTCCTGCCTCAAGAGCGTCATCCCCGACAAGGTGCGTATCCCCGCTTTCATAGTTATCATAGCCACTTTCGTAACAATGCTGGCAATGGTGATGGAAGCCTACGTGCCGTCGCTGTTCGAGGCTCTGGGACTGTTCATTCCCCTTATCGTGGTGAACTGCATCGTGCTGGCACGTGCCGAGTCCTTCGCTTCGAAGAACAACCCCCTGCTGTCGCTTTTCGACGGACTTTTCATGGGCTTGGGCTTCACCATCGCCCTTACCTTGCTGGGACTTGTACGCGAACTGCTCGGTAGCGGAGCCGCTTTCGGCCACAAATTCATCGAAGGCGACGCCATGCTGCTCTTCGTCCTCGCCCCCGGCGGTTTCATCGGACTAGGACTGCTCAGCGCAATAGTGAATTATTTCCGCAACAAATAATCTTTTTTAATCATAAAGATAAAACGACTTCTCTCAAGGAGAAGTCGTTTTTTTTATTGTATCTGTGTAACAGTTGAATATCTAGCCCCTGCGCCCCTTAAATCCTAATTCCGATAATTCAAACTTCGAATCATCCAAGCAATTTTCTTATCAGGTCTTCGTTGTGCGATTTTATCAGCGACTGCCGTATCGCGTTGCGGTTTTCGGCTTTGTACCAGAAAAACATGCGGTTCTGTTCGCGTTTCTCGTTGGGGTGGCGGGCCACAAACACCTTCTCCATGGTGGCGGGATTGTATCCAGTGTAGTACATCTCGGTGGCCAGCGTCATAGGGGTGGGGGTGAAGTCCTGAATCTGCTCCAGCTTGTAGCCCAGACCTTTCATCGTTATGGCCAGTTCCGCCATGTCGCGCAGACGGCACCCCGGGTGCGACGAAATGAAATACGGTATCAGTTGCTGGTTGAGTCCGTGCTTGCGGCAGATGTCGTCGAAACGCCGTTTGATGTCGCCAAACAGCCTGAACGACGGTTTCCGCATACATTGCAGCACCTTGTCAGACGTATGTTCGGGGGCCACCTTCAGCCTGCCCGACACATGGTGCCGCACCACCTCCTCCCAGTATTTGTATCCCGCGTTGTCGTCGGTGAAAAGGTCGTAGCGTATGCCGCTGCCTATGAACAGGTGTTTCACCTTGGGCACGGCGCTGGCCTTGCGGCAAAGCTCTATCAGCGGGCTATGGTCGCTGTCGAGGTTCTTGCAGTGGCTGGGGTGTATGCATGAGTAGCGGCTGCATTTGCGGCACAGCTCGGCATTACGGCCTTTCATGCGGTACATATTGGCCGAAGGTCCGCCAAGGTCGGTAATCACGCCATGGAAATCGGGACGTTCCGTCAGCAGTGCCACCTCGCGCAGAACCGACTCCTCGCTGCGACTTACCACCTGCTTGCCCTGATGTGCCGAGATGGTGCAGAACGAACATCCTCCGAAACAGCCGCGGTGGGTGTTCACCGAAAATTTTATCATCTCGAAAGCCGGTATCGACCCGCGTTTGGCGTATTTGGGGTGGGGCAGACGCATATAGGGCAGCTCGAAACTCCGGTCGAGGTCGCTTTGGCTGAAGTCGGTGTCGGGTGGGTTTATCACAATGTGTTGTTTGCCAACGGGTTGAACTATGCGTTTGGCCTCGATTTTGTTGCTTTCCAGCTCTATGTGGTGGAAATTCTGCGCCTGTTTGAACTTGTCTTTCAGGCAGGCCTCGTGGGAGTGGAGCGTTATCGTCTCCAACTGTTCGGCGGCAGGCACCTTGTCGGTGATGAATCCCACCTGCGGATGGCTGTGCAGATGGCTTATCGGCAGTCCGGCGTTCAGCGTGTCGGCGATGTCCACAATAACTTTCTCGCCCATGCCGTACGCTAGCAGGTCGGCGTTGGTGTCGGCAAGGATGGAGGGTTTCAGCGTGTCGCTCCAGTAGTCGTAGTGCGTCAGCCGTCGCATTGATGCCTCTATGCCGCCAATCACCACGGGGGTGTCGGGGAAAAGCTGTTTCAGGATTTTGGCATACACGTATGTGGCGTAGTCGGGACGGAATCCTGCCTCGCCTCCGGGCGTGTAGGCGTCGTTGGAGCGCAGACGTTTGGCGGCGGTGTAGTGGTTCACCATACTGTCCATGCATCCCGACGAGGCGCTGAAGAAAAGTCGTGGCTTGCCCAGCTTGCGGAAATCGCGCAGGTCGTCGCGCCAGTTGGGCTGTGGCAGTATCGCCACACGGTACCCCGCCGCTTCCAATGAGCGGGCTATCACGGCGTTGCCGAAACTGGGATGGTCCACGTAGGCGTCGCCCGACACCACTATCACATCCACATAGTCCCAGCCGCGCTGCTCTATCTCTTTCGCCGTTATTGGAAGGAAACCGCTCATCTTTATATGGATAAGGGGCTATCAACAGCGCCGACAGCCCCTTATGTTGTTAGTTTCTAAATGGTTTATTTCATGTGTTTCAGTCCGGGGAGTTCAATGCCCGAGAGGAATTCGAGCATGGCGCCGCCGCCGGTGGAAACAAACGACATTTTGTCCATCATGTCGAGCTGTTGCAGAGCCGAGATGGAGTCGCCGCCGCCGGCCACGGAGAAAGCGCCGTTCTTTGTTGCCTCGGCCACTGCCTCGGCTACGCCGAAAGTGCCTTTGGCGAAGTTGGGCATCTCGAACACGCCCATGGGACCGTTCCACAGAATGGTCTTCGATTTCAGAATTACCTCGCGGAAAAGCTCGATGCTCTTGGGACCGCAGTCCACAGCTTCCCAGCCGTCGGGGATTTGGTCGCCAGGCACCAGCATGCTCTCTGCGTCGTTGCGGAATTCCTTGATCACCATGCAGTCGATGGGCAGGTAGAGGTTCACGTTGTTTTTCTTCATCTTGTCAACGAGGTCGAGGGCCACGTCGAGTTTGTCGTCCTCGTGGATGGAGTTGCCTATCTTTCCGCCGAGGGCTTTGGTGAAGGTGTAACGCATACCGCCGCCGATAATCATATTGTCAACTTTGGGGATAAGGTTTTCCAAAACGTCGATTTTGCCGGAAATCTTGGAACCGCCGATGATGGCTGTGAAGGGACGTTCGGGGTTGCCCAGCAGGTAGCTGAGGTTCTCCACTTCGCGTTCCATCAGGAATCCGAAATAGTGGTCGTTGGGGAACAGCTCGGCCAGCAGTGCCACGGAGGCGTGGTTGCGGTGCACGGTGCCGAAGGCGTTGTTCACGTAGGCGTCGCCCAGTTTGGCAAGCTCTTTGGCGAAAGCCATGTCGCCGTCGGTCTCGCCTTTGTAGAAACGGATGTTCTCGAGCAGCATTATGTCGCCCTCTTTCATGTTGTTGACCATGTTGGTAACCTCCTCGCCCAGAAGCGACTGGGTGAACAGAACCTCTTTGCCGAGGATTTCGGAGATGCGTTTGGCGACGTTTTTCAGCGAGTATTTTGCATCAAACTCACCCTTGGGACGGCCGAGGTGCGACATGATGATGGTCTTGGCGCCGTCGTTTATCAGTTTCTGCATTGTGGGCACCGACTTGCGTATGCGGGTGTCGTCGGTGATATTGCCGTTCTCGTCGGTGGGAACGTTGAAATCAACGCGCAGCAGCACGCGTTTGCCTTTCAGGTTTACATCTTTTATATGTTTCATAATAATTTGTTATTTCTGGATTACTATTTCTTTGATAAAAGAAAAGGACTTCAAAGCAAGTTTTGTCCTAACTTCAAAGTCCTTTGTTTGTTCTGCATTACAATATACTTGTTCGGATTGTTGTTAAAGAGCTGTCAATTAAACAAATAAACGATTCAACAGTTCAACAAATCATGCATGTTCCTCCTCGGGGTTGTGCACTGCCATGCCTATGTACAGCGATGTGAGCATTGCAAACACATAAGCCTGGATGAAAGCCACAAGGCATTCCAGAGCGCTGATGAACAGGCTGAATATCACCGACACGGGCGAAACTCCGTATCCGACGCCTGCCGACATTGTGTTTCCGAAGATGAATATCAGGAATATGAAGCCGAGTGTGACGATGTGTCCTGCCGTGATGTTGGCAAAGAGACGGACCATCAGTACGAAGGGCTTGGTGAACATTCCGACGAATTCAACCAAAGGCATGATGGGCAGCGGGAATTTAAGCCACCAAGGCACGCCCGGGGTGTTGAAAATGTCTTTCCAGTAATGTTTGTTGCCGGAGAAAGTGGTGATGAGGAAAGTAATTACGGCCAAAACGCCTGTGATAGCAATGTTTCCTGTTACGTTGACGCCGCCGGGGAAGAAAGGAACAAGGCCTAAGAGGTTACAGAGGAATATGAAAAGGAAAAGTGTGAGGATGTACGGCAGATAGCGCTGGTAGTGCTTTTCGCCAATGATGGGAACCACCACGCCGTCGCGGATAAAGAGGATGAGGATTTCCATCAGCGACTGCATTCCTTTCGGAGCCTTGCCTGCGTTTTTGATGCAGCTGCGTTTCACGCCCAACAGTATCAGAAGCAGGATAAGGGAGGCAATCATTACCGATACGGCCACTTTTGTGATGGAGAAATCCAGAGGTTTCAGATAAGCGCCCGATTCGTCGGTGATGGCGTTGCCGTTCTCGTCGGCGTAGGCAATCTCCTGAGCCTCGGTGCCGCCGCCAACCAGGGTGTAGCCTTTATAGGCCTCTTTGCCATGGTGGAATTTCGACGACATAAACACATCGAGCTTGCCGTCGCGAGTGTTGTAAAGTATTATAGGCAGAGGGATGGAGATGTGTTTTTCGTCGGCTTGGCCTTCGTTTAAGGTCATGATGTGCCACTCGTGTGCGTCGGAGATGTGCTCTATTATTTCGGCACCCGGATTAAAACCGTCGTCATCTTTAGGTTGTTCTGTCTCTTGGGTAGGAGCTTCGGCGTTGTTGTCAGTCTCCGCTTTGGCGATGTTTACGGTAAGTGTCAGTGCGCATAAAGCGGCAATAAATACTTTAATTCGCATATAATCAAGTTTTTATTTTCTGTCGATGGTTTTTGTTGGTTTGGCAAATATACGCTTTTTTTTTATATGGTGCAAAAAAATATTGTTTGTCGGCTTAAATTTTCTCGTCGATGATGTCGAAAATGTCGGTTTGGGGCGAGATGAAGAGGTTTAGCTGGTTTTCTACGGGGAGGCTGCCGATGGAGCTTTTGAACTTTTGCAGCTCTGCGTGTAGCAGTTGCTTCACAATATGTCCTTTGGTGGCGTTTTTCGAGGCCGCATAGAGTTTGAGCAACTCATAGTCGCGGTCCGAAATGTTGATCGCAATGCGGTGCTTGCGCTTTTTGTCGTGTTTGTTTTTTACCATTTGTCTGTTATATTTACAGCAAAGCAAAATTACGAACTTTTTTCCGAAAAATAGCCGTTTTTCTTGTCTGTTTATCAACAAGTTATCGGTAATATTCTTTTAAATAATTGATTTACAGCGTATTGCAATTTAATAAATGTTCGGTTTGGTGATATAATAAGTAGGAGAGTAGGGTAGTGAACCTATGGTGCTGAGGAGGAAAAGAAAGTGCCTTATGGAGTTCGGTGAATAAGTTGTTTAAAATTTTTTTTTCGGGTGGCATTTGGAGATATGAAAAAAAATGTTATCTTTGCACTTGCTGTTTGAAATTGCGAAAAACGGTTGGGAAACAATCGTATTCCGCATTATTACAGCGTTTGTGTATTGCTATTGGATTGTTCTTGTAGTGCAATTTGTTTTAAAATTGATTTATAATTGTCTATAGAACGAGTAAAACATTGAAAATAAAAAATAAAATAATAGATATGAATAGCCGAATTTTGAAATCTCTTGTAGCAGTATTGCTTTTTGTAAGTTGTGCATATCGTGTCAATGCCCAAGGTGGTATCGCTACGGTTCCATACTACTGCGATTTTGAAAACGCAATGGAACGTACCCAGTGGGCTTTCCGCAACGGCACACAGGCCAATAAGTGGTATGTGGACACAGCTACCAACAACGGTGGTGAATACAGTCTTTATGTATCCAATACCGGAGGACAGACTCACAACTATGACAATGTTACTGCAAGTTACACATGGGCGTGCCGTCAGATAGCACTTGTGCAGGGTTTGTATAATATTTCGTTCGACTGGAAAGCACAAGGCTACTCAACAACTCACTACATGAGAGCTTATCTCGTGCCCGCCGCACAGTTTTCTGGTACAGCTGGATCCTCAACGGGTTTTCAGACTTCTGGCCAGCCCAATGGTTGGATACCTATAAATGCCACTTATCCCAATGGTGCCGCGATGAATCTTCAAGGACGTTGGCAAAATGTGTATATAGGCAATGTGTCGATTCAGAACACAGGTACATATTATATCGTTTTTGGCTGGACAAACAATTCGTACAATACTACAGGACTGCAGCCTCCCGCAGCTATTGACAACATACAGATAACAACAGCCACCTGTCCGCGTCCCGACAACCTTTCGGTGATAGCATTGACTGCCAGCGGTAATGCTCAAGCCACATGGACGGAAACAGGCACGGCTACAAGATGGTTGTTGGAATATTCTCAAAACTCTGCCTTCCAAAGTGGTGTTCGTAGACTATACCTCGAATGGCCTGTAACGAATCGTCTTTCATTCAACCAACAAACTGGGCAAGTTACATATGGCGGACTTTCCGGTTTCCAACCGTACACATCATACTATTTCCGTGTGAGGGCTTTGTGCGACACCACAGCTGCCACTGGCGACAGTTCTATGACATCTGTGGTTTTCAATTTCCGTTTCTGCCCGAGCAATGTGGGATGTATTGATTTCACCAACCTCACAGGTCCCAACTGCGTGTGCACATACGGACAGGCTTCGAACACAACAGGCAACCCCAACTGGGGTGGCAATTACGGAGGACCGCTGACAACAGTGGGAATAATAGACCATGGTCCCCGTGCTTATACAGGAACTCCAAGCCGACATACAGTTCACACCGATGCAACAGCTTTTGACTCAATGAGTAACTACCAGCTGCCGCAAATACCAGCAGGAGAGTGCGCCTCGGTGCGCTTGGGATGCATAGATGGTGCCGGAAGCTACCCCTGTCAGGCTGCTACCTACACATTTTCGGTGGACACAGCCGTAGCGGATATTATACTGCTCAAATATGCCATCGTGATGAACGACCCGCAACACGGTGTTACCCAGCAACCGCGATTCACTCTGAAATTGCTCGACAGCACTGGACAACTGATTGACCCCGTATGTGGTGTAGCCGACTTCAACTCCACCGATGCAGCCCAGTTGGCCGACAGACCAGGCTCTTCGTGGCACACCGGTCGAGGAAACGCCATTTATTGGAAAGAATGGACTCCTGTGGGTATTGATGTGTCCCGTTATCATGGTCAGACAATTAAAATACAGTTGGCAACATTCCACTGTGGGGCAGGTGCTTCTAACCACTTTGGCTACGCTTATTACACTCTCGGATGTACAAAGGGACGTATCACATCGTCGTCGTGTGGTGGAGGCAGCGTGTCCACAACATTGACCGCACCTTCGGGCTTCAACTACCGTTGGTACACAGGTGTAAATCCCAACCAGACTGTTTCTACACAGCAGACCGTTACCGTGCAACTCGACAGCACGATGTACTACTGCGAAGTGTCGTTTGTGGATAACCCCCAATGTAAGTTCACTATGTCCACCCTTGCAACTTTGCGTTATCCCAAAGCCAGATTTGCGGGAACGACATCGACTGACAGCTGTATCTACCGTCTGCGTCTCCGCAATTTGAGCCGCATAACTTCTGATCCTAACGACACAGCTTCCATCGGACCTTGTGAGACATTCTTCTGGGATTTCGGCAACGGCCAGACATCCACAGCGGAGAACCCCACGGTAAACTATGCTCAGCCCGGCTCCTACACGGTGAAGCTGATAGCACAGATCAACGACGGCGAATGTGCCGACACCATAACCCAGCGTTTCACCTTCCGTCCGCCGCTCACAAGCCGCATCATAGCACCTCGCCGCGTATGTTACGGCGACACCGCTTTCCTGCGTGCCGCATCGCGAGGATATGTGGAATACCATTGGAACACCGGCTTCCAGCGTGACTCGTTGTATGTGGTACCCGACTCCACAACGCAATATACCCTCATAGCCCGCGACAGCATAGGCTGTATCGACACTATGCGTGCCACCGTTGCTGTTACCGACTGCAACATCTACGACACAGTATGTCGCAACGAGCGTTACCTGAGCTATGGATTCAACATACCTGCCAGCACGTTGCGCGACTTCGCCGACACGGTAGTGGTGTTCGAACGCCACCAGCGTTCGCACTTCGGTGTGGACAGCATCACCATACTCAACTTGCAGATATGGGACACCTTCGAACTGGTGACCTACGACACCTTCTGTTTCGGTGACCCGTACAGTTTCTACGACATACCTCTCACACGCGGCGGCCGTTACGCACAGCGTTTCTCCAATGTCCATGGCTGCGACAGCATAATATACCTCGAACTCGAGGAGCTGCCTCGTCCCACCCTCACCCTTCACCACAGCTATGTGCCCTGCTTCAATTATCCTATAACGTTGATAGCGAACAAGACGGGCGACTGGATCCGCTGGTCGTCGTCGCCTAACGACACGTCGATGTCGGGCTACGAGACGCTGGACACCCTTGTGGTAAGGCCTCACGAGCGCACCATATACACTGCCGTTACAGGCTTGGACGGATATCCGTGTACCACCACGGCCCAGACTATAGTGAACCTCGAGACAGACCTCAAGGCATACATACATACTTCACAGGAGGCCGCCAACTACCAGAATATGCAGGTGATATTCACAGACCGCAGCACCGACAACACAGGCCGCAGATGGTATCTGCGCGACTTCAACCTGCCTGTCGGCACAGAGGAGAACTACATCTATACCTTCGACGCACGTGAGGATTCGGTGACAGTATATCTGGTGGCCTACATCGAAGGCACCGAATGCCTTGACACCACGAGTGTCACCATACCGCTGTTCAAGGAGTCGATGTGGGTGCCCTCGGCCTTCACTCCCGATGAGCTGGACAACAACGAGTTCTTCGTGGGAGGCATAGAGATTATGGAATACGAGATTGCCATCTACAACCGCAACGGCTATCTGGTGTATACATCCACCGACCCGACAGAGCATTGGAACGGAGGTTTGAACAACGACCCGTCGAAACCTTGCATGATGGGCAACTACACCTACAGGATTGTTTACAAGTCGCAATCGCAACCCGACAGGACTTTCACCAAAGTGGGTTCGGTATTGCTGATAAGGTAATAGTACCTTATTTTAGATAAATATTAAAAAACGCCCAGATTTGTATCAGGGCGTTTTTTTTCTGTTTCAAAACGACAAGTTGTGTGTCAATAAATTAAAGAAATAGAGTAATAAACCAATAAACCAAAGAAGCCATGATTAAGCAATTAGTTAAAACGACGGTCTTTATAGCAATACTTCTAGCGTGTTTCATGAATCGTGCGGTGGCTCAGTTCGGGATTGCAACCATACCTTATTCGTGTGATTTTGAGAATGCTGCGGAACGTTCACAGTGGATTCTCTTGAATGGTCAGCAGACCAACAAATGGTATGTCGACACTGCTACGCATTGTGGCGGTGACCATAGTCTGTATATTTCCCACAATGGCGGGACGGCATATGAATACGACCCCGCCGTGGCAAGTTCCACATGGGCATATCGCCAGATAGCCATTGTGGCAGGACTTTACAATATATCTTACAACTGGAAAGGCCAAGGATACTCTACCACTCATTATATGAGAGCGTATCTGGTGCCGGGGTCACAGTTCAACGGTTCGGCAGGTTCGGCCACGGGTTTTCAGACATCGGGACACCCCAACGGATGGATTCCAATCGATGCCACTTATCCTACGGGAGGCATGATGAATCAGCAGAGCGCTTGCCGCAATGTATACTTGGGCAATGTATCTGTCCCCACAACAGGGACATATTACCTTGTGTTCGGCTGGACCAATAACGCATACAATTATCAGGGTTTGCAACCCCCTGCTGCCATAGACGACATACAGATAACCACGGCCACCTGTCCTCGTCCCGACAATCTGTCGGTGCGCACCATCTCGTCGAACGGAACAGCCGAGGCGACATGGACAGAGACAGGAACAGCAACAATGTGGCTGTTGGAATACAGCACATCGCCAAATTTCAGGCCTGCAACATCTATAATTGTCACTAATCCTGTTGGAGCGGGTGGCACTGTATCTTCTGGTCCTTTGCCAGGGTTCCAGCAGTCGACGGCATATTATTTCAGAGTGCGTGCCATCTGTGACACCACTTTTGGTGATGGTGACACATCCATGACGTCGTTGGTGTACAACTACAGATTTTGCTCTGGCAACGTGGGTTGTATCAATTTCACCAACCTCAGGGCTCGGGATGTAACATGCACATACGGCACATATCAATACTATCAGCAATACACTGCTAATTATCCCGGTCCGTATGCAAATCACGGCGTGGTGGATTTGGGATCTGGTAGTTACGGGAGGGCATCTAATCAACCGGGAAGCCGGCACACAGTCAATAGAGATCCTAATGCAGTGGATCCAATATTTCCACAGATATCCAAGATACCACCAAACGAATGTGAATCGGTACGACTTGGTTCATTATACGGTGGTTATATTTGTCAGTCGGTATCATATCAGTTGCTTGTAGATTCGGCTCAGGCGGATATCCTGCTGTTCAAATATGCATGTGTGTTCAACGATGTTGGACATACTCCTTCAACAATCCAACCCCGTTTCGTGTTGGAAATCCTTGACCAGCAGGGCAATCTTATTAGTCCCAACTGCGGTGCGGCCGACTTCAATGCAACCGATGTTACAAGCGGAACGGTTGGAGGTACATGGTATTCGCGACAGGGATCAATTACGTACGTTGATACCATTGTCGATTCAAACACTGGAGCTGTCAACTGCCAAACAATGACATTCTCCACTTATTCGAATGGATTGAGGGGAAGAGACTGGACGCCCATGGGATTGAACATCGCCCAGTATCATGGCCAGACCATCACCGTGCGTATCACTTCTTTCAACTGCGGACAGTCGGGACCTAACCACTGCGGATATGTTTACTACACACTTGGATGTACAAAGGGCCGCATCACCTCAAACTCCTGTGGCGGTGGCAGTGTCTCCACAACGCTTACGGCACC
>JAEEGI010002064.1_pt1 | contig 49720 bp, 29 predicted proteins | sample 8958751 | NCBI WGS metagenome assembly JAEEGI01 (sample SAMN16246545, study PRJNA631951) | gut metagenome | biome: gut microbiome; feature: rumen; material: KS-attached | host: Bos | place: Iran: Karaj | collected 2018-10
AACGGTACCGAAACAAATCTGCGGGCTTGTCAACCGAGTCCAGAATGTTTACTACGCGGACATATCTTCGTACCACATCAGGCTGGTAGCGATGTTGTTTGTCGCTTGCCACACCGTCGTAGAACAGCTCTCGCAGATAGTCCTTTTCAAATGTTATATCCATTTTGCATTTATATCTCGGGTGCAAAGATAATACATTTTTCTGATATTCGCAAATTTTGCGAACATTTTGTTGTTTTATTCTCCCGAAGGCAGATGCGCTGCGCGCAGTTCTTTCTCCGCTAAAGCTACGAAAGCGGCAAAGCCGAGCGGAGAAGAGTTGAGAAGAGTCGAGATGCGCTACGCGCAGTTGAGAAAGGTTGAGAGCGTTACACCCAGTTTGTAGGGATGGGCTTTATTGCCCATCAGCAAGGCACATGACAGCTTGCGGACGGGGATTAAACCCCGTCCCTACAACGGGCAATGGGTCGCTTCGCGAGAAATCTTTCAAAAATCTGATTCAAAAATCAATCAAAATTGCAATTGTAGATTATTAAGATCAAGAATTAGAGAATTGGAGAATTTATTTTCGTTGCATGAGTGGGAATTATTGAGAATTGGAGAAGAAATTGCAAGCAATTTCCTGTCTCGTCGCTTGCGACGAATTCTTGTCAATTCATTTGCATGAAGAAAAAATTCTCAAATTCTTGATAAATATTATGTAGGGGCAAAAGCTTTTGCACTTACAGCGCGAAAAACCAACGCCCACACAAAAACCCAGGGCGATGCCCTGGGCTGTTAGCGGCTGCCCCTTTGGGGCGTCGCTGGGTGTTCGTTGTTGTTCGGGCAGACACGGGGTCTGCCCCTACGGTTGGGTGTTCCGCTACCACCCCCAACCCCTCCTTCCCGAAGGAGGGGACCACGCTGGGTGCTCGTTGTTGGCGGCTGTTGTTCGGGCAGACACAGGGGTCTGCCCCTACGGTTGGGTGTGTCTTATGTCCCGTCTGTCCCGTATGTCTTTCTAAATCCCGTCTGTCCCGTATGTCCAACAAAAAAATGACATAACCCATGCTATGTCTTGCACGAGTTATGTCATGAAAAAGAAACCTGAATGTATTTATCGGATGAACAATAGTTCGCGGTACTTCGGCAGAGGCCAGAGGCTGTCGTCGATGATGAGTTCGAGCTTGTCTATCTGATAGCGAATAGCATCGAGGCGCGGTTCTACGGTGTCGTGATAGGCTATGGCCTTCAGATGTGCGTCGTCGATAGCGTTTGCCTGCTTGCGATCGCTGACCAACTCTTCCACTCCCATTTCGATGGCGTTGATGCGCTCGGCAATCTCCTCCACGATTTTCTTGTTGCGGACGGAGAGCTTGTTGGCCGTATCGATGGGGAAGACGGCAGCCATGTTGCTGATGTTCTGCAGCAGCTGCGTCTGATAGTGGGTGGCAACAGGGATGATGTGGTTGATGGAGAGGTCGCCCAGCACGCGGGCCTCAATCTGAATCTTCTTGGTGTAGGTCTCCCACTTCACTTCGTTGCGGGCCTCGAGTTCCTTACGGTTCATCACCCCCAGGCTCTCGAACATCTGGATGCTGGACTCGTCGAGGTAGCGCTCGAAGATCCTCGGGCAGGACTTCTCGACGTCGAGACCACGCTTGGCAGCCTCCTCCACCCACTCGTCGCTATAGCCGTTGCCGTCGAAGCGGATGGGCTTACACGTCTTGATATCCTCGCGCAGCACTTCGATGATGGCGTGGAAGACAGCGTTGTGACCGGTGCCCTCGAGTTTCTTCTCCAGTTCCGGCAGACGGGCGTCGACGCGCTTCTTGAAGTCCATCAATGCTTCTGCTACGGCACTGTTCAGGGCAATCATGGCCGAGGCGCAGTTGGCTTCGCTGCCGACGGCGCGGAACTCAAAGCGGTTGCCCGTGAACGCGAAGGGCGACGTGCGGTTGCGGTCGGTGTTGTCGATGAACAGCTCGGGGATTTCGGGAATGTCCATCTTCAGTCCCTGCTTGCCGGCCATCGCGAGGATGTCGCTGACGTCGGCGCGCTCGATATGGTCGAGCAGCTCGCTGACCTGCTTGCCAAGGAAGCTTGAGATGATGGCTGGCGGTGCCTCGTTGGCACCCAGGCGATGGGCATTGGTGGCCGACATGATGCTGGCCTTCAGCAGACCGTTGTGGCGATAGACGCCCATGAGCGTCTCTACGATGAAGGTGGCGAAGCGCAGGTTCTGCTCGGCTGTCTTGCCCGGGGCATGCAGCAGCACACCATTGTCGGTGGAGAGCGACCAGTTGTTGTGTTTACCGCTACCGTTGATGCCTGCGAAGGGCTTTTCGTGAAGAAGCAGGCGGAAGCCGTGCTTGCGTGCAACCCGCTTCATGACCGACATGAGCAACATGTTATGGTCGACGGCCAGGTTGGTATCCTCGAAGATGGGAGCGAGCTCAAACTGGTTGGGTGCCACCTCGTTGTGACGGGTCTTACAGGGGATGCCCAACTCGAGGGCGACAATCTCCAGCTCGCGCATGAATGCTGCCACACGTGCGGGGATGGAACCGAAGTAATGGTCCTCCATCTGCTGGTTCTTCGCGGAGTCGTGACCCATGAGCGTGCGCCCAGTGAGCAGGAGGTCGGGACGGGCGGAGTAGAGGCCTTCGTCGACGAGGAAATACTCCTGTTCCCAGCCGAGGTTGGAGGTGACCTTCTTCACCGTTGGGTCGAAGTAGTGACAGACGTTGGTAGCGGCCACGTTCACGGCATGCAAGGCACGCAAGAGCGGTGCCTTATAGTCGAGGGCCTCGCCTGTGTAAGAAATGAAAATGGTAGGGATGCAAAGCGTGTCGTCGATGATGAACACGGGGCTGGTGGGGTCCCATGCCGAATAGCCGCGGGCCTCGAAGGTGCTGCGGATGCCACCCGAGGGGAAGCTCGATGCATCGGGCTCCTGCTGAACGAGCAGCTTACCCGTGAACTCCTCCACCATACCGCCCTTGCCGTCGTGCTCGATGAACGAGTCGTGCTTCTCGGCGGTGCCTTCGGTGAGGGGCTGGAACCAGTGGGTGTAGTGGGTGACGCCATTCTCTGAGGCCCACTGCTTCATGCCTGCAGCAACAACGTCGGCTACGTCGCGGTCGAGCTGTACGCCGTTGTCCATCACGTCGATCATCTTCTCGTACGCCTCCTTGGGCAGGTACTTAAACATTTTCTCGCGCGTAAAAACCTTCTTGCCGAAAAGCTCAGACGGTCTCTCTGCGGGTGCTATTACGTCGAGCGGCTTCTTCTTGAATGCTTCGCCGACAACCTGAAATCTTAATGTCTCCATAATTTTGATTTACAATTGTGACTGTTTACTATTTAAATATGGTTATTGCTCATGATTTCTTTACGCAACTTAAGTCCTCCCTCCTGCAATTTTGACAGGAGGGAGGAACATTGAAAAGATTATGAGTGCAACGTAATGCCAAAAACTAGGTATGCCTTTTGGGAGCAGGGGTTAGCGACGATCTGACCGAAGATGGGGATACTGAAGGAATCGGTGATCCTTATGTCTTTCGTCGCCTTCAGCGATAGGTTGGTGACGGCAAATCCGCTCGTGCCGTAGAGGTTGGTAGCGAAGGGAACAACTCCCGCTGCGGCTGTCCAGTCAACTGAAGCCAACCGGAATGGGACATTAGCTTCGAGGTAGCTGCTGTAAGCGCGTTTACCATCGTTGTTCGTGCCGTCATTGCCCGCGAAGACGGTGTACCACTGGAGAGCAAGCGGCCCAAAGTCGTAGCCGGCAGTGGCCTCAAAGACGTGGTTTGTAGCGTGGGCATCATATTTGAAATACCGGTTTTGCGGGTCAAGACCGGTGTTAAACCAATAGTCTGTCACACCAATGGTCAGGCCGCCGGTAGTATAGCTGAGCGTCAGATCCATTTCCTTGGTGTCCTGCGGGTCGGCGAATCCATAGCTGCCCCAGGCAGAGAGTGATAGTCCCTTGTATGCGATGCCGAGTGTGGGCTGCAGGGCAGCACTACCCAGATCCTGGCCTCGCCAGATGTAACTGCTCACGATGTCACCGCTGAGCATTGTCTCTATTTGGTTCTCCTGTGCATCAACGGGTGCCGCTGCAGTAAGCAGCAGAGCCGTGAATACTATCAATCTTATAATCTTTTTCATTGTCATTTCAGTTTGAAGGTTTATACAATCGTTTTTACGAATCCCGTCTCTTAGTTATAACACGTTTCTCCATGTTCGTAAATATCCAGTCCTTCGTCCTCAATGCGGCTATCAACGCGCAGACCATGCAGCTTCTTGATGCCATAGAACAGGACAAAGCCACAGGCGGCAGCCCAGAGGTCGATGACCAAGATGCCGAAGCACTCAGACCCGAAGAATCCCCATCCATGACCATAGAATGCACCATTCGACGTTGACAGCAGACCCGTCATCAGCGTCCCGAGAATACCGCAAACGCCATGTACTGACGAGGCACCAACAGGATCGTCGATGTGCAACACGTGGTCGATGAACTCGATGCTAAAGACGAGCACCACACCGCACACCAGTCCGATGACGACGGCCCCGAAGGGAGACACCAGGTCGCAGCCGGCCGTGATGCCCACCAATCCCGCTAACACGCCGTTCAGGGTGAGTGACAGTGAGGGCTTGCCATACTTCAAATAGGTGACAAACATCGTGGCCACGCCGCCTGCAGCCGCAGCAAGGTTTGTGGTGAGGAACACATGCGAAATGGCGATGCGATTCACCTCACCCGAGGCTGCCAGCTGCGAGCCGGGGTTGAAGCCAAACCAGCCCAGCCAGAGGATAAAAACACCCAAGGCCGCCATCGCGAGATTATGACCGGGAATGGCGCGACTCTTACCGTCACGCGCATATTTGCCCAGACGAGGACCCAGTGCCATCGCGCCGATGAGAGCCAGTACGCCGCCCACGCTATGAACGATGGCCGAGCCGGCAAAATCGTGGAACACATCGCCAAACGTACGCATCATAAAACTATTAGCATCGGCATTGCATAGCCAGCCTCCGCCCCACGTCCAATGTCCCTCAACGGGGTAGATGAACAGCGAGATGACTGCACTATAAATAAGGTACATCGAGAATTTCGTGCGTTCAGCCATCGCACCGCTCACAATCGTGGCGGAGGTGGCACAGAACACCGTCTCGAAAATCAAGAAGCCCTCTACGGGCAGGTCGCCCTTGTAGAAACTCAGGTCGCCCCAGTTGGGCATACCAATGAATCCTGCGCCCTCGCTACCAAACATAAAGCCGAAGCCAAGGAAGAAGAACAAGAGTGAGCCAAACATAAAGTCGACAAAGTTCTTCATCAGAATATTTGCTGTGTTCTTGCCTCGCGTAAAACCTGCCTCACACAGCGCAAATCCCGGCTGCATCCAGAAAACCAACATGGCTGCCAACAGCATCCATACCGTATCGAGTGATAATCCTATTTCGTTCATATCCTGAAAACTTTTTTTGTATTGTTAATCCTTTATTCTATTTCTTGTCTCTCAACACCGTATCACCATGTTCCCCGGTGCGAATGCTCCACGTATCGATCATTTCGCTCACGAAGATGCGGCCATCCCCCACCTCACCCGTGTGAGCAACTCTGAGGATCACTTTCACCGTAGGGTCTACAAACTGGTCGCGGCAAACAATGGTAAGCTTCACACGCTCTATCACGTCGGTAGAATATTGTACTCCACGATATATTCTTTCTTCTCTACTCTGACCAATACCATGAACGCTGTGGTATTCAAACCAGTCAATATCCGACGACAGCAGTGCTTCTTTGACCTCTTCGAACTTGGTCTTACGGATGATTGCTTCAATTTTCTTCATATCTTTTTACCTTTACAAATGAATACTAAGCCCAATCGATGGGCTGCAATTTGTCAATTGACGATGCAAAGTTACAACATAATGCTACAAAAACAATCAAAACTGTTGCATTTTGATTGTTAAAATAATAACGTACTTACATTATGTAAACTAAATGGTGATATTTGGTGTCTTTTTGCTTTCTTTTTGTCAGCAAATAGCATCATTTTGTTACAAAGCGTCAAAACACATGAATATGTGTGCGTACACAATTATGCCGTCAGGATGGTAATGACACAACTACAGACCCGGCAACTGATGATTTATCATCGGCTCCATTTCGAGATTCTCTCCAAGGCCTCTGCTGTGCGCTCATGCGTGCCGAAGGCCGTGAAGCGAACATATCCTTCGCCGCTGGGACCGAAGCCGCAACCGGGCGTGCAGACCACCTGTGCTCCATAGAGCAACGATTCGAAGAATTGCCACGAGCCCATTCCATCGGGCGTTCGCATCCAGATGTAGGGAGCATTCTCACCACCGTAGCACTCATAGCCCAAAGCCTTGAGGACGGTGAGCATGCGGGCGGCATTCTGCATGTAGTAGTTGATGGTTTCGCGCACCTGTGCCTTGCCTTCGGGCGAATAGGTGGCCTCGGCAGCGCGCTGAGAGATGTAGCTGGTGCCATTGAACTTCGTGCTCTGACGGCGGTACCACAGCTGATGCAGAGAGATGCGCTCGCCTTCGAAGGTGGACACGCTGACCTCCTTCGGCACCACCGTGTATCCACAGCGCACACCCGTGAACCCGGCGGTCTTGGAGAACGAGCGGAACTCAACAGCACACCTTTTCGCCCCACGAATCTCGTAGATGCTATGAGGGATTTCGGGGTCCTGGATATAGGCTTCGTAGGCGGCGTCGAAGAGGATGAGAGCATCGTTCTTCAGCGCGTAGTTCACCCACTTTCGCAGTTCTTGCTTGGTGATGACGGTACCCGTGGGGTTGTTGGGATAGCAGAGGTAGATGACTTCGACGGGACGTCCCTTGGGGATTTCGGGCACGAAGCCATTCTCCGCCGTGATGGGCATGAAGCGCACATTGGTCCAGTGGCCGTCGCGGTAAGTGCCACAACGTCCGATCATCACGTTTGAGTCGATGTAGACCGGATAGATGGGATCGGTGAGACCAATGAAATCGTCCCAGTGAAACAACTCCTGAAAGTTGGCGGTGTCCGACTTGGCTCCATCGTTGATGAAGATTTCATCCGTGCTCAGGCGTACACCACGCGGCAGGAAGTCGTTCTTCAGGATGGCTTCACGCAGGAAGTCATAGCCCTGCTCGGGTCCGTAGCCCCGGAAGCTGCCGGCAGTGGCCATCTCGTCGACGGCCTTGTGCATAGCCTCGATGACGGCAGGACAGAGCGGCTGCGTCACATCGCCGATGCCGAGGGAGATGACGTCGGCTTTCGGATGAATGACCTTGAAGGCATTTACTTTCTTTGCAATGTCGGCGAACAGATAGTTGTTCTGCAGGTTCAGGAAGTGGATGTTTACTAATGCCATAATATTTTCACTTTGACAATTTACTATTTAATGAAGTTTCGCTAACTCAACTTCGGGGAGTTAAAGGATAAAGGACGATAGTCCTGCTGCTGAAGGTAGAACACCCAACGTGGTCCCCTCCTCCGGGGAGGAGGGGTGCGGGGTGGTAGCGGAACAAACAATGCTTGACATATGAAAAAGGTAATTACCGTATTTTTCTCTACCACCCCTAACCCCTCCTTCCAGAAGGAGGGGACAACAGGCCGACATCCGGCCGTAGGTGCAAAGACTATTGTCCTTTAACTTCATTAACTTCTTTAACTTCATTAATTAACCGAAACTTGAATTATTTACATTCGATTTCCCCGTCGAAGACAAACTCGGCGGGGCCGGTCATGTAGACGTGGTTCTTTTGGAAGACGTGTCCTTCGACCAAGCGGTCACTCTCGCACCACTCGATGGTGAGTGTGCCGCCATCCATGACGATTTGCGACTTTCTGCCCGAACACCCTTGGAGGCAAGCAGCCACGCCCGTGGCGCAGGCACCAGTGCCGCAGGCTTCGGTGATGCCGCTGCCGCGCTCCCACACACGAGTGCGGATGCGATGGTCGGGCAGTACTTGTGCGAACTCAATGTTGCAGCGCTGCGGGAAAGCCGGGTGATGTTCAAGAATGCGCCCCGTCTCTCCCACCTGGTCGATGTTATCGGTGAAGATGACATAGTGCGGATTGCCCATTGAGACGAAGGTTCCCCTCGCCAAGTCGCGAGACTCCTCGAACAGCGACTCGTCTTCGAACACGGGCTCACCCATATCAACTGTGACGGCCCCTACCCCACCTTCAGCCAGATGCAGGTAGAGGTGCTTGACACCCGAGAGCGTCAGCAGGCGAATCTCCGTCTTCTCGGTGATGCCCTTTTCATAGAGATACTTTCCGATGCATCGCGAGGCATTGCCACACATCATCGCTTCCGACCCGTCGGCGTTGAAGATGCGCATGGAGTAGTCGGCCTCGACAATTGGACTGCGGCCGATGAGCACAAGGCCGTCGGAGCCAATGCCTTTGTGGCGATCGCTCCAGGCGATGGCGCAGGCCTCTGGGTCGGCGATGGGGTGTTGCATGACATCAACATAGATATAGTCGTTGCCGCAACCGTGCATCTTGGTGAATGGAATCTTCATCGTTTACGATTTTTTTTACTGCGGTCTGCCCCTACGGTTGGTCCGCGAGGAAGGAATCTACTTTTCGGGCGGTCTCTATTCCGCTGGCCATCGCCCTTACAACCAATGAGGCGCCGCTTTTGGCATCGCCGCAGACGAACACATGTTCTGGGTACGCCGGATGCTCGGGCTTCAGGAATCCCATCGCGAGAAGGACGAGTTCGGCCTTGATGATTTCCGGCTTTCCTTTCTCCACCATCAGGGGACGTCCGCCATCGGGATTGGGCTTCCAATCGATTTCCTGCACTCGTACGCCTGTGAGCTTCCCGTTCTCGCCGAGAAACTCCAAGGTGTTGATATTCCAACGACGCGTGCATCCCTCCTCATGCGACGAGGTGGTCTTGAGGGTGCGAGGCCAGTTGGGCCAGGGGTTCTGCGGGTCTTCAGGTCCCTCCACGGGCTTAGGCATGATTTCAATCTGTGTCACGCTCTTGCATCCTTGCCGATGGGCTGTTCCGATGCAGTCGCTACCGGTGTCGCCGCCACCGATGACCAGCACATCTTTGCCTTTGGCGCTGACGAGTTCGTCTTTGCTGAACTCAATGCCGGCAAGCACGCGGTTTTGCTGGCTCAGCAGTTCAAGGGCAAGATGAACGCCGTTGAGTTCACGGCCGGGGACTTTCAAATCCCTTGCGGTAGGCGATCCCGTGGCGATGACTACAGCATCGAACTGACTGGTAAAGGCTTCATTGCACGCAACGGCCTCACCATAGTGGAACTCGATGCCCTCTTGCTCAAGCAGCGTGATGCGACGATCGATGACGGCCTTGTTGAGCTTGAAGTTCGGGATGCCGTAGCGGAGCAATCCGCCAGCAGCCTCATTCTTTTCAAAGACTGCAACCATGTATCCCATCTGATTGAGCGCATTGGCTGCAGCAAGTCCGGCAGGACCGGCACCAATCACGGCCACCGTCTTTCCGTTTCTTTCGGGCACGCGCGGCTGGATATACCCCTCGCGGAAGGCTGCCTCCATGATGGCGCACTCATCCTCGCGATTGGTCGTCGGCTCGTGGTTGAAGCGGTTGAGCACACAGGCCTTCTCACACAGTGCCGGACAGATGCGACCCGTAAACTCGGGGAACGGATTGGTGCTCGTCAGCAACCGGTAAGCCTGTTCCCAGTAGCCTTTATAGAGTGCGTCGTTCCACTCCGGTGCTTTGTTTCCCAACGGACAAGCCCAATGGCAGAAGGGAACGCCACAGTCCATGCAACGGCTCGCCTGCAACTTACGTTCCCGGGTGTTGAGCGTTTGCTCCACCTCACCGAAGTCGTGAATCCGATCGTGAATCGGACGGTATCCTGCCTCTTGGCGGTGTATTTCTAAGAATGCTTTTGGATTTCCCATTTCTATCTTTATTATTTTTTTTTTGATCCTCGTAAATGTGGAAGGGAGTTTTCAGACCCCCAACCCCCTATCTTAGGGGGCTTTATTCAGACCCCCAACCCCCTATCTTAGGGGGCTTTAATAATCACGCTGCATGTCGGCAATCTTTTGGCGCAGCTTGTTCATCTGTTCTTCCTGAAGCACGCGCTTGTACTCAATGGGCACTACCTGCACGAAGTCCTCGCTGTAGCGACTCCAGTCGTCAAGCATGCGACCTGCCAACTGCGAACCTGTATGGAGATAGTGCTGGCGCACGAGTTCCAACAGTTCCTTACGTGAAACACTGTCCTCGACGAGGTCGATTTCCACCATATCCATGTTGCAGAAGTAGTCGAACGTGTGCTTGGGGTCGTAGACGTAAGCCACACCACCACTCATGCCTGCAGCGAAATTGCGGCCGGTCTCGCCAAGCACCACCACGCGTCCTCCTGTCATATATTCGCAACAGTGATCGCCAGCACCTTCGATGACGGCGATGGCGCCTGAGTTGCGAACACCGAAGCGCTCGCCCACCTTGCCATTAACATACAACTCGCCGGAGGTGGCTCCATACAAACCCGTGTTGCCGGCGATGATGTTCTCCTCAGCATGGAAGTCTTCACCCGAGCGGGCGGGGGGCAGGATAGAGATTCGGCCGCCACTAAGTCCTTTGCCGAAGTAGTCGTTACACTCGCCTTCCAGCCGGATGTTCAAGCCACGAACGGCAAAGGCGCCAAACGACTGTCCTGCCGCTCCCTTGAACTTGATGTTGATGGTGCCTTCAGGCAAGCCTGCCTCACCATATTTCTTGGCAATGACGCCGCTGAGCATTGTCGTCACGGCGCGATCGGTATTCTTAATGGCATAGTCGAGGGTGATTTCCTCTTGGTCCTCAATAGCCTTCTGACAGGCCTTGATAATCTCCTCGTCCTTCACGCCGCTCACCTTCGTAAAGGCGCCGCGGTCCCAATAGAGAGCCTTTTCAGTTTCAGGCTTATGCAGCAGACGGGCGAAATCAAGGGTTTTCTGCTTGTCGGAAGCATGGGTGGTGTCAACCTCTATGAGTTCCGTGTGTCCGATGATTTCCTTCAGGCTGTGAACACCGATTTCGCTGAGATATTCGCGAACCTGCTGGGCTAAGAACGTGAAGAAGTTCACGATGTAGTCGGCGCGGCCCTCGAAATGCTTGCGCAACTCTGGATTCTGTGTTGCCACACCCATCGGGCAGGTATTGGTATTACACTTGCGCATCATCACACAACCAAGAACAATCAGCGGCAGCGTGCCAAACGAGAACTCGTCAGCTCCCAGCATCGCCATGATAACGACATCCTTCGCCGTCTTCAGCTGACCGTCGGTCTGCAGGCGTACCTGGTTGCGCAGGCCGTTCATCACAAGCGTTTGTTGCGTCTCGGCAAGTCCAATCTCTGGCGAGATGCCAGCGAAACGCATCGAGCTGGCAGGGCTAGCACCCGTACCTCCCTCGGAGCCGCTGATGACAATGAGGTCGGCTTTCGCTTTCGCCACACCGGCAGCAATCGTTCCCACCCCACTCTCGGCGACGAGTTTCACGCTGACGGCAGCGGTGGGATTAACATTCTTCAGGTCGAAGATGAGCTGTGCCAAGTCCTCAATGCTATAGATGTCGTGATGCGGCGGAGGCGAGATAAGTGAGATGCCGGGGATGGCATTGCGCGTCTTCGCAATGATTTCGTTCACCTTGAAGCCCGGCAGCTGTCCGCCCTCGCCAGGCTTGGCTCCCTGCGCCACCTTGATTTGTATCTCTTCGGCATTCACCAGATATTCGGTCGTTACTCCGAAACGTCCCGAGGCGACCTGCTTGGTTTTACTCGATAGCGACACGCCATCTACTTCTGAGTGGTATCGGGCGTTGTCTTCGCCGCCCTCACCCGTGTTGCTGCGCGTGCCGAGTCGGTTCATCGCCAGGGCCAATGCCTCGTGGGCCTCTATGCTGAGAGCTCCGAAACTCATGGCTCCCGTCACGAAGTGCTTCACGATGGAGTCGACAGGCTCCACTTCGTCGAGGGGCGTTGGCGTAGCAGCCTTCTTCCATCCCATGAAATCGCGAATGAAGATAGGGCTGTCTTTCTCGTCTACGAGCGATGCCCACTCCTTGAACTTCTCGTAGCTGCCCAAACGGGTGGCCAGCTGCAAACGGGCGATTGTCTCCGGGTTCCAAGCGTGCCGAATGCCGTCCTTACGCCACGAGAACAACCCGTGATTGGGAAGCAGCGCATCGGCTGCCGCCATACCCGCCTCATGCAGCCGAATGGCATCGCGTGCAATCTCCTTCAATCCGACGCCGCCAATGGTACTCACGTCCGTACCGAAATATCGTCGCAGCAAGTCCTCGCTGAGTCCGATGCTCTCGAAAATCTTTGCACCCCGATAGCTTCTGATGGTCGAGATGCCCATCTTCGACATAATCTTCTTCAGTCCTTTATCGACGGCTTTGATATAGTGGCTCTCAGCAGTTACATAGTCCTCCTGAATCTTCCCTCGCTTCACAAGATCGTCGAGAATGGCGAAGGTCATATAAGGACACAAGGCGCTGGCTCCATAGCCAAGCAGCAGGGCGGCATGCATGGTCTCTCGAATCTCACCGCTCTCCACAATCAGCGCTGTCTGAACGCGCTTGCCAACGCTGATGAGATAGTGATGGACGGCAGAGACGGCTAAGAGAGAGGGGATGAAAGCCCACCCCGTCCTGCTCTCCCCAAGGGAGGGGCATTCGGTTTGCTTATCAGTCAAGATAATGTAGTTGTAACCATCATCTACTGCCTGCTCTGCATCTTTACACAGTTTATCAAGGGCAATGCGCATGTTCTCACCTGCCCGAGACCAATCAGGCTCCCCTCCCTTGGGGAGGGGTTGGGGGTGGGCTAATGTCAGCTTAATCGTCTTAAATCCCTTATACCTTATATTACAAAGTATATCGAGCTGGGTGTTGGTCAGCACGGGTTGTGGCAGTCGCACCATCTTGCAGTTCGACTCGTCGGGTGTTAGGATATTGGTTCCAACGGCCCCGATGTATTCCGTCAGCGACATCACCAATTCCTCACGGATGGGGTCGATGGCGGGGTTTGTCACCTGGGCAAACTGCTGACGGAAGTAGTTGAACAACAGCTGCGGGCGGTCGCTCACCACAGCGAGCGGTGTGTCGTTACCCATCGCAGCAACGGGCTCCTGACCTGTCGTTGCCATCGGCACAATGGTTTTTTCTATATCTTCCTGACCATAGCCGAAGGTGACGAGTCGCTGTTCAAAATCGCTCACCGAATTTTCTATCTTGCGACCACTCTTCAGTTTTTCCAACTGCACGCGGTTTTCGCTTAGCCATTCCCGATAGGGATGCGCACTCGCCAACTGTTGCTTAATCTCGCCATCGTAGTAGATTTTGCCTTCCTGCGTGTCGATGAGCAGAATCTTACCGGGCTGCAGGCGACCCTTTGACACCACGTCGCCAGGCTCGAAGTCCATCACACCCACCTCTGAGGCAACGACAATCAGGCCCTGTTTTGTAATCGTATAGCGCGATGGGCGCAGACCGTTTCTGTCGAGCATGCCACCGGCATAGCGTCCGTCGGAGAAAAGCAGGGCAGCAGGGCCGTCCCAGGGCTCCATCAGGATTGAGTGGTACTCATAGAAAGCCTTCAAGTCTTCCGAAATCGGGTTCTTGTCGTTGAACGACTCCGGCACGAGTATCGCTATAGCATGCGGCAACGACAATCCGCTCATCATCAAGAACTCGAACACGTTGTCGAGACTTGCAGAATCGCTCATGTCTTCCTGCACGATGGGCGAAATCTCCTTGATGTCGCCCAGTGCCTCGCTGTTGAGCACACTCTCGCGGGCCTTCATCCATCCGCGGTTGCCACGAATGGTGTTAATCTCACCATTGTGGGCCAACAGGCGGAAGGGCTGGGCCAGCGACCATGTGGGGAATGTGTTGGTGCTGAAGCGCGAGTGCACCAGCGCCAGCCCGCTTGTCAGATAGGGACTCGACAAGTCAGGGAAATAGCGGCGCAGCTGACGGCTGGTCAGCATACCTTTATAAATGATATTTGTGTTGGATAGTGAGCAAATGTAGAAATCTGAATGCGTAACACGCCGCTCAATCTTTTTCCTGATGATATATAGCTTCTGCTTAAACGACGTGTCATCGTGTTGGGAGTAGCCAAACTCCCCTCCCTTAAGGACAGGCTGGGGATAGGATATGAACACTTGCTTGATGGCGGGCTCCACCTGTCGGGCAGCCTCACCCAGCACTTCCGGACAAGTAGGCACCGTGCGAAGATGCATCAGCTGCAAGCCTTCGCGCTCTATCTCTTCAATCATCACGCTGAGAATCTTCTGCTGCTCAGCTTCCTCTTTGGGCAGGAACACCAGTCCTGTGCCGTACTTTCCCTTTTCCGGTACGGGAATGCCTTGCAGCAGAATGAACTCATGCGGAATCTGCAACATGATGCCGGCACCATCGCCCGTCTTGTCGCGCGTCTCGGCACCTCGGTGTTCCATATTTTCCAAAACACGCAGGGCCTGATCCACCAGTTCGTGACTCTTGCCTCCGTGTATATTCACGACCATTCCTACACCGCATGCGTCGTGTTCATATTGTCGTTGATATAGTCCGTTTTGCTTACTTTTTGTCATATTATCCTTACTTAATCTTTCTTTTGTACAGATTTTGGGTGCAAAGTTAATACAAAAAAGATAGAAAAACAATCATATTTACGACAAAATTTTTATTACAATTTGCCACAACTGACACTTTGCCACGAAAACAACAACATTCCAGACAAAATGAAAGCAAAGCAAGAGTTTCAGTGTTCACCCGTTTACACTTTGTCATTTTGTAAATTTTTATTGGTGTTAATTTTGAAAATTTTGCGGTTATTTTCTCAAAATCAGTGTATCTTTGCCGCCGAATTCTATATTATTATATGTACAAGGGAAAAGGATAATCATTAGTTACTATGCAAACAAAGTACATTTTCGTCACAGGCGGTGTCGTTTCCTCGTTAGGAAAAGGCATTATCTCCGCCAGCATCGGCAAACTGCTGCAGGCACGCGGATACAAGGTAACCATCCAGAAATTCGACCCATACATCAACATCGACCCAGGCACACTGAACCCTTATGAACACGGAGAATGCTACGTGACGGAGGACGGCTTTGAGACCGACCTCGACCTCGGTCACTACGAGCGGTTCACGGGTATTCATACCACACGCAACAATAGCATCACCACCGGACGCATCTACAAAACAGTCATCGACCGCGAGCGCCGCGGCGACTATCTGGGCAAAACCATCCAGGTGGTGCCGCACATCACGGATGAGATTAAGCGACGGATGTTGCATGAGAGTGAAGAGAGACTTGACTTTGTCATCACCGAGGTGGGCGGCACCATCGGTGACATTGAGAGCGCACCATTCATGGAGGCCATCCGACAGTTGCGTTGGCAACTGGGCCGCGATGCCGTGTGTGTGCATCTGACCTATGTGCCCTATCTGAAGGCTGCCGACGAGTTGAAGACCAAACCCACGCAACACTCTGTGAAGGAATTGCAAAGCATGGGAATTCAGCCCGACATCCTCGTGCTTCGCACCGAACGCCACCTTGATGACGCAATGCGCATGAAGGTGGCATCGTTCTGTAATGTCGACCTGGAGTGTGTCGTACAGAGTGAGGACATGCCCAGCATCTACGAGGTGCCAGTCAGCATGCAGCGCCAAGGACTCGATGCTGCCATCATGCGCAAGATTGGAATCCCTGTGGGCGAGACGCCGGCGATGACTGCCTGGCATGCGTTCCTTGAAAAGCAACGCAACGCCACCCGCGAGGTGCACGTCGGGTTGGTGGGCAAATACGACCTGCAGGATGCGTACAAGAGCATTCGCGAGAGCCTGAATCTGGCTGGCATCTACAACGATGTAAAAACAAAAATCCATTTCATCAACAGCGAGGAGCTGACCGCCGAGAACGTGGCGGAGAGACTCAGCGGAATGGCTGGAGTGCTCATCTGCCCGGGCTTTGGCCAGCGTGGCATCGAGGGCAAAATCATTGCTGCCGAATATGGTCGCACGAACGATATTCCCACCTTCGGCATTTGTCTCGGCATGCAGATGATGGTCATCGAGTTTGCACGCAATATCTTAGGCTACAAGGATGCAAACAGCAGCGAGATGTCGGGAGACACGACACATCCTGTTATCGACCTGATGGAAGAGCAGAAAGCCATCACGCAGATGGGGGGCACGATGCGTCTTGGGGCTTACGACTGCGAACTGATCAATGGTAGTCGCGTCTATGAAGCTTATGGCGGTACTTCGCTCATCCGTGAACGCCATCGCCACCGCTATGAGTTCAACAATCTCTACAGAGAGGAATACGAGACTGCAGGCATGAAATGTGTGGGAGTAAACCCCGCTGCCGACCTGGTAGAAATCGTCGAGATTCCCGAAAAGCGCTGGTACATAGGAACACAATTCCATCCCGAATATTCGTCGACGGTGCTCCATCCGCATCCGCTGTTCATGTCGTTCATCAAAGCGTGCAACACTACATTGTAAACCATACCGAAAGAAACGAGAAAGAGACAATGATGAGAGCAGCAAAACTGATACTCGAAGATGGAACGGAGTTCCCGGGCTGGTCGTTCGGCTACGAAGGTAACGCCGTGGGCGAAGTGGTTTTCAATACCGCGATGATGGGCTATCCGGAGAGCCTGACCGACCCCAGCTATGCCGGTCAGATACTTGTGACGACATTTCCGTTGATAGGCAACTATGGCGTGCCCGACACAGGAATGGGCGCCGACGGCCTACCTTTGTTCATGGAGAGCGAGAAGATTCATGTCAAGGCATTGGTGGTGGCAGACTATAGCGAGAATTTCTCGCATTGGAATGCGCAGGAGAGCCTGGCCTCATGGCTGCAGAGAGAGAAGATTCCAGCCATCACAGGTATCAACACCCGCCAGCTAACGATGGTGCTCCGCGAGCATGGAGTGATGATGGGAAGGATAGAAACCCAACCCCTTCCCCTCTCCAAGGGAGGAGAGTTTCATGACCATCAGGACTATGGAAGCGTGAATTGGGTGGAGAAGGTGAGTTGCAAGGAGGTGATTACCTACAATAAAGGTGCTGGGAAACGGGTGGTTTTAGTGGATTGCGGCGTGAAGGCGAACATCATCCGCTGTCTCGTCAGACGAGGCCTTGAGGTGATTCGTGTGCCGTGGGACTACGACTTCAACCAGTTGGACTTCGACGGATTGTTTCTTGCCAATGGTCCCGGCGATCCTGAACAATGCGAAGTGACGGTGGGGCACATCCGGCAGTTCTTAAAAACCGAATTGGAAAAAGGCGAAGGCTCTTCTCCTGCGGGTGGGTCTTCTATCCGTCCTTGCATGGGAATCTGTCTTGGCAACCAGCTGTTGGCCCGTGCTGTGGGGGCACAGACCTACAAGCTGAAATACGGTCATCGCTCACACAACCAGCCCGTGCAGCGAGTGGGTAGCACACAATGCTTCATCACCTCGCAGAACCACGGCTATGCCGTTGACGACAAGACGCTCCCTGCAGACTGGGAACCGCTCTTCGTGAACATGAACGACGGCTCGAACGAGGGCATCCGCCACCGGTCGAATCCCTGGATGTCGGCACAGTTTCATCCCGAGGCCTGCAGCGGTCCGACTGATACAGAATGGATGTTTGACGAATTTGTAAAGATGTTAGGATGATGGAAAAACGTATGATAAAGAAAGTGCTGCTGTTGGGCAGCGGTGCATTAAAGATTGGACAGGCCGGCGAGTTCGACTATAGCGGCGCGCAGGCGCTGAAAGCCTTGAAGGAAGAGGGCATCCACTCGGTGCTGATCAATCCTAACATCGCCACCGTGCAAACCAGCAAGGATGTGGCCGACACAGTCTATTTCCAACCCGTCACGCCCGAGTTTGTGGAGCGTGTCATCGAAAAGGAACGGCCCGATGGCATTCTGCTTTCGTTTGGTGGACAGACGGCGCTGAACTGCGGCGTGGAACTCTATAAAAGAGGTGTGCTCGACCATTACGGCGTACAGGTGTTGGGAACACCCGTGCAGGCCATCATCGACACCGAAGACCGCGACCTATTTGTCAGACGACTCGACGAGATTAGCGTGAAGACCATTAAGAGCGAGGCCTGCTCCACCGTGAAGGAGGTGCAGAGGGCGGCTCGCGAACTGGGATTCCCCGTCATCCTCCGGGCTGCCTACGCCCTCGGTGGACTGGGCAGCGGCTTCTGCGACAACGAAGACGAACTCCTCAAACAGGCTGAAGAGGCCTTCTCGTTTTCACCGCAGGTGTTAGTGGAGAAATCGCTGAGGGGCTGGAAAGAGATAGAATATGAGGTGGTGCGCGACCGCTACGATAACTGTATCACCGTCTGCAACATGGAGAACTTCGACCCATTGGGCATCCATACGGGAGAGTCGATTGTCGTCGCCCCGTCGCAGACGCTCTCCAACAGCGAGTACCACAAGCTGCGTGCGCTGGCCATCAAGATTATCCGACACATCGGCATCGTGGGCGAATGCAACGTGCAATATGCCCTCGACCCGCAGTCGGAAGATTATCGCGTCATCGAAGTAAACGCCCGCCTCAGCCGCTCTTCGGCGCTGGCCTCCAAAGCCACGGGCTATCCACTTGCCTTCGTCGCGGCGAAGCTGGGATTGGGCTATGGTCTCTTCGAACTGAAGAACTCGGTTACCAAGACCACGTCTGCCTTCTTCGAACCTGCCCTCGACTACGTAGCCGTGAAGATTCCACGTTGGGACCTGACGAAGTTTCGCGGCGTCAAGCGCGAGCTCGGCTCGTCGATGAAAAGCGTTGGTGAGGTGATGGCCATCGGCCGCACCTTCGAGGAGGCTCTGCAGAAAGGCTTGCGCATGATTGGTCAGGGCATGCATGGATTCGTGGAGAATCATGAGATAAAAATCAGAGATATTGCGAAGGCTCTTCACGAACCCACCGACATGCGCATCTTCGTGGTGTCGAAAGCCATGAAGCTGGGCTACAGCATCGAACAGATTCACCAACTGACCATGATCGACCGCTGGTTCTTGCAGAAGCTGAAGCACATCATCGACCTCGACCTCCAGCTGCATGAGTACAGTCAACTGGCCGACATGATGACGTTTATGGAACCACTTGAGCTCATCGAGTATCTTGAAGCCCCGGAGTTTATGCAGCTGCTGCACAAAGCCAAGGTCTACGGCTTCTCCGATTTCCAAATCGGCCGTGCCATAGGACTAGAGAGTTGCATGGACTCCGAACATGCCGGCCTCACCATCCGCGAGTGGCGAAAAGAACTGGGCATTGTGCCAACGGTCAACCAAATCGACACGCTCGCAGCAGAATATCCCGCCCAAACCAATTATCTGTATTTGGCATATCTGTAGCCCCCCTGAGGGGGACACCATACCATTACCATTTAATCTTTGAACTTTGAACGCTGCGCAGCAGCTTTGAACCTTTATTTAAAAAAAATAAAAAACTATGTGTGGAATTGTAGGGTATATAGGCACCAAGCAAGCCTACCCCATTTTGGTGAAAGGACTGAAGCGTCTGGAATATCGTGGCTACGATAGTGCCGGCGTAGCCCTGATTTGCGAAAACGGCAATCTGAATGTGTATAAGACAAAAGGTAAGGTCGACAACCTCACGGAGTATTGCAGCGATAAAGATGTGTCGGGCCACGTGGGCATTGCCCACACGCGCTGGGCTACTCACGGCGAACCCTCGGCACGCAACGCCCACCCGCACTACTCGCAGAGTCACAACCTGGCCATCATCCACAACGGCATCATCGAGAACTATGCCGATATTAAGCACCGACTACAGGCGAAAGGCATCAAGTTCGAGAGCGACACCGATACGGAAGTGCTGGTGCAACTGGTGGAGTACATCATGACCAAGAAGCAACTCTCGCTGCTCGAGGCCGTGCAGGTGGCACTCTATCAGGTCATCGGAGCATACGCCATCGCCATCGTCGACAAGCGCGACCCTCGCCAGATCATCGCCGCCCGCAAGCAGAGTCCACTGGTGGTGGGCATCGGCGACGACGAGTTCCTCATTGGCTCTGATGCCAGCCCCATCATCGAATACACCGACCGTGTGGTCTATCTGGAGGATGGAAACATCGCCGTCATCCGGCTCGGCGAGGAGCTGAAGGTGATGAGCATCCTCGGCGAAGAACAGGAATTGAAAGTGAAGAAAGTAGACATCGACCTCGGACAAATCGAGAAAGGCGGCCACGAGCACTTCATGCTGAAGGAAATCTTCGAACAGCCGGAGTGCCTCACCAATTGCATGCGTGGAAGAATCAACGTCGAAGGCACCAATGTCACCCTTTCAGCACTCATCGACTATCGCCAACAGTTGCTCTCGGCACGACGCATCGTCATCGTGGCCTGCGGCACCTCCTGGCACGCCGGCCTCATCGGCAAGCAGCTCTTCGAAAGCCTCTGCCGCATCCCCTGCGAGGTGGAATATGCTTCTGAGTTTCGCTATCGCAATCCCGTGGTGACGAAGGACGATGTGGTCATCGCCATTTCACAAAGTGGCGAGACCGCCGACACACTGGCCGCCGTCCGACTGGCAAAGGAGCAAGGAGCATTCATCTACGGCATCTGCAACGCCATCGGCTCATCGATTCCTCGCGCCACCGATACAGGAACCTACATCCATGTAGGACCGGAAATCGGTGTAGCTTCCACGAAGGCCTTCACGGGTCAGGTGACGGTGTTGTCGATGTTAGCACTATGCCTTGCCCGCGAGCGCCAGACCATTACCGACGAGCTCTATCGCGAGATGGTGAAAGAGCTCACGCTCATTCCCGAGAAGATTCGGCAGGCGCTGAAGACCAATGAGCAGATTGCACGCCTGGCAATGATTTTCACCTATGCGAAGAACTGCCTCTATCTCGGCCGCGGCTACAACTATCCGCTGGCCCTGGAGGGTGCGCTGAAGCTGAAAGAGATATCCTATATTCATGCCGAGGGCTATCCTGCTGCAGAAATGAAACATGGACCCATTGCCCTCATCGACTCTGAGATGCCAGTATTCGTCATCGCCACCCACGACCGACTCTATAAGAAAGTCATCTCGAACATTCAGGAGGTGCGGGCACGTGGCGGAAGGGTAACAGCACTCGTCACTGAAGGTGATCAGCTCATCAGCCAGTATGCCGACCACGTGATAGAACTGCCCGACACGCTGGAGTGTTTCCAACCCCTCATCGCTTCCATCCCCCTGCAGCTATTGGCATACCACATCGCTGTTTGCAAGGGCAAGGATGTCGACCGTCCTCGCAATCTCGCCAAGAGTGTGACAGTAGAGTAACCACAGCTTCGCTGCTTTGCGCTCGGCTTTGCCGCTTTCGTAGCATAGCGGAGAAAGAACTTTGAACGCGCGTAGCGCATTGAACGCTGCGCAGCAGCTTTGAACTTTTATAAAAAATACAACTATGTGTGGAATCGTAGCAATATTAAACGTGAAGGAGCAGTCGCAGGCTCTGCGTGACAAAGCATTGAAGATGAGTCAGAAAATCCGTCATCGCGGACCCGACTGGAGTGGCATCTACTGTGGCGGCTCAGCCATCCTCGCTCACGAGCGACTGAGCATCGTCGACCCCGAATCGGGCGGACAGCCCCTCTACTCACCCGACAAGCAACAAGTCCTCGCCGTGAATGGCGAAATCTATAACCATCAGGAGATACGTCGTCGCTATGTCGGCAAATACGACTTCCAGACGGGAAGCGACTGCGAGGTCATCCTAGCTCTCTATAGAAGCCTCTCCCCCACCCTCTCTCCTGAAAGAGAGGAGAACGGATGCCCTCATGAGCAGATTTGTGGAATGCTCGAACAGCTCAGCGGCATCTTCGCCTTCGTCCTCTACGACGAAGAACGCGACGATTTCCTCATCGCTCGCGACCCCATTGGCGTCATACCGCTCTACATTGGCTACGACGACGATGGAACCGTCTATGTAGCCTCAGAACTGAAAGCCCTCGAAGGACAGTGCCAGCGCTACGAGCCCTTCCTGCCCGGCCATTACTACTGGAGTCGCGAGGGGCGCATGCGCCAATACTACCAGCGCGACTGGATGCAGTTTGATGCCGTGAAGGACAACCCCGCCTCCGTCGAAGCCATCCGCGATGCCCTCACAGCCGCCGTGAAGCGACAGCTCATGTCCGACGTGCCTTACGGCGTGCTCCTCTCCGGAGGCCTCGACAGCAGTGTCATCTCTGCCCTCGCCGAGAAGTTCAGCGAGCATCGCATCGAGGACGACTCGAAGACACGCGCCTACTGGCCGCGCCTGCACAGCTTTGCCGTAGGCCTGAAGGGAGCTCCCGACTTGGCAAAGGCACGCCTCGTGGCGGAACATATCGGCACCGTACATCACGAAATCAACTACACCATTCAGGAAGGACTCGACGCCATTCGCGACGTCATCTACTACATCGAGACCTACGACGTCACCACCGTTCGTGCCTCCACGCCGATGTATCTGCTCGCACGCGTCATCAAGTCGATGGGCATTAAGATGGTGCTCAGTGGCGAAGGCGCCGACGAGGTCTTCGGAGGCTACCTCTACTTCCACAAAGCGCCGTCGGCCCGCGACTTCCATGAGGAAACAGTGCGCAAGCTCTCCAAACTTCACCTCTACGACTGCCTGCGTGCCAACAAGAGCCTGTGTGCGTGGGGCATTGAAGGACGTGTGCCCTTCCTCGACAAGGAGTTCCTTGATGTCGCTATGCGCACCAATCCTCAGGCCAAGATGTGCGGTCCCACCCCAAGCCCCTCTCCTGAAGGCGAGGAGAACTTTATCATCGAGAAGAAGATTGTCCGCGAAGCCTTTGCCCATCTGTTGCCCAGCGAAGTGGCATGGAGACAGAAGGAGCAGTTCTCCGACGGCGTTGGCTACTCGTGGATCGACACCTTGAAACTGCTCACCGCCGAGGCCGTCTCCGACGAGCAGATGGCTCATGCCGCCGAGCGCTTCCCCATCAATCCACCCAAGAACAAGGAAGAGTACTACTATCGCAGCATCTTCGCCGAGCACTTCCCCTCCGACTCCGCTGCCCGCAGCGTGCCCTCGGAGGCCAGCGTCGCATGTTCCACCGCCATCGCCCTCGAATGGGACGCCGCCTTCCGCAACATGAACGACCCCAGCGGCCGTGCCATCAAAGGCGTACACGAGCAGGCATATTAAATCTTTACACACCAGCTGCACCTTGAACGTTGAACGTTCGAAGGACCTTACACACCCTCCGGGCTTTACACGCAGCAAAGCTGCCTTACCTGCGCTTTAGCGCTTTGAACGCTGCGAATCAGCTTTAAACACCAACTCCTCCCCTCCCCCAGGAGGGGAAGGGGCTTGTTGTGATACTGGAGCACTGCTTTCGTGATGCTGGAGCACTGCTTTCGTGATGCTGGAACATTCCTCTGATGACACAAGAATAATACTCTCGTTTTGCAAATCAACTGATTTTGTTCAGTAAATTAACTTAATTTGATGAGTAAATTAACTTAATTTGCTAAGTAAAATAACTTAATTTACTGAATAAAATAACTTAATTTACTGATCAAAATCAGTTAATTTACTTTTCTATCTCATTGCTCTTGCATCATCAGGTCATTGAGACAGCTACACGAAAGCAATGACATAGAGAAATGAAAGCATTAACTTGAGCGAAAAAAACAGCGAGTTCAAGGGAGGGAGACAGACAGCTGACAACGCGCCTGACAACCAATTGTCAGGCAAATGTCAGACTCTTTTTTCGTTCTTGCAGGAATCTCTTCATACTTTTGCAAACAAAAAACTGCAAGCTATGAAAAGATTATTATGTATGCTGATGGCAGTCGGCTTTCTGACTGCTGCGGCGCAAGATGAAAAGCAGGTCACACTGGAGGAAGTAACGGTGAAGGGTGCACGCGTTGTTCAGAAAGTAGACGGACAATGGATCTACCCCACCAAACAGCAAATCGCAGCATCGCCCAACGGCTACTCGCTATTGGCAAAACTCACGCTGCCCCATATCCGCGTTGACGAGGCAATGAACAGCATCACGGCATTGACGAATCTGGGCTCCGTCCAAGTGCGCATCAACGACATCGTTGCTTCTCGCGAGGACTTGCAGACGCTCGACATGCAAGGCATCGAACGCATTGAGTACGTCGACAATCCCGGTGTGCGCTATGGAGAGGGCATCGCGTACATTATTAATATCAAGGTGAGGAAACCCATCAGCGGCTATGTTTTGGGCGCACAACTCACCAATACGCTCACAACCGTCAACGGCAATGAGACGCTCTACGGTAAAGTGAATCGTGGACGAAGCGAGTTTGCCATCAGCTACGACATCGACTACCATCATTCCAAAGGACAGACATACGACGAGCGCTCTACTTATCTGTTGGAAAACGGCAATGCCGTCATCATGCGTCGGCAGAGTGAGCAGATAACTGACAAGGGCCTCAGCCACAATGCCCAGCTGACCTATAGCCTCAGCGACAGCAGTTATGTGTTGCAGGCCAAGCTGAGCGGAAGTGCAGCGCTCCATCCACAAAGGAGAGATGCCGACATGCTGCTCAACGGAACGCCCTACGACGAGCATTCATCATCGCGCTCCAGCTCGCCGTCGCTCGATGTCTATTATCATCAAGACTTCAAGCGCCATCAGTCGCTAACGGCCAATGTCGTGGGAACTTACATCCGAACGAAAGGCGATGTCGAGAACAACGAAGGCTCTGTCTATCGATATGCTACCGACGGAAAGACCTGGTCGCTGTGGAGCGAAGCTATCCATGAAAACCGGCTGAAGCCGTTCACGCTTTCCACTGGAATACAATACGGCCAGCGGTACAGCCACAACGTGTATCAAGGCGACGCCGAGGCCGTGAACGATATGCATACATCTTCCGTCTATCTATTCTCGCAGTTGAAAGGAAATGTGGGGAAACTCAACTATATGGGCGGTCTTGGCGTGAGTCGGCGCTACTATCGGCAAGGAGACACGCAGAACAACTTCTGGCTCTTCCGCCCGAAAGTCACAGTCAGCTATCCGTTGGCCAGTCGGCTGAAGGTGAAGTACGACTTCGAGATCTCTCAGCACGTCTCGCAGATTGCACTCGTCAGCGATGTCAGCATCAAGCAGAACTCGATGGAGACCATTCTTGGCAATCCGGAAATTCATCCCAACAGCGTGACTTCTCACTTTCTGACGCTCTCGTATTCCTCGCCTCGCTTCACCTCTGAGCTGCAAGGCTACTATCGCATCAACTCCCATTGCAACTTGGAGAAATACATCCGCGAGGATGGACACTTCTATCAGACGCAGACTAACGGACGGAGCAGCAAGAGCCATCAAGCTGGCTTGAATGGCCGAGTCGTGATGGACGAAGGCGGAGCCAATGCTGACAACGAATGTAACTTCTTCTATATCAACAGCTACAACCAGTGGGACATCGTCCCCGACAAGCTGTCGGCAACCCTCTATGGTGGCATCTACCGATTCTTTAACTATGGAGAGAACTACACCCATACCTACACCTCGCTGAATGGCGGCTGCTCGCTGCAAGCCTACCTGGGGCGTTGGACGCTCGGTGCATACGCCGACAACGGATGGAACTTCATGGAGGGTGAGCATCGCGGTCATCAGGCACCAGCATGGTATCTCACGTGCAACTATCGCGTCAGCGATGCACTCAGCATCTCCCTCTATGCCCAGCATCCTTTCAGTCAGCACCCCCTGACCAACAAAACGGAAGTTGTGAGCCGTTATGTGCAGAAGGAAGTCATGCAGCACTATCGCGACTATGGCAACATGGTGACCCTCAAACTCTCTTATCGGCTTGATCGCGGGCGGCAATATCGTGATATCCAGCGCAGCATGAATCATAGCGACAGCGAAACAGGTATTCTTCAAAGCAAGTAATCATGCGTAAAGCCATCTTCACTTTCATTGCCATCATCATCGTTGCGGTGGGCATCGACTGGATAGATGCTTGCTCAGAGGAAAGGACCGATGAGGAAATCTTTAAGCAGAACCTGACTTTCGCTGAGATGTATGAATATAAGGATTCCACCTACGACTTCGCCATCCGCTATCCTTCATTTTTCAGCCAGCAACCTAACGATTCCGGTCGTGTCCGCTTTTGCTATGCAGACCAATGGGCAACAGTGGTGCTCGAAGGCTACACGTTGAGCAATCAGGGAATGAGCGACAAGGAGGCAAAGGATTCTTTAGCTCATATCCTTCATGCCACCAAGCAGAAGCAAGGCAAGTACTACTTCATCCTCTCTGGACCGCAGTATGAAGACGGGAGCCCAATTGAAGGCTATAGCTATTACGCCAAGTTCATCCGTCATGACAATCGGTGGTTTGTCTATTCAATGGTCTATCCCGACCACTACCATGATGCCCTCACCCGCCTGTTCAAAGAAATCGACGACTGGCTGATTTGGGAGCGTCCCCACCTGCAACTGAAACAAGGAGAGGACCAAACACCCAAAGACAGCTTCTAAACCCTACGAATAACTGAACACAACCCGCCTGTTCCGTGTGTCCCGTATGTCTTCTCCTCACCTGTTCGTCTGTCCTGTATGTCTTCTCCTTATTTGTTCGGGCAGACACAGGGGTCTGCCCCTACGGTTGGGTGTGTCTTCTTCACATCTGTTCGTGTGTCCCGTATGTCTTCTCCCTATCTGTCACGTATGTACAAAAAAAGACATCGCTTTGTAGCGATGTCTTCTTTGGGTGTGAGGTCTTCTCACAAAAAAAGACATTGCTTTGCAGCGATGTCTTCTTTGGGTGCCCGGTGGGACTCGAACCCACGACATTCAGAACCACAATCTGACGCTCTAACCAACTGAACTACGGGCACCATGTTGGTTATTTGTTGCGCTTCTTTTCAAAAGCGAGTGCAAAGATACGGGATTTATTTGGAATAACCAAACAAATCCCGAACTTTTTTGCTTGTAGATGTGAATCTTTTGCTTTTTATGCCCTTTTCTGCCGTGTAAAGCCCTGCGGAGCGGGGAGCATCTGCTGACAGAGGGGACGACCAAAAGATTACTGAGCCTTTGCAGGTGCAGCGGGAGCAGCTTCCTTGGCAGCAGCAGGTGCAGCCTCCTTAGCGGCAGCGGGAGCAGCTTCCTTGGCAGCAGCATCCTTAGCAGCGGGAGCAGCCTGCTGACCAGCACCGAATCCCTGTGTATTGGTGGGATTGGTGGTCTGGGTCTCAGTGGCTACGTTCTCGAGCACGCTCTGCTCTGTGACCGACTTCGGTGCGACGTAAGCGCAGATGACGCTGAAGATCACCATTGCAGCGGCGAGGCTCCATGTGGCCTTCTCAATGACATCGGTGGTCTTGCGGACACCCATGATTTGGTTAGAGGCGGAGAAATTCGAAGAAAGACCACCGCCCTTAGACTCTTGAATGAGCACGATGCCGATCATCAGCAGTGCTGCGATAACGATAAGAATTACGAATAATGTGTAAACCATTTTTTAATTATTTTTGTTTGTTGTTTTGTTTGTTATTCAATATCAATTTCTCAAGGAATCGAATTTGGTCTGCAAAGTAAGCATTTTTTTTTGGATAATTCAAATTTAAACGCTGAATAATTTCTAAAGCTTTGCTATATCGCCCTTGTTTTATGTAAATTTTGGCTAAAGTCTCGGTAAAATAGCCATCATCGTCGTCGTTTTCGTCACCATCGGTGAGCATTTGCACTTCTGGTGTGAAGTCGATTTCGTCCTTGAGTTGTATCTTGCCGCCCTCGTTCTCGATGAAGTGGTCGATGAGGTCCTGACCCTTCATCTCGGGTGCCGGCTCGGCGGACGGCTCTTGGTTCAGTTCGTCCTCGATGTCGAGCAGGTAGGCTACATAGTCGACGGCTGCATCGGCAGGGGTGGGCTTGCGCCGCGCCACGGGTTGCTCGTCTTCGTCCTTGGGGATGGAGTCGAGGAAGTTGTCGATGAGGGCAGTGGTGCGGTCGGCGGCGGGCTGTTCCTGGCGCTTTTCCGAAACGGCTGCTTTCTCCTTGGCGGCGGGTGCAAGCTGATAGTGTCCTGCCTCGACGAGTTCGAAGAGCTTGCTGCGGTCGGTGAGGTAGATGGCGGCACGTCGCAACTCCTCGTCGAACGATGCATCGTGCAGCAGATAGAGGTTCTTCAGCAAGAGCAGCCGAGCGGGCTGGTAGTAAGGATGGAGCGCAAGGAGGGAGCGGAGATCGTAGAGCGTCTCCTTGTCGAACCTTTCGGGGTGCTTGATGAGTGTGGTGAGTTCCATATATTCCTTACTATCTGAAACGGGTTCTACCAGTTGGCAACGGTGGCATTGAAAATCTGGTCGGTGATTTCCTTCACCATCTGCGTGACGAGTTCTTCCTGCACGGAGTTGAGCGACTGCGTGGACTCATACGCCGAGGTGGCCGTGAAGGAGCGCTCGAAGTCGTCGGAATGCTTTTTGTTGTTGGTGAACCGCACGTTGACGGTCATCGACAGCTCCACCTGTGCCGAATAGCCTTCGCTCGACACCGACTTGTTGCGCTGCGTGTACTGCGTGATCTCGCCCTCAATCTTCAGGTCGCCATTGCGCTTCACTTGTATGAGCTTGGTGTGGTTGGCGTAGATGTCCTTCAGTTGGTTGTTGAAGAGCGGTCCCATGGGTCCCCACACATAGCTGGCGCGAATGGGGAAGTCCACTATCTCGATGGTCTTCGTCGTGCTGTAGTCGATGCTGGCACCGTTGAAGCTGTAGTGGGGCACGCAGGAGGTCTGCATGAAGCAGCCTATCGGCAACAACAGCAGCAACAGCCACAAGCGAAGACTCGTGGCGCGACTAGCGATGTGTTGGCGAAAGACTTTCTTCATATTTTGTTTCTTGTTGAATGGGCAATGCAAAGCCGACATTTCAGAGGGCAACGCTATCGTCATTTTTCTCCCCACTATCTTATTTCTCCTTTTCAAGTCCGAACTGCTTCAGCCGGCGATAGAGTGTGCGGTCGCTGATGCCCAGCTCCTGCGCAGCACGTTTGCGATTGCCGCCGTTGCGCTCGAGAGCCTTCTCGAGCATCTGCCGGCTGAGGTCGGTGAGGTTCAGGCTCTCCGGCTCTTTGATTTCCTCAGCTTCGGCATCCTCCAGAGGGAGCGGCGACGACATGCCACTATTGCCGGCGACGGGCGCCACAGTCATACCCGAGAGGTCGACAGCCTGGATGGGATGTTGGAATCCCACGGCGCCGTTGAGCCCGCGGGCCTCGTCGAGCTGCTTGCGCAGGCTGTTCATATCGCGACGCAGGTCGCTGACGTTGCCGCGCAGCTCGTAGAGAATCTTATAGAGCAGCTCACGCTCGCTCTCATAGGAATGCGAGCCCTTGTCGCCAATGACGGCAAGCTGCATGCTCTCTGGGTCTTGTGGAATGTACTTCAGGAGTGTCTCCACATCGATTTCGCGCTTCTCGCTGAGCACCGACATCTGCTCGGTGATGTTCTTCAGCTGACGCACGTTGCCAGGCCACTTGTATTGCAGCATGAGGCGCTTGGCATCTTCGGAAAGCGTGATCTTCGGCAGGTGGTATTTCTCAGCCATCTGACTGGCGAAGAGGCGGAACAACATGAGGATGTCCTCGCCGCGGTCGCGCAAGGCAGGCATTTGGATGGGGATGGTGTTCAGACGATAGTACAGGTCTTCGCGAAAGCGTCCCTCGCTGATGGCCTTCGTCAGGTTGACATTGGTTGCAGCGACGATGCGGACGTCAGTCTTCATGATTTTCTGTCCGCCCACACGGATGTACTCACCCGTTTCGAGCACTCGCAAAAGTCGTGCCTGAGTGGCCAGCGGCAGTTCGCCAACCTCGTCGAGGAAGATGGTGCCCTTGTTCGCCACTCCGAAATAGCCCTCGCTCTCGCCGATGGCTCCGGTGTAGGACCCTTTCTCATGACCGAACAACTCGCTGTCGATGGTACCTTCAGGAATGGAGCCGCAGTTGATGGCAAAGAACTTCTCGCGCCGACGGGGTGAGTTGTCGTGGATGACGCGTGGGATGATCTCCTTACCTACTCCACTCTCGCCCACGATGAGCACGCTCAAATCGGTGGGTGCCACCTGCAAGGCAACATCCAAAGCATGGTTCAACGCATCGCAATTTCCTACGATGTTGTACCGACTTTTCACCGTTTGTAGTCTACTACTATCCATTTTGGGGTGACAAAATTACACAATTAATTCGAGATATCTGCAATTTTGGCAGTTTTTTTATCATTTCTTGGGATTCTGCTTGTCAATTTTAATAAGCAGAAGCCCAATTCCGGTCCAAATGAGTTCTCTGATGCGCACGATAAGTGCAACGAAGGTTCCTGCGCTGGCCGTCATTCCAAGTCCGTTGACCGACATCAGGAAACCGCCTTCGCGACCACCCAACTGCAGCGGCATGAAGAAGAGCATATTGGCAAACAGCGACGTGAAAGCCAGGATGAGCACACACTGGATGTAGTTCATCGAAGGCATTAGGATGAGCAACACGAAGAACACCTCGAGGGCGGCTCCGAAGCGGCACAGCAGTTCCAACACAACGGCCAGCACGAAACTCTTCGGATTCTGGTTGTGGAGTGCTGCTATCTGCTGGTCGACGGTGTCGAGTTGCTCCCGGTGTGCCTCGATGAAGCCACGTGCCCAGCGCTTCACGAAGGGAACATGTCGGAGGATTTTCATCGCCCTGACTGCCAAGCCCTTCCGATAGCCCACCATGAAGAACCACAGGCCAAGGATGCAGAACGAGCCAACGATGGTTAGGACGGTTCCCATGAAGACGTTCACGGGCCGGGTGAGGATATAGAGGAAGATGGAGATGAACCAGAACCAGAAGTGGCTGAAGATGTGAGTCATCGCATAGAGGATGACCGACGACGAGGCACGCGCGGTGCCTATCTTCGGTGCCAGCTCCATCACTCGGTAAGGCTCGCCGCCCATGAGTCCGCCGGGTGTGGCGTAGTTCAGGGCGAAGCCGCTGACCGTGACCTTATAGAGCCACCAGAAAGAGAACGGCGTTGCCGAGACGGGCTTTCCCGACTCCTTCGACAACCTTGCGAGTTCCTCCTTGGGCACCTGCGCCTTGATGATGACAAACCACGCACCCGCGTTGAAAACATACAAAAAAGCCCATAGTGCCACTACTGCAAAGAACCAGTAGCCAGCATGCTTCAGACCGCTCCAGACTTGAGCGAAGTCGAGCTGGGTGACCATCACGATGAGCACCAACAATCCGAAGGCAAAAAAGCCGTTTTGATATTTCTTCTTCATAGATTCACCGCCGAGGCGGGGGTTTATGCAGCCGGGTTATGAGAACGGGTTAAGAGGCTGGGTTAAGAAACCGGGTTAAAAGACAGGGTTAAGAGCCGGGTTATGCCTCAGCTTTCGGCTCTTTCGGTTGCTCTTGTTGATCGTTCTTCTCGTTCTCGCGTCCCTCGCGCTTCTTAGGAATGGCGAAGCGCACCTTCTCGCTTTCGTCGCGCTTCTCGTGATAGAGCTTCGGCAGCGGATTTGCCAACGGCGCGTCGTAGTTCTTACGGTTGCGGGCAGCATCGATGACGGCGTAGAGAGCCTGACGGAACGGAGCCACATCAACCTCGTTGTGTCCGGCGAGCTCGAACGACGGACCGTAGCACGAAGCGGCACACGGCACGAGCAGGCCTGCCACATAGACGATGTTGTCGGCAGCAGAGAGCGCCTTCAGGGGTGCCACGCCCTGATCGTAGTACATCGCCAGGACTGCATCAAACGAATGATACTTCTCGGTGCCGAAGAAGTCGCTGGCAGCAAACGGACCATAGGTCTGCTTACCCGATGCCACGAGCTTCTGGATGGCAGGCGTGATGATTTCGCGCTCCTCCACTCCATCAGCATTGGAGTTGAGGGCAAGGACTGCAATGCGCGGATTGCCCACTCGGAGGTCGCGCTTCAGCATGGCGAAGAGCATTTCAGCCTTACGGATGATCAGGTCGGTGGAGAGCTGTGCGACAACGTCCTTCATCGACATACCGCTGGTTGCCACAGCCACACGCAGCGGCTCGGCCATGAGCAGCTGCAGGCCTGTAGCCTCCAGGCTGGCATTGGTCTCAAGCGGACCGAGCAGGAGCGCATCGTAGGCTCCGTTCTTCATGTCGGCAACCGCCTTGCCCAAAGCTTTGTCGCCTGCCTTGCGGGCTTCATCGGTGGCGTTACCCAGCTCCACTTTCACTTCCTCATCGAAACAAGTGATGAGGTTGATGCGACCGTCGCGCACCTCATCGGCAGAGCTGATGATGCTAAACATCGTCTCCGTTCCCAGCGCCTTGCGGTGATAGGTGGCGAGCTTCGGCGAACCATAGATGACGGGCGTGCAGAGTTCCAGCATCTCCGGCTCGGCAAAAGTTTTAAAAATCAGTTCATATCCGATACCATTGGTATTGCCATGCGTAATGGCGACGCGGATTTTCTTTTCTTCCATTATCTTTATTTTTTGTATAACATTTTTCCTACATAGGCAATCAGCACGACTCACCCTGCTGACGGGCGGTGCTGAGAAGGCCGCAGGCGGCATAGATGTCCTGACCACGCGAAGCACGGATAGTGGTGAACACACCATGAGCCGTGAGGTAGTCGCGGAAGCGCAACATCGTCTGCTCGTCGGCACCGTGGAGGGGCACACCGGGGATCTGGTGGAAGCGTATCAGATTGATACGGCAGTCGAGACCGCGCAAGAGGTCGACGATGGCTTTGGCGTGAGCCATGGAATCGTTGAGTCCGCCGAACACGATATACTCGAACGACAGGCGGCGCTGGTGAGCGAAGTCATAGCCTCGCAGCAGCTCCACGACCTCGTTGATGCTCATCGCCTTCTCGGAAGGCATGAGCTGTGCGCGCTGCTCGTGAAGTGGCGAATGCAGGCTGATGGCGACGTGGCAGGGGCTCTCGTCGAGGAATCGCTTGAGCTTCCCGCGCACGCCCACGGAGCTCACCGTGATGCGCTTCGGGCTCCAAGCCCATCCCCAGTCGGCGGTAAGTACCTCGGTGGCCCGAAACACGGCATCGAGGTTGTCCATCGGCTCGCCCTGTCCCATGAACACGATGTTCGTGAGTTGCTCACACTCAGGAATAGCATAGATCTGATTCAGGATGTCGGCAGCGGTGAGATTACCGTGCCACCCTTGCTTACCAGTCTGGCAGAACAGGCAGTTCATCTTGCAGCCCACCTGGCACGACACACACAGCGTGGCACGCTCGCCGTCGGGAATGAACACGGTCTCGACGAACCGTTCTTCATCGCCGTGAGCATCGTCGGCGCAACGCACGGGCAACAAGTATTTCACCGTGCCATCGACGCTGTGCTGACTGTCGGCAGGCGGCATGCAGCCCACTTCGTAGGCTTCCTTCAGACGCTCGCGGTTCTGCTTGGAGAGATTGGTCATCTCGTCGATGCTCTTCACATGCTTCACATAGAGCCACTGAGCTATTTGCCCACCCGTGAAGGCAGGCATGCCCAGCGATTTTGCCACATCTTTCAGTTCGGCCAATGTCATGCCTAAAAGGCGCTGTTTTGTGGAATCCATGATGCATTTAGCCACTTTCAACCTGCAAAGTTACAATTTTTTCCCTTCATTTGAGCATTCTTCGACTTTTTTTTGTATATTTGCACCTAATATTTCATAAAAACCAAAATAAAAATGAGAGAACGCATAGATTGTTTCCTGCCTTGCAACGATCTCGAAGCCGTCGGCCCAATGGTCGAAGCGTTGCGGCAGAACAAAGATGTGAGAAAGATATTCCTACTCGTAGAACCTGATTTTGAAAAACATGCCGTAGCCGCAGAAGGCTGCCAGACGCTCGTTGTCGGCGACCTACTCTCCACGGAAACCATGAGGCTCGTCAGCACGACAGCTGCCGCCGAATACATCCTGCTCAACCTGAAGACGCCGCCCGTGATGCCGGGTGCCAATGCACTGGCCCGCATGACAAGGGCTGCCGACGAGACGCAGGCGGCAATGGTCTACAGCGACTATCTGGAAGAACAAACGGTGGGCGGCGAGAAACGAGTGGTCAAGCATCCCGTCATCGATTATCAGGAAGGTTCGCTGCGCGACGACTTCGACTTCGGACCATTGGTATTACTGCGCACGTCGCTGGCAAAGGCTTGGGCAAAGGCCACCGATGCGCAAGAGCAGAATGGCGACACACGCCACGTCTACCGCTTTGCCGGTTGGTACGACCTGCGCCTTTTCCTCAGTCGCCAGCAACAGCTGTTCCATCTGAACGAACTGCTCTACACCACCATAGAACTTGACATGCGCAAGAGCGGCGAGCGGCAGTTCGACTATGTGAACCCACGCAACCGTGACGTGCAGATCGAGATGGAAACGGCGTGCACGCAACATCTGGAAGCAGTACATGCGCTGGTTGACACCACCTCATATGCCGACATTGACTTCGACGAGCAGGATTTTGCCATTGAGGCATCGGTGGTGATTCCCGTCTTCAATCGTGCAAAGACCATTCGCGATGCTGTAGAGAGTGCGCTGGCGCAGCAGACACAATTTGCGTTCAACGTCATCGTGGTCGACAACCACTCCACCGACGGAACAGGCGAGATCCTTGCCAAGTTCAAGGCGGACTCAGAGGAAGCCCGAGAGCGCCTCATTGTCATCACTCCCGAGCGCAACGACCTGGGCATCGGAGGTTGCTGGAACGTGGCCATCAACGATGAGCGCTGCGGACGCTTTGCCATACAACTCGACAGCGACGACCTCTATTCATCGCCACAGACGCTGCAGCAAATCGTCGATGCGTTCTACGAGCAGCGGGCAGCGATGATTGTGGGCTCATACCGCATGTGCAATTTCCAACTGGAGACACTCCCGCCCGGACTCATCGACCACCGCGAGTGGACCGATGGCAACGGCCCAAACAATGCGCTGCGCATCAACGGACTCGGAGCGCCGCGCGCCTTCTTCACACCGCTGGTCCGGCAGCTGCAGTTCCCCAACACCAGCTATGGCGAAGACTATGCGATGGGACTAGCCTTCAGCCGTCAGTGGCGCATCGGCCGCATCTACGACGAGCTGTATCTCTGCCGCCGGTGGGAGGGAAACAGCGATGCCGCCCTCTCCATCGAGAAACAGAATGCCAACAACCTCTATAAAGACCGTCTGCGCACGATGGAACTCCACGCACGCCAGATGGAGGAGAACCCGAATCGCGAGACACCGCTCACCCGCTTCTTCGACCGACAGTTGGAGAAATGGGGCGATGCCAACCGACGCTATCGTGACCTGTCGAATGTGCAGACGCGTGAGCTCTCGGCAAGCGATACCACGCTTCGCATCCAGTGGAATCCAGCACGCATGGTGTCGACGGGAGCGAAGATCGACCAGAAGACCATCGGCGAGCGCCCATGCTTCCTGTGTGCGAAGAACCGTCCCACGGAACAGTTCTCACGGACGATGACGAGCAGCGACGGTAAGCATAGCTACGAGCTGCTCGTGAACCCCTACCCCATCTTGCCCATGCATTTCACGATTCCGCTGACGAGCCATGAGCCCCAGCGCATCAGCGGCCACTATCCGATGATGCACCAACTGACGAATCGCTATCCTGATATGATGGTATTCTACAATGGTCCGCGTTGCGGCGCCTCCGCCCCCGACCACATGCATCTGCAGGCAGGCACCAACGGTGTTATCCCGTTGCAGCAGAGCTGGCCCCGACTGAGCCGGAACCTCGAAGAGGTGTTCAGCCTGAACGACGATGCTGGCATCTCGCTCCTACGCGACTTCGTGTGTCCGGCATTCGTGCTGCGCAGCAAAGACCAGGCTGACGATGCACAACTGTTCGAGATACTCTATCACATGCTTGATGAGGAAGAGAATACGGATAGCTCCGAGCCCATGATGAACATCGTAGCTTGGCGGCAGGAGGAGATGCTTGTTTCGGTGGTGTTCCCACGTCGGAAGCATCGGCCCGACTGCTATTTCGCCAACGACGCCTCGCAACGGCTTGTCAGTCCAGGGGCACTCGACATGTCGGGACTCATCATCACTCCGCGACAAGACGACTTCGAACGTCTCACAGCCGAAGAGGCCACAGCCATTCTGCGCGAATGCAGCCTCGACGACGATGCCATGCAGCGTCTCGCCGACCAACTGCGGCAGACGGGCAGTGAGCTCCTCAAGGCCAAGAACCAGGAACAGGAAGAACATGGCGAGGAACCAAATGTCACCGTGGGCATTGTGAGTGCACAGCAGATTCGGTTTACGCTGAACAAACCATACACCGCCAAGGGTGTCGACATCACAGGCACACAGGTGGTGGAGTTTGCCGAGGGTGGCATCCTTTGGAACGGTAACCAATATCGCGAGCTGCACTTCCTGCCGAAGCGCACCGATGCATCGTTCTCGCTTGAAGATGTGGTCATTGGCGTTGGATTCCACTGGGAGCGCAAGGAGACGCAGACCTTCCGCGGCTCGTTGCATCTGGTGGTGGAAGCCGACCAGATTTGCGCCATTAACGAGCTGCCCGTCGAACAATATCTCGAAAGCGTCATCTCCAGCGAGATGAGCGGCACCTCGTCGCTCGAGTTGCTGAAAGCGCACGCGGTCGTGTCGCGCTCGTGGCTGCTGGCACAGATGAAGAAGCGCGAGGAGAATAGCGACCGCCGCGACAACTTCTTCTCGTTCATCAAGAAGGATGATGAACTCATCCGTTGGTACGACCGCGAGGAGCATACCATCTTCGACGTCTGCGCCGACGACCATTGTCAGCGCTATCAAGGCATCACGCGTGCTGCCAACCCGCATGTGGCAGAAGCCATCAGGGCGACGAAGGGTCAGGTGCTGATGTCTGATGGTCAGGTGTGCGACACCCGTTTCTCGAAGTGCTGTGGCGGCCGAACCGAGGAATATCAGTATTGCTGGGAGAACATCACGAAGCCGTATCTGCAGTCGGTGGATTGTCCGTGGTGCAACACGCACGACGAGCACATCATCCGTCAGGTGCTCAACGACTACGACCAAGAAACCGTCGACTTCTATGAGTGGACGGAGACCATCAGCGCCAAGCAGATTGGCGAGTGGCTGCAGAGCAAGCTCGGCATCGACCTGGGTGCCATTCAAGACCTCGTCCCCGTGGAGCGCGGCAAGAGCGGTCGCATCTGGAAGTTGAAGTTCGTGGGCACAAAGGGCTCCTACACCATCGGCAAGGAGCTTGAGATACGCCGTGTGCTCTCGCCCACCCACCTGAAGAGCAGCTGCTTCGATGTGGAGAAACTGGTCGATAAGCTGCCGCCGTCGGTGGAGGCTGCCGCCGAGGAACACGATGCCGACGACATCACCTTTGTGCTGCACGGTCGCGGCTGGGGTCACGGCGTTGGCCTCTGCCAGATTGGAGCCGCCGTCATGGGTGAATCAGGAAAAGACTATCACGAAATCTTAACACATTATTATAAAAATGCAGACATCAGAAAGACCTACTAAGCCTGCGGGAGCTTCTCCCTGGGCATGGGTTCCCTCGCTCTATTTCGCCGAGGGCCTGCCCTATGTGGCGGTGATGACCATCTCCATCGTACTCTACAAACAGCTCGGACTGTCGAATGCCGAAATCACATTCTACACCTCATGGCTCTATCTGCCGTGGGTCATCAAGCCGTTGTGGAGTCCATTCATCGACCTCATCAAGACAAAGCGCTGGTGGATAACGGCCATGCAGCTGCTCATCGGCGCTGCCTTCGGCGGTGTGGCGTTCACATTGCCCACCCATTTCTGGCTGCAGGGGTCGCTGTTCTTCTTCTGGGTGATGGCATTCTCGAGTGCTACGCACGACATCGCCGCCGACGGCTTCTACATGCTCGGCCTCGACGAACATAACCAAGCGTGGTTTGTAGGCATTCGCTCTACGTTCTACCGACTTGCCACCATCTTCGGACAAGGCATCCTCGTGATGATTGCCGGCAACCTGCAGGTCATCTATCGCAACAGCATAGCATTCTCGTGGAGTCTGATGTTCTATGGCGTCACGGGGTTGTTCATCGGCCTATGGCTCTGGCATAGCTACATCCTGCCACGCCCGAAAGACGACCAGCCACGCAAGGACATCAACGCCAGCACCATCTGGAGCGAGTTCGTGCACACCATCATCACATTCTTCCAGAAGAAGCAGGTGCTGGTGGGCATTCTGTTCATGCTGCTCTACCGCATGCCGGAAGGTCTGCTTGCCAAGGTATCGGCCCTATTCCTGATTGATGCCGGCCACAACGGCGGCTTGGGACTCTCACCGCAAGAGTACGGACTCGTACAAGGCACCGTAGGCGTCATCGGTCTTACCCTCGGTGGCATCCTCGGTGGCATCTGCGCCGGTCGCGACGGCCTGAAGCGTTGGCTGTGGCCGATGGTGTGCGCCATCACCCTACCCGACCTGGTCTATGTCTACCTCTCCTACGCCCTTCCCGACAGTCTGTTCGTCATCAACGTCTGCGTCTTTATTGAGCAGTTCGGTTACGGCTTCGGCTTCACCGCCTACATGCTATACCTTATTTTATATAGCCAGGGCGAGTTCAAGACCAGTCACTATGCACTTTGCACAGCCTTCATGGCACTCTCGATGATGATTCCCGGTCTTTTCGCCGGAGCCTTGCAGGAAGCCGTTGGCTACCGCTCGTTCTTCATCATCGTCATGATCTGCTGCGCTGTGACATTCCTCGTCACCAGCTTCCTCAAGATTGACCCGGAGTTCGGAAAGAAGAAAGAAGAATAAAAGGGGTTTTCAAAAATTAATATATTATTTTATCAAGAATTAGAGAATTAGAGAATTTTTGTCGGTTATACCCTTTGTACCATAACAACGAATTCTCAAATTCTCTAATTCTTGAAATAAATAAAACTTGATTGCTACTTGTCCAATAGCAAATTGACGAGCGGTTCTATATCTTCCGTTGTCACTTTGCCATCAGCATTCATGTCGGCAGCGTCGCGGTCATAGCCCGAAGCGTCCTGCGCATCCTTGTCCAAAATCAGGTTTACTTGTGCCGTAAGGTCAGCAATCGTGATGGAGCCATCGCGGTTGACATCGCCTATCTTAGTAGTCACCTTTTTATAACGCATGCACGAGAAATCAACTGCCAACGGCCGATGGTCGCCCAGTTGTTTGCCATCCTCGGTTCCTTCAACATTCCCATACGTGTAGTCCTGCTCCAAGCGGAATCCTCTAGGCACGAGTTGCAAGGTGTTCTCGGCTGTGGGGTTCAAATAAAGTATCTTATCAACCACCTCGTAGGTTCCAAGACTATTGACAAAAGTCTGATCGGCCAAGTCGTTCATGGCTGTTGTCGGATAAACGCCCTCACAACGCATTTCCACCCAAGCATCCTTCGCCGTCATAGTTGTGAGCCGGTCTGTGAAATTGCCCTTAATCTCCTCGCGTGTCCAACGACTGTTGGTGTCGCCGATGATGAGTTTCGGGCGGTTCGGATCGGCTGCGTTGACGACATCTGCCATCTGGCTCCATTGCTGCTCGCGCGACTGAGGAACATCGCCGGCGTCCATGTGCAAAACATAGACATCAATCACCTGCCCGCCATCCAGCGTCATATCATAATGACGGAAGCCCTTCTTGATATATTGGTTACCATCCCCCGATTCAGAATGACTCCATTGCGTCCAACTCTCATGCGAGGCTGTCACCTTGTTCCTTTTCCATATTAGGTTCAACCCGTCAGTATCGAAGCGGAATCCATTCAGAAGCATCGATAAAGACAAACCTTCAACACTGAGCGTTGCACGTTCCGTTCCGCTGTCATATTCATCGTTCAAAGATTCCATCAACGAGCCATGATAATTGAAATCTTCACTTACACCGATGAAGTCATAGCCCTTCTGTTTCAAGTACTTACTAATGAGTTTCGTGCCGTCGCTACCTGGGCCGTCTGCGTTTAATTCTATAGTAAGAATCTTCTGCGGCAACCCATCCACATTCAGGGCTGCAGCCGTGAAGTCGCTCTGTTCACTCACGTCGAGCAACCCTTTGCATGTCAGTCTGACATCATCGAGTTTCAGAAATCCCAAACGCGTGTTCTCGATGTCCTTTCGGTCTTCAGCCCACCAGTTGATGTCGGTGCGGTCAGCTCGAATTGAGAGCCGTCCGTCGTTGCCTACAATTACTGTTGTAGCAAGTCGGATGCCCGTACAATCGCCTTGTCCTGCTGCCGACACCATATGGTCGTTCGCATAGAAATTCACGGTGTAGCCTTCCCAAGTAGCCACCAATGCAGACACCTCATAGATGCCCGCCGGCACTTCGCCAACAACTTGCTCAATGGCCACTCCCGACCACCAAGTATAAAGGTTGGCTTCAAAGTTACCATCACGGTCAGACAAAGCATAATCTCTTACACCCATATCAGCGCCTTCACTGGGTGTCATCGTCCACCCCGCCAGATCGCCCGTCTCGAACGAAGGATTTGTGATGAGCCACGTGGCATCCACGGGGTTTTCGTCGCTGGCGCCAAGCAGTCGGCGGCGGTTTTCATTGGTGTTGCCAGCCAGCATCGGCAGGGCTGTCATCATGCAGAGCATGGTTAGTAGTCGAATCATTTTGTTCATGGTCGTTGGCAAAGATTGCTGCAAAGATAATGAATTTGCATCACATCGCCAAGAAATTCCTCGCAAAACCACCCGTCATCCACCATTTTGACCATCTGCAGAGCGATTCCTCCCACCACTTTTACCAACCAACTCAAAAAATACAACATAACGGAACATTATAGGGAAAAAATGTGTAACTTTGTACCCATCATACAACAATTCATCTAACACAGAGGTTATGAAGAAAACTATCATCGCCCTTACGACGCTTCTGCTCCTGACAACACAAACGTTGAGCGCACAGCAACCGGCCTTCCCAGGTGCAGAGGGCTTCGCAGCCAATGCCACCGGCGGTCGTGGAGGAAAAGTCGTGCATGTCACCAATCTTAATGCCTCAGGTGCAGGATCGCTGGCCGATGCCGTCAGCCAGCCCAACCGCATCGTCGTCTTCGACGTTGGCGGCGTCATCGACATCACCAATACCAGCATCACCATCAAGAGCAATATCACCATTGCCGGACAGACCGCTCCCGGACAGGGCATCACCATCTATGGCGGCCGCGTCATCGCCTCGAACAGCAAGAACGTCATCATCCGCTACATCCGCATGCGAGGTGGAAAGAGCGTCGACCAGAAGAAGTGTACGCTCACCCTCGACAACTGTGATAACGTCATCCTCGACCATTGCAGCATCTCATGGGGACCGTGGGACAACGTCCACATCGCCAATGCCAACAACATCACTTGGCAACATTGCATCATCTCCGAAGGCATAGAGCCTCAGCGTTTCGGCGCCATCACCGACGGCACCCGCAACTGGACCGTCCACCATTGCCTGTGGGCCGACAACAAAAGCCGAAATCCGAAGATGAAGTGCTACATTCAGTATTATAATAATGTGGTCTACAACTATGCGATGGGCATCATCGGCGGTCACTCGGCAGCTGATAACTATCAGGACGTGATGAACAACTACTTCATTGCTGGTCCCAACGGGTCGTATAAGTATTTCGACGATTGGACGTCCACCGACCACCTCTACAGCAAAGGCAACTATTATGATGGCAACACCGACGGAAGTCTGAACGGCACCCTCATCACGGATTACAACAGCGCCACAGCCATGCAGAAGCCTTATTTCCAAAGCTCTGCTACCGTGAACCTCGAAACGGCGGCCGAGGCCTATCAGACCATCGCCGACCAGTGTGGTGCCTCGCGTGTTCGCGACAGCCACGACCTCCGCATCATCGACCACCTTACCTCGCTTGGAAAGCGTGGTGCCTTCATCGCCAATGAGAACGACGTGGGCGGCATCGGCACTTTGGCGGGAGGCACACCTCCTGCCGACACCGATCGCGACGGCATGCCCGACGACTGGGAAAAGCAGAACGGCCTCGACCCAGCCAGCAACGATGCTGCCGCCTACACCCTCGGCGAAGGCTACACCAACATCGAACACTACATCAACAGCCTCGCCACGAAGAGCTACTACATCTTCGCGCCGCAGGCTCCCACAGCTACCTTGACGAATGCCACCACCGCTCGCCTCACGTGGACCAACGCGCAGAAGGATGCTACCGCCATCGTTGTCGAGCAGAGCGAAGATGGTGAGCAGTTCACCGAGATACAGCGCCTCGCCGGCAAAGCCACCAACACCCTTGTCCGCGACCTCACCGCCGGACAACTATACTTCTTCCGCCTGAAGACCGTCACCGCCGACGGCGAGTCCGACTACTCCACCGTTGTTGCCGTCAACGACGAGTTCATGCGGCCCGGAGGCGGCACGCCTGCAGGCACGACGACGTTCACGCCTGCCGAGGGACAGCTCTACCGCATCATCAACTATGCCACCGTGCCCTATAACTCCAGCACCAATCTGAACGGCACGCCGAAATATCTCTGCTGCAATTCGAATGGCAGCCTTGGCACCACCGAGCAATACACTTGGAACGACCACGCCTTGCTTTGGGAGATACAGCCTGCCGAGGGCGGTTTCTACATCCGCAACTACGGCACAGGCCTCTACTTCACATCAACGAACGGCACCACAGGAGCCGGCTCCGACCGCATCGGAACCACCAAAGAGGCTTCCGTCTACACCATCAACTACACCGGTGACCAGTCGCCCTCGCAGAGCGGCCTCTCAACGCCCGTGTCGATGTATCGCATCAACTGTCCGTCGAACAACAATTATCAGATTCGTGCCCGCCATTTCGAGAATGACTGGATATGGGGTAGCGGCACCTTCGACCGTGCCGATATGGTGTTCACTTTTTCCTCCGCTGACCGGCAGCTCGTCGACCCTGATGTTGAAGGCATCATTCCTGCCCTCGACAACTCCAGCAACGACGGAGAGCAGGTTCGCGCCGTGTACGACCTCAGCGGCCGCAAGCTCTCATCCCATCAAGAGTCTGTGAAGAAAGGCATCTATATCCTGCAAACCACCGATGCCGCCGGCAACCAGCAGGCCAGAAAGGTGGTCATCCCTTGACCCTACGATCTCACTCTGGGAACTCATAAACCAGATACTGCGCGTTGGGCTCGGTAGGATAGTTTGTGAGTCGGCCGGAGCGTGTAACAAACGACAAGATGCCATTATAAACGCCATTGCCAAAGGTGTACTGGCCACCGTAGATGTTGATATAATGAATGCGGCGGGCATCGTAGCTCAGAAGTCGCTCAATGTCGTAGACCGGCATCCCGTCGATGAGCACCAGCGTCGGCCACGAACTATCGTCGGAAAACTGCTTGCTGTAGACAAACAGGTGAGGTACGCCATTCGTTTTCTTGTTCGTGACGCACTTCACATATTCTATTAGCACCTCCCTGACCGTGAGAAACTGACGGTACTCATCAAGATTATAGGTCAGATAAGGTTGTGTGCCAAGCACGGTATCGTCATAATCTAATGGCACAACTTCCTCTGCTGCATCATCAGCATAAGTGCCCGATTGCGATGGGCTCTTGGCGGGCACCAGTTGCCTCTGGTGCCGCTGCATAGCTATCGAGCGGACTTCCACCTCGCTGCGCTTGTAATGGAAGACGAGATGCGGAAGGTCCGTCGGGAGCAAGCTGACGAACGGACTCATCATCTCGATGGGCAGACTCTCGTCGGTCGACGACAAGGCCGAGAGCACCAACGGCTGCTTGCCATGAATGCCATAGGTGTAGAAGACGGCTGTGGAGTCATCAACCATCTTTCCCTCAAAATAATGAATCTGCTTCCCCACGATGCTAAGTGAAGGACAAATCTCGCTGGCCTTGAACGCATAGCCATTTTTGTGATTCCTCACTCGTGCCTTGATGATGTGGCCTTCCGCTTCGCGCACATCGGCAGGTTTCGTAGCCCTGAACTCCGCCTGAGCATCTCCCCAATCGGCAGTTCCGGCCATCGCAGCCCAGCAGCTGTCGCTCGGCACCCACTGAATGTCGTCGTTCTTACTCTTGTGGAGAGCATTCACCACAGCTACAAGGCGTTGAGTAGCCTGGGAGTCGTCACGCGTGTAGACCGACAACACATAGTATCCACTATGCAGGTGTGACGGAAGTTCGATGATGGCCTCTCCCTCGCCACCTTTCAGACCGACCACAACGCCGGCCGCCAAGCCATTCGCATCGCTCAGTTCAGCGTATGCAATCAACGCGTTGTCGGCCCTTACGCTAATCTTCATCGCCTCACCGGCAAGATACCATGTGCGGTCGGTCTCAACGTTCGTGGCAAAACTGCTCAAGGCAAGCACCGTCGCAGCTACGAGTGATAATATTTTTCTCTTCATCATAAAAACTTTCATTTTCCATCCAACGACCAAAAATCAGGTTCTTCGATATATGCACCTTTGTATCTCACATCAAGCTGATACTGATAGGCCCATGCCGTTTGCAACTTACCGCCAGGCATCCTTCTGTCATCATTCCATTCGCACAGGAACAAGCCTTCGTTCACCAGTTGCAAGCAATCGGCCATACTGGTGTCATCGAACCATCTGCGGGCGTCTTTTCGCTGAGGACGATAGATGGAGAAGTCGGCAGCATGGAGGAAGAACCTGTAATCGCTCGTGTTCAGCGAGCAGCCCACAAATCCAATCACACGCTTGCCTGACGTGAGACAGCGAATATTCGTAGGCAGGGCCGACGGCTGCGGCGTGAACAAGCCACCCATCTCCGAGCCCGCCTGTCGACGTGCAAGCTCATACTCATACTCCGCCTTCGAGATGGCACGCTGATGCACCAGGCCGCTATACTTATAATACATGCGCTCGCTAGCATTGCCGATGTCGTACATCTTGATTTGCCGGATGTGCTGCCCTTCGTAATTCGAGCTGGCGCCAACCATGATGGCCGGGCCCGTAGCATCCTTCCATCCACGCGACGGGAACAGTTCATCCACGTCGACAGGCTCCATCTTTTCAACGTCGAAGAACAAGAAGGTCGTGTAGTCAGAATGCACTTCCCACGTCTCGTCGTATGTCCACGAATAGTAGTTCTCCCGACCTGCCTCAAACGGGGCATCAGGAGTGACAAGCACGTCGATGTCGCTTAACGGAGTGTTCTGCACCCCTCTCACATCGGCTATCGGCTCGGTGGGAAGAGGTTTCTGAGGCTCCGATTCATAAACGTCGCCATCCATCTCGATGTGCAGATAGTATTCCACATCGGCCGACAGGGCACCAATCTGGCAGGAGTATATCCCATCGGTTTCCTCCGTCATGAAGATAGAGCCGTTGCTTCCGCGCACAGAGACTTTTGCACCCCTCACCATCGGTGGAGTATAGAAATCATTGATGCCCTGCGTGCGCGAGAGGATGAATACGTTCCGTTGGTTAGCACATATCGAACCCTCCACAACGAGCAAGCCCGTATCGTCGGTTGAGATGTCGGCTTCATACTCTTCAATACAGCCCGAAAGCATGCATACGCCAACCAGAAGGCATAGCACTGCGTATATCGTTTTTCTCAGTTTCATCATATCTTAGTTGAATCGTATGTTAAGTGAAACATAAGGAATGGCCGTGCCAAACACCGATAGCTTATAGCCCTTCACTTCCTCCTCTTCCGAGACATAATAGATGTTATAGGCATTCTTGCGAGCAAGGGCATTATAAACACCTATGGAGAACGACGTGTGCAGGAAACTCGTCAGCTTATGCGTCGGCTCTATGTTGAACGCAAGGTCCAAGCGCATATAGTCGGGAATGCGGTAAGTGTTGCGGTCGGTATAGTATGGCATGTATCTCTGATGATATGAGTCGTAGTAAGTGCCGGCAGGAAGCGTTGTCGGACGGCCTGTGGCATAGTTGAAGTTGCTCGAGAAGCTGTATCGCTCGGTAATCTTGTAGTTGAGCACTGCCTTTACGTCATGTGGGCGGTCATATTCCGCCGGATACCACTCCCCGTTGTTCAGGGGCATGGCCACCCTTGCATCATCCTGACGGAGCAACGTGCGCGAAAAGGTGTAGCTCACCCATCCATTCAACTTTCCGATGGGCTTCTTCGCCTGAAGCTCAATGCCGTAGGCCTGACCCTTTGTCGAGATGACGTCAGTCTCCAAATGGGGGTTCATCAGCAGAACTGCTGAGCTGCGATAGTTCAGATAGTCGTTGATGTGCTTGTAGTACACCTCTGCCGAGAACTCATATCGCTTGTCGGCAGTCTCGTGATAGACGCCTGCCGCCAGCTGCCAGCCGTTCTGAGGTTTGATGTTCAGGTCGGAAAGTTTCCAGATGTCGGTAGGCGACATGATAGAAGTATTCGACACCTTATGAATATACTGGTGCATCGTGTTGAAACCTACCTTCAGCGAAAGGTTCTCCTGCAGGGCATAGCGGGCCGACAATCGCAGCTCGGGAGCCTGATAGGTCTTGATGATGCCTGTCTCGCAACGTGTTTCCAGCAAGGTGCTCTCTGCAGGGAGGTCGCCTTCTACATAGTGGTTTACATCACGCGGCCCCAGCGCGTTGAAGATGGAATAACGCAAACCGGCAGTCACCAACAGCTTTTCCGTGAGCGAACGCTCGTAGTCGATGTAGGCTGCGCTCTCCAACGCCTTTTCCCGCTGCAGCTCTTCTGTCTTGATGAACGACTCCTCACCCACAGGCTCATACCTGCCTGCCTGCACATCGTAGTGTTGCAGGGAGAGTCCGTAGTTGAGCGTTTGCTTCTCCGACAACCGCTGACGAATGTGCAGCTTTCCCCATAGCTGGTCGATGCCGAAACTCAGTCGGGCAGCCATCGTTGGCACGTTTCTGTCCTCGTTGAAGTAGTCGTAGTGGTCGAGGCCGGCAGTGACCGTTGCCGTCATCTTTTCATTCAGGATGGAGCGCCATTCGGCAGAGAAGTTCCGATTCTGATAGCCATATCTGTCCTTCGTGCTGAACGAGAACCGGTCGTTGCTCCAATAGCCATACAGCTTGAGGCGATGCATCGTGTTGAGCCTCCACGTCAGCACACCGCCAAGGTCGGCAAAGTTTGCATTACCGTCTTTGTAGCCGCTCTTCTCAGGCAGATGCTTGAGAATCCAGTCGCTGTAGGTCGTACGCCCATTCAACAGCAACGACACATGGTCTTTCACAATGGGTATCTCCACATTCGCCTTGCTCGTAAGCGCACCAATACTCGCCGAACCGGTAAGCTTCTGCATGTTTGCCTCCTTGGAGGTCACCTTCAACACACTGCTGATCCTGCCGCCATATTCCACGGGAATGCTTGCCTTGAACAGCTCTACATCCTCCACCGCATCCGAATTGAATGCCGTGAACAAGCCAAACAGATGCGATGGGTTATACACCGTGCCTCCATTGAAGAGGATAAGGTTCTGGTCGGTAGCGCCTCCTCGCACATTATATCCGCTGGAAGCCTCGCCAACGGTGGTCACTCCAGGCAGCGTGAGCACAATCTTCATGATGTCCGACTCGCCAAAGGCCGACGGGATGTTCTTCAGCAGCTGGGGTTTGAACTTCTCCGAACCCATGGTCGTACTCTTCACGGCCGACTGGCGACCGCCAACAACCACAATCTCGGCCAGCTCATGGTCGTCGGCAACACTTGCCTTTGCCTTCTTCGCGCCCGGCACCACATACACCTTCGTCCTCGACGCAGCTTCCGCCATCGCAATCGAATCGCTATCGAGAACGGGGATGCCGAGGAGGAACCCACCCCCATCCCCTCCCGAGGGGAGGGGGGCTTGATTAGCCTCAGAGGTAGCGTTGCCAGCAGAATAAGTATTCAGGCCACCCTCCCCTCGGGCGACTGGGGTCTTCAGAGCAGCCACCGATGTGGCTGCGGCCCCACCAAGGGGAGCGAATCCCCCATTCGCGACGGAGGGCTGGCTGGGGGTGGGTGTCTGGGGAGCAATCCCCTCTACCACCCTCACCAAACTCTTCTCTCGCTCCCGCTTTGAGAAGGACAGGCGGTTCTTTCTCGCAAACTGCCTGATCTGCTTGCTTTGTTCAGGAAAAAGCTTTGCCACATCCGACGCACGCTTTACATAATGTGTTCCTCCGTCTGGGGTAACAAGCACGAAATGCTCTCTCGTGTATAGAGTCATCAGATATTTCTTTCCTTCAACAGGCTTGTCGCCACCATATTCCTTCCAAACGCTATGATAGAGACGAACGCCGTTTCCACTCCCGTCGCAAAGCAGAGTCGCATATCGCGTGCTGTCTTCAGGGTCGTGCACATACCGGTAGCCGTCCATCTCAAACCAGTCTACGAACTCCTTCTCAGGCAGGCACATCACTCTCCCACCGGGCGGAAGGACAGCAACACATTGCTTGAATTGGTCGAAACGCAACTGCACATCGTCATAAACCACACCATGATAGCTCACGCGACCTTTATACAGATTCGCATTGCCTTTATAATAAGGTATGTCGCGCCACAACGACAGCTGATAAGGTGTCTCGACCGCCCCCACATACAGGCGCGCAAAATCAGAAGCCGAGGAAAAATACTCCTGAGCCCCGACCTTCTGAGCCACTACCAGCAAAAAGGCAAATATCAACCAGTGTTTTTTCAAGTCTTTATATCTGCTTCTATACATATTGTTCGCAAAGATAGTACTTCTATTATAGAAATAATGTGGCATGCACTAAAACCTTGCATGGATAAATGTTAAAAAACTCCAAACACCTTCTTCTGCATCATCTCAGGTCTCTCGTGCAATTCACGATGCAAAGATACTGCTTTATTTTGAATAATAAGGATTGGGCGATAAAAAAAGTGAGAATGATATTGCAGATGCCACAAGACGCTAGTGTCTCCTACGTCACCGAGCGAAGCATAGTGCGACCCCTTTGGGGTCTTACTGCGGAGGGTATTGTGCCATCTGCGATATCGTTGCCAAATCTAGCGCAGGCGCGCCTGCGTCCTTACTTGATTCCTTTTTCATTCTGTTCTTCTGTCCCGTCTGTCTTCAAAATAGTTCTTCTGTTCCGTCCGTTTTCTATCATCGTCCTTCCTTGGTTCTCTCCCCTCTTAACCCTGCTATGGGTTGACAGATTTTTTGTAAAACACCTCCCGTGATACTTCGTAAAATATTGTGTGTCAAAGGTTTAGACAAATGTTAACCTCCCGTCAGACCTCACGTGTAACCTCACGTGTGACATCCCGTAAATGGCTCTCACGGGAGGTTGACGGGAGGTGTCGGTGCAACACCTCCCGCTCCGAAACCCTTTGTGGCAAGGCGTTTTTGAGTAAAACGGGAGGTAGGGAGGTCGGGTTTGCCGCTTTGGCCAGGGAATTATATTGGAGATGGCCAAGGGGGCAACACGTACTTTTTATAAATATCTTTGGAAATGTTTTTCCGATTTCAATTGGGGATACATGCTTTTGAGCTCGGGGAGCTATGCTTTCAGACTCTCAGAGTAATGCTTTCAGACTCTCAAAGCATTACTTTCGGACGCTGGGAGCATTGCTTTTGGAACCTCAGAGCATTGCTCTTGACTACAAGGAGCATGTCTCTGGACCATACGGAGCAATACTCCCGATGCTACGGAGCATGCCTCTATATACATACAGAGCACTGCTCCCGATGGTATGGAGCAGTGCTCTGATGAGTACAAAGATATGTGCTCGTGCTATTATTCCACGATGACGAGGCCACCCATG
>JAEEGI010002066.1_pt1 | contig 49712 bp, 37 predicted proteins | sample 8958751 | NCBI WGS metagenome assembly JAEEGI01 (sample SAMN16246545, study PRJNA631951) | gut metagenome | biome: gut microbiome; feature: rumen; material: KS-attached | host: Bos | place: Iran: Karaj | collected 2018-10
TCTGGTCGAGCGGGCAGCGGAACTCAGAGAGATCGACGTTTCCGGCTGCCGGTCCATTGGGGTAACAGCAGGTGCGTCCACGCCTGCAGGTATTATAAAGGAGGTACTTTTTACCATGTCCGAAATCATCAACGAAAACGAAACCAAAACCGAAGAAATCAATTGGGAGGATGCGCTGGAAGAGAATCTCAAATCGATGAGCTCTGACCAGGAAGTGACTGGCGTTGTTGTAGGTATTGCACCGAATGAAATACAGGTAGATATCGGCAGAAAATATGCTGGCTTCGTTCCTATCGAGGAATACAGCAACGATCCGTCTGCCGACCCGAAAGAAGAGCTGAAGATCGGCGACGAGCTGAAGCTCATCATCATGAAGACCAACGATTCCGAAGGCACCATGATGCTCTCCAAGCGCCGCTATGACGCGAAAGCGGCCTGGGATCAGATCGCCGAAGCGAAGGACAACGAAGAGGTGATCGAAGGCGTGATCGCGGACGCTGTCAAGGGCGGCGTTCTGGTCTACACCAAAGGCGTGCGCGTGTTCATTCCCGGCTCGCTCACCGGTCTGCCGCGTGACGCAGAGCTCAGCGAGCTTGTTAAGAAGCCCGTGAAGTTCCGCATCATCGACGTGGACAAGCAGAAGAAGCGCGCGGTCGGTTCCATCCGCTCCGTCCTGCGTGAAGAAAGAAAAGCCGCGAACGAAGCCTTCTGGAACGAGATCGAAGAAGGCAAGGAATACACCGGCACGGTGAAATCGCTCACCTCCTACGGCGCATTTGTGGACCTCGGCGGCGTAGACGGCATGATCCATATCTCCGAGCTTTCCTGGAAGCGCATCAAGCACCCCAGCGAAGTGGTCAAGGAGGGCGACGAAGTCAAGGTCTACGTCAAGGCGCTTGACAAAGAGAATCACCGCATCTCGCTCGGCTACAAGCGCGTGGAAGACAATCCCTGGGAGATCCTCAAGCGCGACTTCCCGGTGGGCACCGTCTGCGAAGCGACCGTGGTCGGCCTGACCTCGTTCGGCGCGTTCGCCAACATCACCGACGGCATCGACGGCCTGATTCACATTTCGCAGATCGCGGACCGCCGCATCGCTTCCCCGGCGGAAGTGCTGCACGTGGGCGACGTGGTCACCGTGAAGATCACCGACATCGACTTTGAAAAGAAGCGCGTGAGCCTTTCCATCCGTGCGCTGCTTGAGCCGACCAACGGCATCGACTTCAGCGACGAAGCCGACGCGGAAGACGAGCAGGACATTGCGGACGCGGAAGAAGCGGTTGCCGAAGCGATCGTTGACGCCGCCGAAGCAGCGCCCGCCGAGCCGGCAGAAGAAGCTGCCGCCGTCATCGCGGACGCCGAAGTGGTGGAGGAAGCCGAAGAGGCCGTTGCCGAAGCCATTGTGGAAGCCGCCGAAGCAGTGCCCGCAGAGCCGGCCGAAGCAGCCGCCGAAGTGCTGGAAGCAGCCGCTGAAGAAGCAGCCCCGGCCGACGCTGAATAATCAATGCAGAGAAAACGCCATCGCGAAAGCGGTGGCGTTTTTATATGACCAAGGTTGTGCCGGAAAACGTGGTGGCTGCAGACGGGTTCAAACCTCTTCAGTCACGCGCATTGCACAGAATCGCCGAACCGCAAAACGAGTTGGCGCGTGACAGCTTCCCCGCCTTCGGGGAAGCCAAGCTAGGTTGCACCTTGCCGCCGGTCTTGATTCTTACTGAAATCTTTGTTATACTTTGTTTGGTGATTATGATGAAGGGTATCAGAAACGGCTATTTAACAGAGCGGGCACAGGAGCTTCGCAAAAACGCAACTGAACAGGAAAGACATTTGTGGTATGCTTTTTTGCACGCGTATCCGGTGCGGTTCAGACGGCAGGTGCCGATCGATCGGTTTATTGTGGATTTTGTCTGCTCCAGGGCGAAGATGGTTTTGGAGTTGGACGGTTCGCAGCATTTCGTTGAAAACGGACCGGCCTACGACAAGGAGCGAGATGCCATTCTGGAATCTCGCGGTTACAAAGTTTTCCGGATTACAAACAGTGAACTTGACGATAATTTCGACGGCGTCTGTGAATGGATCGACAGAACAGTCCGGGAACGCATGAAAAGCAGAACGAAGAAATAAAGGCGCCAACGCCCTCGATTTCCCCGACGAGAAAAGCAGAGGCCAAGCTAACAGCCGAGACTGGTGCATGTGTCGGGAAAGACAGATAAGCGCGTTGCTTTTTTACGTTTGCAGCGCCAACGCCCTTGGCTTCCCCGAAGGCGGGGAAGCTGTCACGCGCTACGAAGCTTTGCGGGTGATTCGAAGTGCCATATGCGCGTGACTGAAGAGGTTTGAACCCGGCGGAAACGTTTTTGTTTATTTCAGGGCTTGCATTTTCCCTCAAAATATGTTACATTTTGAACGTAATATAAAACACATTTGCGATAGGAGGACTACACATGAAAACAATGAAACGCGCGCTTGCCGTGCTGCTGGCAGTGGCGCTGCTTTGCATCGGTGTGCCGCTGGCGGCTGCAGCGGACGTTGTTGACAGCGGCACCTGCGGCGATAATTTGACATGGACGCTGGACAGTGAAGGATTGTTGGCAATTAGCGGAACAGGGGCAATGAGTAATTACACTGAGGCCGACTCGCCATTTTATGCAAATCGATTGAACATCAAATCGGTTTCAATTGAAAGTGGCGTTACGAGCATCGGCGAATTTGCGTTTTACGGTTGCTCAGCGCTGCAAAGCGTGATGATGATTCCGGACGGCGTTACGAGCATCGGAGATGGTGCGTTTCGCGCTTGCAGTGGTCTGACAAGTGTGACGATTCCGGACAGCGTGACGAGCATCGGCGAGAAGGCGTTTTCCGGTTGCATAAGTCTGACAAGCGTGACAATTGGAAACAGCGTGACGAGTGTTGGCGGTGGTGCGTTTGCAGGCTGCAGTAGGCTGACGAGTTTGAGAATTCCAAACAGTGTGTTATCAATTGGAAACAGCGCATTTGAAGGATGCACGGGATTAAATAGTGTAATACTTGGAGAAAACTTGCTGACAATTGGTGGACGTGCTTTTTATCGCTGTTCAAAACTAAATAGTGTGATCATTCAAAATAGTGTCACAATTATAGACGGCGGTGCTTTTTGGGGATGTAGCAATTTGACAAGCATAACAATTCCCAATAGTGTGAAAAGCATTGGAAATCACGCTTTTTATTCTTGCTCCAAGCTTACACGTATTACGCTACCAGATAGTATTATGAGTATTGGTGATGATGCGTTTGATTATTGTGACGCTTTGAAGGATGTGTATTATGCAGGAAATGAAGATGATTGGTCGGGAATCTCAATTGGGTATAACAACTATCACTTGATATCGTATCCAAGTATTCATTTTTTGAATTATAGGCATGACCATTATTATAGTGCCCCAATCCGTGAAAACGAATGTGTAGCGACTTGTACTACTGCTGCAAGCTACGAAGCTACAACACATTGTACTATCTGTAGTGAGGAACTTTCCCGCGAGACGGTCTACGAGGGCGAACCGGATCCTAACAATCATGCTTCCAAAACCTACACCACGGCCTCCACCTGTGCCGAAAACGGCTTTTCCGTCACCTACTGTACCCGCTGCGGCGAAACACTCAGCCACGAGATCCTGCCTCGCCTCGAACACACTTGGAACGACGGCGAAGTGACCGCGGAACCGACCTGCACCGCGCAGGGCGTGAAGACCTTCACCTGCGGCGGCTGCGGCGCAACCTACACCGAGCCGGTGGATCTGCTCGCGCACCAGTGGAACGACGGCGAAGTGACCAAAGAGCCCTCCTGCACCGAAGCAGGCGAGATAACCTACACCTGCGCGACCGGCGGCGAAACGAGAACCGAACCGATCGACAAGCTCGACCATAAGATCGTGCTTGTGCCGGGCGTCGCGCCGACCTGCGAAGAACCCGGCCTGACCGACGGCTGGCAGTGCAAAACCTGCCAAAAGTGGTTCGCCGAACAGCAGACCATTGAAGCTCTCGATCACGACCCGCAAATCGGAAAAGTTGTGGAACCCACCTGCACGGAACCCGGCTATACGCCGTTCATCTGCACCCGCTGCGGTGAAACGGTCAGCAAAACCGACCCGACCGACGCCCTCGGCCATAACCCGCAGCCCGTCTACACCTGGGCGAAAGATGACAGCACCGTGACAGCAGAGATGACCTGCACCCGCTGCGGCGAAGTGTCGTTGAAAGAAACGGCAGATGTCACAACCGAAGTGACCGTCAAACCCACCTGCAGCACCGAAGGCGAACTAACCCTGACCGCCGCGTTCAACAACAAGGCGTTTTATGCGCAGACGAAGACCAAGGTTCTGCCGATGGATCCCGACGCCCACGTGTTCAGAGTCACCGTGACGCCGCCGACCTGCCTGGATGACGGCTACACGACCCACGCCTGCACGCTTTGCCGCTACGGTTACAGCGACGAGATCGTTGCCGCCCTCGGCCACGATTATGTCAACGCCAAGGCGACCGGCAATGGCGACGGTACCCACACGCTGACCTGTAACCGCTGCAAGCAGCCGGGCGAAGCGATTGCCTGCGCGGACGAAGGCAACGACGGCAAGTGCGACTTTTGCGGCGATCAGATGCAGGGCGGCGACCACTGCAAATACTGCGGCAAGGTCCACAACGGCAATTTCTTCGATAAGCTGACGGGGTTCTTCCATAAGATCTTCGCCGTCTTTAAACGATAACGTTGAGAAAACAACACCCGCTCTCTTTGAGGGCGGGTGTTTGCTTGTATGCAACAGAATTGCAGTGGCGGGGTTCAAACCTCTTCAGTCTTCGTGCGTCACCCAGCCGCGGAGGCAATGGCGACGTGGCCTCACCCACCACGCGCCTGCGGCACGCGGTCCCCCCTCCCCAAAGGGGAGGGCAAGGGCGTTGTACTTTTGCCGTCAAGTTTCATCCTCGCTGAATTCTCAATTGTTCATTGCTTTGCATTATTCTGGTACAACAAAGCAGAAAGGTTGCATCTCCTGCAGCTAACTATTTAAATAAACCACAACCTAACTTGCCCTCCCCTCTGGGGAGGGTGGCAGTGCGCGTAGCGCACTGACGGGTGAGGCCACCTTGCCGCTGGCACCAAGGCCGAGTGAAGCGCACCGTCAGCCTATAATATACACCTTCACCCCGTGCGGCGCGGTTTCCGCGGTCAGTTTGCCGTCGCAGTCTGTCACCGTGCCTTCCCAGACGTCGCGGACAGTGTAGCCCGCCTTTGCGGGCAGATTGACGAAGCCCTCGTTGGCGAGCTTGCGGCAGTCGAGCGGCGTGCTTGCGGGGCGGCTCGACTTGTTGAACACGCAGACGGCCGCGCGCGCCTCGGAAAGAGGCTTCAGCAGCACGTCGACCGTGCCGGCCTTGATCCGGCGGCAGGGGACGCCCAGCGGGTCCTGATTGACGGCGATCATGTCCTTGTTTGTCAGGATCTGCAGGATTTTGTTGTCGGCGTCAACGGAGCCGTCTTCCTTCACGAAGGCGCGCACGTCGTTGCCGAGGATCAGCGGCGCGTTCATCATGCACCAGAGCGAAAAGTGGCTGCGGTTCTCGTCGTGCGTCAGCTTGCCGTTGCCGACCTCCAGCATGTCGGGGTCGTTCCAGCCGCCCTTGCCGGCGTGCTTCCACAGCCGGACCGTCCATTCATACAGCGCGAGGATCGAGACCCACGTCGGCTTGATGTCGCCCGTGGTGCGCCAGAGGTTGCCCGCCTCGGCGCCCCATTTCCACGGCCGGTTGAAGCCCCATTCGCAAATGGAATAGACAATCGGCTTTTCGGGCACGCCGTTCTTTTCGGCATATTCTTTCGTGGCGCGCTTGAGCTCGCGGCCCATCAGCTTGTATTGCACCGCCGCGCTGTCGAAGCGCGAGCCGACGGGGTTGTCGAACACCAGCGTGTTCACGCCCTGCTGCAGCCGGACCGTGGTCTGAATGCGGCGCTCGCCGTGCAGCGGCATGCGGCCCTTGGTGCAGTAGACGTGGTATTCGTCCCTGCCGTTGACCGTGATGCGCACGAAGCGTTCGGCGTCGTCGGCCTTGGCGGCGAGGAAGGTCAGCACGTAGTCGCCCGCTTCTTCCGCTTCGGTGTTGAGCGCAAACGACCCCGCGCGGGAGCAAAGGCCCGTGATGAAGCGGTGGCCGATGGCCTCGTCTTTGACGATGCGGGCCCTGCCGCTCAACGTGACGTCGTCCACCGAAAAGACCCGGCAGGCGCCTTCGCCCGGTCTGGAAAGCTCAATCTGCCGGATGCGCGGCGCCTTTTCGCTGATCGGCACGTTGTGGCAGAAATCATATTTGAAGTATTCGATGCCCCAGCTTGCGAACGTGTCGGCGTCGATCGCCTCGTGCCGCAGCGAGCCGGGATAATCCTCGCACGTCCAGGTGCCGTTGGAGGAATAGATGCCGAGCTTCAGTCCGCGGGCGTTCACATAATCCGCCAGCGCCTTGATCCCGCCGGGGAAGGTGGCCTTGTCGCACTGCAGGCGGCCGTTCCCGTCGCGCGCCGAGCTTTGCCAGCAGTCGTCGATATTGACGTATTGATAGCCCGCCTCCCGAAGGCCGCTTTTGTCCATCGCGTCGGCGATCTGCTTGATGAGATCTTCGTTGATGTGCGTGGCAAACAGGTTCCAGCTGGACCAGCCCATCGGGGGCGTGAGCGCCGCGCCGTTGTTATAGCGGTTGGCGGCGGTCTGGTTCAGCCAAAGCTTGTGCACGACTCTTTTCGCGGTGCAGACCGGGCAGAATTCCTGCTTTTTCATCTTGACGCCGAGCACGGCTGCCGCCGCAGCGGCTGTACCGGCGCCTGCCGCGGCGGCAACGCCTTTCAGCAGCTTTTTCTCTTCCATAGTGATCTCCTTTTTGTCGGTTTATTATAGGATGGCGAATGATCGCATCAGAAATACCGTGAGGAAGACGGTGAACACCGAAAGCACCGAGGTCCACACCACGAGCTGCGCGCCGTACTGATCGTCGCCGCCGATCTCGCTGACCATGACGGAACTGGAGACCGCAATGGGCGAGGCGAAGATCGCCACCAGCGCCGGGTATTCCACCTCGGAAAACGGCAGAACGCCGAAGTGCGAAAGCAGCACGGCGCCGCCGATGGCAAGCGCGGGCGCAAAAATCAGCCGCATGAACACGGCAATCGAAATCTGCTTTCGCAGCGCGCGCACCGCCGAAAAATCAAACCTTGCGCCGAGCACGACAAGCGCCAGCGGTGTGGCCGCCTTTGCCGCCGTTGTCAGCGCCGAGAACAGGAACGGGCAGTCGCGCGAAAGCAAAAAGACCGCCTCGCCCGCGTCGTTCTTCGGCAGCAGCATCCGCACGCCGACGGTGACGATGCCGAGGGCGACGCCGATGATCAGCGGGTTTTTGACCGTGCGCAGCAGCGTCTGCCGGATCGGCGGCTTCTCCGTGTCCGCGTAATGCGACAGACAGAGGACCGCCAGCGTGTTGAACAGCGGGATCGTGACCGCGGTGGCCACGGCGGTGAACGCCACGGCCTGCGCGCCGCCGAGCGCTTCGGCCAGCGGAATGCCCACGATAGCGCAGTTGGAGCGGTAGACGCACTGGATGAACGGCCCCTTCTGCAGCCGCTCGGGAATCAGCAGCTTTGCGAGCAAAACGCCGATCGCATAGAGCAGCAGCACCACGGCCGCGCTGTAGCCGACTGCCGCCCAGTTGACCTGCCGGAGCGAATCGATCTCATAAATATTGCAATAGAGCAGAATCGGCAAGAACACCCGGAACACGAGCCGGTTGGCCGTTTTGAAGAAGTCGTCGTCCGCAAAGCGCAGCTTTTGCAGCACCCAGCCGAGCAGCGCCAGCAGCAGAATGGGCACGACCGCGTTGCAGGAAAACCAAAAGACCTGTCCCAAGCGTTCTCACCTTCTTTCTTTTTGAGTATAACATACTGCGGGCATGAAATCAACCCGCGGTCTGCGGCGCTTCGCGGAGCTCCGTCACGCGCAGCGTTTCGCCTTCCACGCGGAAGCCGACGTCAAACCCGGCGTAGCGCATATAATAGACGCGCTGCGGATCATCCTGATAGCCGGGCCGCGGATCGAGCGAAAGCGTCTGCAGCAGCGCGGCCCGCTTTTCCGGCGCAAGGCGGCAAAGCAGGGCGGGCTCGATTCTGACGTCCAGCGTGCCCTCGGTTTTGGCAAAGCCGCTTTCGGCCTGCGGAACCGCATCGGCATAGGGGAGGTAGGGCTTGACGTCGAGAATCGGCGTGCCGCTTGCAAGATCGGCGCCCGCCACGTACAGGCACGGCGCGCCGTCCTCCGTTTTGCCGACGCCTTCCAGACGCACGCACGACAAGCCGATCGGGTTCGGCCGCACCGGGGAGCGCGACGCGAACACGCCCACGCGGGTGTTGCCGCCCAGCTTCGGCGGGCGCACGGTGGGCGATTCCGCCTTCGGCGACAGCGAGCAGTGCCACAGCAGCCAGAGGTGGGAATACCCCTCGATACCGCGCAGGTAGTCGGGGTTGCGGAACGCGGGCAAAAACACGACCTGCCCCCGTAGGTCGGCAGCCAGTCCGCTTTGGCGGGGCAGTCCGAACTTCAGGGGAAAATCGCAGGTATAGACGGCAACGGGCCGCAGCTCGATCGTTTCATCCATGGCAAGGCCTCCAACGAATGCTCTGCAAGCATTATAGCAGATTCCGCATGGGTTTGCAATTGACTTTTCGTTTCTTCTCTATTATAATAAAAAAGACAGCTTCTGTATGGAGGAAGATACGATGATTACGTTTAAGCTCAAAGAAAAACGCTTTTCCGTCCGGCGAAACGGCAAAAAAATCTTTGCCGTCACCGAGGGCACCGCGATCGCGGAGGTCGCCAACATTGAGGCGAACTATACCATGAGCCGCGGCAGCTTCGTTCTGAAGGAAAAAGTCATCGGCCGCCGGCCGCTGTTCGTGGTCGACATGCAGCTTTGCGACGGCGGCGCGCTGCTGGTGCTGGACGAGGGCAAGCTGAAGCTGGAGACGGAGCGCGACGGCACCCGGCTGAAGGTGACGCCGCTGGGCCTTTCCATGTATGACCGCCTCTGGCTGCGCGTGCCGGCCGAACGGGACGAAGCCGTCTACGGTACGGGCGAAACCTTCAGCGAGTTCAACCTGCGCGGCCACAAGAGCGACGTCTGGGTCAGCGAGCATATCAACGCCGGGCAGATCGTGCGCAAGGTGGCGCAGATCGCGCTGCGCATCAAGCGCGACGATAAAAAGAAAAAGTTCGAATCCTATGCGTCCTACTACGTGCAGCCGATGTTTCTGTCTTCGCGCAAATACTTCTTCCATTCCGAAGCGACCACGATTTCCCGCTTCGATTTTACGGCGGAAACCGAACACCGTCTGCAGGTCGACCCCTCCGCCGCGTTTTATTTCGGCTTCGGCGACACGTTTGAGGACGTGCTTTCCAACCTGACCGACCTGACCGGCCGCCAGCTTCCGCTGCCCGAATGGGTTCACAACGGCGAAATCCTCGGCGTGCAGGGCGGCACCGGGATCATGGATCAAAAGCTGCAGACCGCGCTGGACCACGACATGAAGGTGGCCGGCGTCTGGATCCAGGACTGGGAGGGCCGCCGCGTGACGGCGGTGGGCAAGCAGCTTTGCTGGAACTGGGTGTGGGACCGGGAGCTTTACCCGGACCTTGACAAGCGCATTGCTTCCTACGGCGAACAGGGCGTGAAGATTCTCGGCTACTGCAACACCTTCCTGGCGGTGGAAAAGCCGCTTTATCAGATCGCGGCCGAAAAGGGCTACTGCGTCAAGGACAAGAACGGCAACGACTATCTGGTCAAGATCACGACCTTCCCGGCCGCCATGGTCGACCTGACCAACCCCGACGCCTACAACTGGATCAAGGAAGTCATCAAGGAAAACATGATCGGCTTCGGCCTGGCCGGCTGGATGGCCGACTTCGGCGAATATCTGCCCACCGACTGCGTGCTCCACAGCGGCGAGGACCCGTTTGTGGTCCACAACACCTGGCCCGCCCTTTGGGCAAAGGTGAACCGCGAAGCGATCCGCGAGACCGGCAACGAGGGCAAGATCATGTTCTTCACCCGCGCGGGCTATACCGGCACGGGCAAGTATTCCACCATGATGTGGAACGGCGACAACCACGTCGACTTCTCCGTGGACCTCGGTCTGCCGTCGGTCATTCCCGCCATGCTGTCGCTGACCTGCTGCGGCTTCGGCCTGAGCCATTCCGACATCGGCGGCTATACGACCTTCTATAACCTCAAGCGCTCGGAACAGCTGTTCATGCGCTGGTGCGAAATGAACGCCTTTTCGCCGCTCCTGCGCGGCCACGAGGGGCTGAACCCCGACCTCAACGCCCAGTTCGACGCGAGCGAGACCGTTTTGCGTCACGGCAAATACATGAGCGCCATCCACGCGCAGCTCAAGGATTATCTGATGGCCGCGGAACGCTATAACAGCGAAACCGGCGTCGGTGTGGTGCGTCCGCTGTTCTTCTATTACGACGAGCCGCGCGCCTACAGCGAGATGCACGAATACCTGCTCGGCCGCGACATTCTGGTGGCTCCGGTAATCAAGCAGGACAGCTACAGCCGCGAGGTCTATCTGCCGGAGGACAGCTGGATCCACGCGCCCTCGGGCAAGGAATACCGCGGCGGCGTCTACACCGTGGAAGCCCCCATCGGGCAGATCCCCGTGTTCTACCGCAAGGACGCGGACGAGAGCGTCAAGGCCATGATGCGCTCGCTCGTGTTCCCGAAGCAGGAGGCGCTCTATGCTTGAACGACTGAACCGCGTCAACGACGTGACGATTCACAGCGTCTTTGACGCAGCATTCCGCACCTTCGGGAACGTGCTGACCGGCTTTGATTTTTCGCCGCTGTGCCGCTATCTGGAAACCGAAACGCCGATTCCGGCGCAGGGGAATGTCTACGTTGCGTCCGATCCGGCCATGGAAGCGCTTCCGATCTGCAGCGAAGTGCAGACCGCCGTCTATGGCAATATGCCGATCCAGATCGGCTACTGCAACGGCAGGAACACGACTTACAACGGCTTCGAATACCACAAGGGCTCCGAGATCAACGTGGCCGCAACCGATCTGATGCTGGTGCTCGGCCACACGTGGCAGATCAAAGACAACTGCTTCACCGTCGGCGACGAGACCGTGTTCTTCGTGCCGAAGGGCACGGCGATCGAGCTGTATGGGACCACGCTGCACCTGTCGCCCTGCCGGGTGACGGACGACGGCTTCCGCGCCGTGGTGATTCTGCCGCGCGGAACCAACACCCCGCTGGAAACAAGGCCAGCGAACCCGACCGGCGAAGCGCGGCTGCTGCTGCAAAAAAACAAGTGGGTGCTTTCGCACCCCGAACGCGAACCGCTGATGAAGCAGGGGGCCTTCCCCGGCCTAATCGGCGAAAACAAAGAATTGCACTATTAAAGGAGAAGGAACAACATGTCTTTCCAATTTGCCTATATCCCCATCGGCGTGCCGACCTTCCATCTGGAATCGGCGCAAAAAGCCTTTGACGATTCCGTGTCTCTGCTGCAAAAGATCGACCCGTCGGTCAAAGTGCCCGACGAAATGCTGCTTTCGCTGCCGAAGCTCGGCGCGTTTCTCGACACGCTTTCGCCCGATTTCGTGATCGTGCAGAACGTCACGTTCGCCAACGCCGCCTATATGAGCGAGGTGCTGCGCCGCTTCTCCTGCCCCGTGCTGCTTTGGACGCTGCGCGAGCCCGTGATCGACGGCGGCCGTCTGCGTCTCAATTCGCTGACCGGCGCCTATTCCGCCGCCAACGTCATGCGCGCCTGCGGCAGACGCTTTGCCTATGTGTTCGGCGCGCCCGCGGAAGAGAGCGTGCAGCGCAGAATCGCCGCCGCCGTTGCCGCGGCCAGACTCAAAAAGCAGCTGCGGTCGCTCAATTTGCTGCAGATCGGCCACACGCCCGAGGGCTTCGGCTTCGGCCGCGGGCTGGACGCGGAGCTGCTTTCGCTGTTCGGCGTGAACCTCAAATCGATCGAAGCGCGCGAGCTGATCGGCAGGGCGAAGACCTACGGCGACGACGAGATCCAGAGCTATCTTGACAACGCCCGTGCGCGCATCGTCGGGCTGGACAAGACCCCGGAAAAGAACAAGCTTGACTTCGCGCGGCTCTATAAGGCCTATGACAGCTATGTGAAGGAAAACGGCATCGGCGCGGTCTCCAGCCGCTGCTGGCCCGATTTCTTCGTGGATTTCGGCACCCCGGTCTGCGCGGTGCTCGCCATGCTCGGCGACAACGGCGTGCCCGCCTCGTGCGAAGCGGACGCCTACGGCGCACTGTCGATGTATATCGGCCAGATGCTGACCGGCAAGCCGACCTTCTTCGGCGATCCCGTGTCGCTGGACGAGGGCGAAAACACCGTTACGTTCTGGCACTGCGGCACGGCGGCCTGCTCGCTGGCGCGCGAGGACACCGGCGCGGTCTGCGACGTCCACTGCAACCGCAGAATCGGCCCCACGCTCGACTTCGGCTGCAAGGCCGCCCCGGCGGTCACGGTGTTCCGCATCGGCCGCGAGCCCGACGGCAGCTGCCGCTTCTTCGTCTGCGGGGGCGAAGCGCTCGACAAGCCCAAGCAGTTCAACGGCACGTCCATCGTGGTGAAAACCGAGGGCAGCAGCCGGGCGGTCGTGGAGCGCTCGGTCAAAAACGGCTGGGAGCCGCATTTTGTCGTGGCCATGGCCGACATCCGGGAAGAACTGCTCGCGCTGGCGAATATGCTTGATATTCCGGTTGAAGCTTACTGATAATGGAATCAGGATAAGAGGAAAAGGCACCCGCAGCGGGTGCCTTTCATTTTGTTTTTTGCGGATTGGTTCAGATTGCCTTGAGCAGCGCGGGCAGCTTGGCGATGGCCGACGGGATGCCCTTGAGCAGCTTGCCCAGGCCCTTGGCCGAGGATCTGTCGTCGTTGAGGATATCCAGCAGGCCTTGCGCCATCTCTTCCGAGAAGACGCCCATCGACATCGCGATGAAGTTGCGGATCGGAATCTGCAGCGCCATGGCGGCGATCATTTTGCCGTCGCCGTTTTCGGCGGAGCCGAACTTGCTCATCGCGCCCGAGATCAGCTTGCAGATGCGGCCGCCCCACTTGGTGTCCATCGCGTCGTGCAGGCAGCAGTAGATATCGATCGGCTTGCCCGGCTCGCGTTCGTTGGCGGGCAGGGGGCCGTAGAGCGCGGCGAAATCGGCGCGGCTGATGTTGGCCACGTCGTTGTAATACGCCGGGGCGCTCTCGCGGTAGTCGGGAATCTCAACCGGCTCGGCCTTGACGGTGACCGTGCCCTGCAGCTTGACGTCGCGGGACGACGCGCCGACGCGGATGTCGAACTTGCCGCTTTCCACGCACCAGTCGTTGGTGTTGACGTTGAAGAACGCGAACGCGCGCTTGTCGAGCGTGAGGGTGATTTCCTTGCTTTCGCCCGGCTCCAGCCAGACCTTCCGGAAGCCCTTGAGCTCCTGCGCCGGGCGGAAGATGGTGCTTTCCAGATCGGCAACATAGAGCTGCGCGACCTCGGCGCCGGCGCGGTCGCCGGTGTTGGTCACCTTGAAGCTGACCGTCAGCGTGTCGGTGTCCTTCAGCGTCTTTTTGGAAAGCTTCAGATCGCTGTATTCGAACGTCGTATAGGAAAGGCCGAAGCCGAACGGGAAGAGGACGTCCTTCTTTGCGGCGTCGTAATAGCGGTAGCCGAGATAGACCGATTCTCTGTGTTCGCTCGTGACCGGGCCGCCGGGATAGTTGCCGTAGGTCGGGTTCTCCTTGAACGACAGGGGATAGGTCTCGGTCGTTTTGCCGCTGGGGTTCACTTCGCCCAGCAAAATGCGCGCCACGGCCGCGCCGCCCGCCTCGCCGCCGAGGGCCGAATTGAGCAGACCTTTGACTTCGCCGATCCACGGCATCTCGACCACGCTGCCGCCCGCGAGCACCACCACGGTGTTCGGGTTGGCCTTGGCCACTTCCAGAATCAGCGTGTTGTGGCAGTTCGGCATACGGATGTCCTCGCGGTCATAGCCTTCGCCCTCGAATTCTTCGGTGAGGCCGGCGAATACCACGGCGACGTCCGCGGCCTTCGCCTGGCGCACCGCCTCGGCCAGCAGCGCGTCGTCCACAACGTCCTTGCCCTTGTCGTAGCCCTTGGCATAGGTGAAGTCGGCGCCGCGTTTGCCGAGCTCCCAATAGGCGTTGTCAATCTTGAACGGGTTGACGACAGAGGAGCCGGCGCCCTGATAGCGCGGGAACTTGGCCATCTCGCCGATCACGGCGATCTTCTGGCCCTTTTTGAGCGGCAGGATGTTGTCGTCGTTCTTGAGCAGCTGCATCGACTGCTCGGCCACCTCCTGCGCCAGCGCGTGGTGCGCGGCCTGGTCGAAGCTGTGCTCCTGTTCCAGCTGCGGTTTGCTCTTCATGATCAGCGCGACCACGTTGTCCACCGCGGCATCCAGCACGTCCATCGGCAGCTCGCCGCTCTCCACGGCGGCCAGAATCTTCTTTTCGTTATAGGCGCCGCTGGAGGGCATTTCCAGATCAGTGCCGGCCTTGAGACCGGGCACGCGATCCACCGAGGCACCCCAGTCGGTGACGAACAGGCCGTCGAAGCCCCATTCGCCGCGGGCGATTTCCTGCTGCAGATGGACCTGCTCGGAGCCGTAAAGGCCGTTGACCCGGTTGTAGCAGTTCATGATCGTCCAGGGCTTGCTCTCCTTCACGGCGATCTCGAACGCGGTCAGATAGAGCTCGCGCAGCGCGCGCTCGTCCACGATCTCATCCACGACCATGCGGAACGCCTCCTGGCTGTTGCAGGCAAAGTGCTTGAGCGAAGCGCCCACGCCCATGCTCTGCACGCCGTTGATCCAGGCGGCGGCGCATTTGCCGGACAGATAGGGGTCTTCCGAAAAATACTCGAAGTTTCTGCCGCAGGTGGGGGCGCGCTTGATGTTGGTGCCCGGGCCGAGGAGGACGGAGACCTTCTCTTTGAGACATTCTTCGCCCAGCGCCTTGCCCTCGCGCACGATCAGGTCGGGATCCCACGAGCAGCCGAGGGTGGCGGAGTTGGGGAACGCGGTTGCGGGATAGGAGTTGCCGAGCCCCACGCCGTCGGCGTTGGGGTTTTGTTTGCGCAGACCGTTGGGGCCGTCGGTGACCATGATCTGCGGCAGGCCGAGCGCTTCGTCCGCTTCCAGATGCCAATAGTCGGCGCCGGAAACGAATCTGGCTTTCTGGGCGAGTGTCAGCTTCTCAACGATTTCGGGATATTTCATGTGCATTCTCCTTTTTATCGGCACAAGATCAGCCGTTTCTTTCTATTCTCTATTTTAGCCGCTGAACCGAAAATATTATATAATAATTCCGTGATAAATGATAAAATAAAGTTGTATTTTTATGAAAAACGTGCTATACTGCGCATAATGGGGGTGCAGCCATGAAAAAGGAAGAACCGGCCGCAATTGCGGTGCTGGAAGACAGCGACCTGTTTTTGCAGCGCGAGAGCGGGCAGACCCACACGCCCTATGAGACCGAGCAGCTGTTTTACAGCTGCATCCGCGCCGGGGACGTGGAACGGGTCGGCGTGCTGATGCGCACGCTTTTGCAGCAGACCGTTGTGGCGGGCAGACTATCGAACGACCCGCTGCGGCAGATGCAGTATTGGGCGGTCTGCTGCGTCACGCTGGCCACGCGCTGCGCCATTCAGGGCGGGCTGGACGAAACGACCGCCTTCAACCGTTCGGACGAAAGCATTCTGCAGATCGACCGGATGCGCGACCCGCAGGAGATTCTGCGGTTTTTGCAGTCGCTTTGTCTGCAGATCACGGCGCTGGTGCGCGACAGCAGAATCGGCCGCGACGCGCCGCAGGCAGTGCGCAAATGTCTGCATCGGATCCAGACCGACCTGCACGGCCGCCTGACCGCCGAAACGCTGGCCGCGGACTGCGCGCTGTCGCCCGATTATCTTTGCGCGCTGTTCAAAAAGCACGTCGGCGTGCCGCTGAGCATCTACATCCGCTCGCAGCGCCTGCAGGCTGCCCGCGACCTGCTGCGGACCGGCAAGAGCCTTTCCGAGATTGCCTATGACCTCGGCTTCTGCTCCGAAAGCTATTTCATCCGCTGCTTCCGCGAAGCGTTCGGCGAAACGCCGCGCCGCTTCCGCGAGCGGCCGGAGCCGCTGTTTGAAAGCGAAAAAACGCCCTGAATTTTACACGTTCGTGCAGAGAGTGCTTGACAAGCGCTTTTCCTTGTGATATAATCTGTTTGTTCCAAATGAGACAAAAAGAAGGGAGCTCCTATGGTAGTCAACGGCAGATTCCTGAATGCCCTGCAGCAAAACGAGATGTTTTCCGGCGTCAGGCGCGAACAGCTTTCCGCGCTGCTGACGGATGCGCAGGTGGACTTCGTTTCCTATGCGCGCGACGACGTCATCTGTTCGGCGGAAACCTATCGCAACGCCATCGGCTTTCTGCTCAGGGGCGAAGCCAAGGTGCAGCGGCGCAGCGGCGCGCTGATGATTTCGCGTCTGCATGCGGGCGACGTGTTCGGCTGCGCTTTCCTGTTTTCCGGAGAAAGCTTTCCGGGCGAGATCGTCGCCTGCAGACAGTCGGTCGTGGCCTATATTTCCAAAACGGCCGTGGTGCGCCTGATGGAGCTGGACGGCGGCTTCACCATCAGCTTTATCCGCTATCTCTCACAGCGCATCTTCTTTTTGAGCCAGCGCATCGATTCGTTCACCGGCGGTTCGGCGGAAAGCCGGCTGGCGAACTATCTGCTGCTTTGCTTCGGCGATTACAAGACCTATGAGCTGGACCGCTCCATGAGCCAGCTCGCCGTGTCGCTGGACATCGGCCGCGCCTCGCTTTACCGCGCGTTCGACGCGCTGGAGGAGGCCGGCGCCGTGCGGCGCGACGGCAAAAACGTGCGGCTCGCCGACCGCGAGGCCCTTGCTTCTTTTGCTAATTCTATTTCCTGAAAGAAAGGACGGAATCATAATGAAACTCACCAAAAAACTGCTTGCCCTGACCCTTGCGCTTGTGCTTGTGCTTGCGCTTGCCGCCTGCGGCAAAACCGACACGCCCGATCCCGCCGTGACGACCGAGCCTCCCGTGGAATACACGGGCGAAACGATCAAGGTTGCCGCAATCAAAGGCCCCACGGGCATGGGCATGGTTCACATGATGGACAACGACAACTATGCGTTCACGCTGACGAGCGACCCCACCGAGGTGGCAACGCTGCTTGCCACGGGCAAGGTGGATATTGCCGCCTGCCCGCTGAATCTGGCCGCAAACCTGTTTAAGAAAACGGGCGGCGGCGTGCAGATGCTGGGAATCAACACCCTCGGCGTGCTCTATCTGCTCACCAACGGCGAAACGATCAGCACCGTGGCCGACCTCAAGGGCAAAACGATCTATGCGACCGGCCAGGGCGCCACGCCCGAATATATCCTTGCCGATCTGCTGGCTGCGAACGGTATCACCGACGCGAAGGTGGAATACCTCAGCGAGCACAGCGAGCTTGCGGCGAAGATTGCGTCCGGCGACTGCAAGATCGCCGTGCTGCCCGAGCCGTTCGTCACGGTTGCAACGAGCAAGAACAGCGCCGTGACCGTGGCGCTGAGCCTCACCGATCTTTGGAACGACGCGCACCCCGACAGCCGGCTGGCCATGGGCTGCGTGATCGCGCGCAAAGCGTTTATCGACGGTAATCCCGACGGCGTGAAGGCCTTCCTGCAGGATGCGCGCAGCTCGGTGGAACAGGTGAACACCGACGCGCTTGCCGCGAGCGCCAAGATGGTGGAAAAAGAGATCGTGGCGGACACGCTGTTTGCAATTCCGGCCGACACCGCCGAAAAGAAGCAGGAAGCCGCCAAGGCCCAGAAGGCCAGCGACGTGATCGGCCGCTGCAACATTGTCTTCATCGAAGGCGCGCAGATGCAGCAGATTGCGGATGAAAACTTCCAGGTGTACTTTGCCGCGGATCCGACGTCCGTCGGCGGTGAGCTGCCCCCGGCCGCGCTGTATTATGGCGCGTAACGACCGGCTGAAAAACAGCCTGAAAACCCTTGCCGCTGCCGTATTCTGGCTCTTGGTCTGGCAAGGGCTTTCGCTTTTGGTCCGGCAGCCGCTGTTGCTGCCGTCGCCGCTGGAAGCGGCAAGGCGGCTGGGCGCGCTGTGCGTCACGCTGCCGTTCTGGCAAAGCATCGGTCTGACGCTGCTGCGCGTTTCCGCCGGCTTTTGCTGCGGCGTGATCTGCGGCGTGCTGCTCGGCGCCGCCACGGCAAAATCAAAGCTGCTGGAGCGCTTGTTTCAGCCGCTTCTGGCCGTGGTCAAGGCCACGCCCGTGGCGTCGTTCATCATTCTGGCGCTCGTGTGGCTGCAAAAGGACCTGGTGCCGGTGTTCATCACGTTTCTGATCGTGCTGCCGGTGATCTGGGCCAACGTGCTCGAAGGCATCCGCCGGACCGACCGCGGCCTTCTGGAGATGGCGCAGGTGTTCCGTCTGCCGCGCCGCAAGGTGCTTTCCAAAGTGTACGCGCCGTCGGTGCTTCCCTATTTTGCGGCGGGCGCCGCCACGGCCATGGGCCTTTCGTGGAAGGCCGGCGTCGCGGCCGAGGTCATCGCCATGTCCAACAGCTCGGTGGGCTATCATCTCTACCGCGCCAAGATCAACCTGGAAACGCCCGATCTGTTTGCCTGGACGGCGGTCGTCGTGCTGCTGTCGGTGCTGCTGGAACGGGTGCTGCGCGGCGCAATCCGCCGTATGGAGGGGAGGCGTCACGATGCTGCAGATCACTGATCTCTCGTTTTCCTACGTTCCCGGCCAACCGATTCTGGAACGGTTCTCCTTTTCGGCCCGGGCGGGGGAGCGCGTCTGCATCAAGGGCGTTTCGGGCAAGGGCAAAACCACGCTGTTTCGTCTGATCGCCGGGCTGGAAACGCCCGCGGCCGGCACGATCACGCTGCCGCCCGGCTGCAAAACGACACTGGTATTTCAGGAGGACCGCCTGCTGCCCTGGCTCACGGCGAAGGGCAACGTTGCCCTTTGCGCCGGCGAAGAAGAAGCCGAACGCTGGCTGTCTGCGTTCGGGCTCCGGGAGGAGCTGGACGCTTATCCCGCCGCGCTTTCCGGCGGGATGTGCCGCCGCGTGGCGCTGGCGCGCGCCGTGGCCGCCGCACCCGATCTGCTGCTGCTGGACGAAGCCTTCAAGGGGATTGATCCGGCGCGCAAGGACGAAATCATGACGCTGCTCAAAGAGACGTTCCGGGACAAGCTGATCCTCTTCACCAGCCACGACGACGCGGAGGTCGCCGCGTTTGCCACGAGGATCATGGAATTATAACGCATAAAAAACGAAGCTGCCAAGGGGTCGGCCCCCATGAGCAGCTTCCTTTTTGCTGTCGAAAAACGATTTATCGTTGTACCCGCGCGCCCGCGCCGCCCATCAGGGCCTCCACCTCGCTCTTGCGGGCCATGGTGGTGTCGCCGGGCGTGGTCATGGCCAGCGCGCCGTGCGCCGCGCCGTATTCCACGGCCCGGGCCGCGTCGCCGGTGGTCATCAGACCGTAGATCAGGCCGCTGGCGAACGAATCGCCGCCGCCCACGCGGTCGAGAATCTCCAGACCGTTATAGTCCTTCGCCTTATAGATCTCGCCGTCCGCCCAGCAGATGGCGCTCCAGTCGTTGACCGTGGCCGTTTTAACGGTGCGCAGGGTCGTGGCAACCGCCTTGAAGTTCGGGTAGGCCGCGGCGGCTCTGTTGATCATCTTTTTGTAGCCGTCGAGGTTGAGCGTCTTGAGGTTTTCGTCGTTGCCCTCGATCTCGAAGCCAAGGCAGGCGGTGAAGTCCTCTTCGTTGCCGATCATGACGTCCACGTACTTTGCAATCTCCCTGTTGACCTGCTGCGCCTTCTCCTTGCCGCCGATGGCGCTCCACATGGAGGGGCGGTAGTTGAGGTCATAGGACACCACGGTGCCGTATTTTTTTGCGGTTTTGATCGCGGCCAGCACGGTTTCGCACGACTGCTCGCTGAGCGCGGCATAGATGCCGCCGGTGTGCAGCCACCGCACGCCGAGGGTGCCGAAGATATAATCGAAATCAAAATCCTCCGGCGTGGCCTTGCTGATTGCCGTGTTGGCCCGGTCGGAGCAGCCCACCGCGCCGCGGACGCCGAAGCCGCGCTCGGTGAAGTTGAGCCCGTTGCGGCAGATGCGGCCGATGCCGTCGGTTTTCATCCATTTGATCAGGGAGGTGTCCACGCCGCCCTGCAGGATGAAGTCTTCCATCAGATAGCCGATTTCGTTTTCGGCAAAGGCGGTGATGACCGCGGTCTTGAGGCCGAAGCAGCGCCGCAGACCGCGCACGACGTTGTATTCGCCGCCGCCTTCCCAGGCGCGGAAGGCGCGGGCGGTGCGGATGCGGCCCTCGCCGGGATCGAGGCGCAGCATGACTTCGCCCAGCGATACGGCGTCGAACGTGCAGGACTCTTTCGGTTTCAGGTTCAGATTCATGAGAAAACCTCCGGTGTTTTTAATTCGGAATTCGGAATTATGAATTCCGAATTGCTTTCACGATCTCCACGGCTTCCCTTGCCAGCCGCTCGATCTCGTCAAAGCGCCCGGCCCGGATCAGGTCGCCCTTCACCATCCAGCTGCCGCCGCAGCAAAGAATCTTGTCGCAGGCAAGGTAGCTTTCCAGATTCTGCGGGCCGATGCCGCCCGTGGGCATGAAGCGGACGCCGGTGTAGGCAGCGCAAAGGGCTTTGATCGTGGCCACGCCGCCGCACTGCTCGGCGGGGAAGAACTTGAGATTCCTGAGGCCGCGCTTGACGCCCCAGGCCACCTCCGACGCGGTGGTGCAGCCGGGAAAGATCGGAATATCCTTTGCAATGCAATAGTCCACGATCTCGGGGTCGAAGCCGGGGCAGACGATGAACTGCGCGCCCGCGGCAACGGCGCGGTCGACCTGCCCGGTCGTGAGCACGGTGCCGGCGCCGACCAGCAGATCGGGACAGTGCGCGGTGATGCGGCGGATGGCTTCTTCGGCCGCGTCGGTGCGGAAGGTGATCTCCGCCACGGGCAGACCGCCGCGTTGCAGGGCGTCCGCCACCGGCAGCGCTTCGTCCGGGTCGTTGAGCACGACCACGGGCACAACGCCGAAGGCCGCAAGGGTTGCACTGATCTCTTTCATAAAAACGCTTCCTTTTCCGTTCGTAATCATTCTATTTATAATACAAATTAAAAAAATAGTCAAGCTCTTTTCAAAACGCGGAATCTGTGATAAAATGAAAAAAACTCTGAAAAGTGTGGGATGACGATGAAAACGCTCAGTCTTTCGGGCTCCTGGACCCTGCGCCGCGACGACGGCGCCGCGTTTCCCGCCGTGCTGCCCGGCACGGATTTCGGCGCGCTGATTGCCGCCGGCGAGATCAAGAACCCGCTTGTCAGCGGCCTGGAGGCGGAGGCGCTGGAAACGGCGGCGCACGATTATACCTTTTTGCGCACTTTCACGCTGGACGCCGACGCGCTGCAATGCGAGCATGTCCACCTTTGCTGCGACGTGTTCGACACGCTGTGCACCGTGGTGATCAACGGGCGGACCGCGTTTGAAACAAACAGCGCCTTTCTTCCCGTGGACCGGGATGTCAAGGCGTTTTTGCGCGCGGGCGAAAACACGATCGAGCTGCAGTTTCATTCCGCCTACCGCTATATTGAAAAGCGGCACAGGGAGGAGCCGCTGCTGATGAACCCGAACGGCGTCAACGGCATCTGCCATATCCGCAAGCCCGGCTGCCATTTCGGCTGGGACTGGGGTCCGTGCGTGCCCTATTGCGGCGCGCTGGCCGATCTCACGCTGCAATGCTTTGACCGGCGGATCGAGGACGTCCGCATCCGGCAGGAAACGTCGCGCAGGCACGCCACGGTCAAGGCCGAAGCGAAGAACGCCGACCGCATCCGCCTGTTTTCGCCCGAGGGCGTGGAGCTGGAAGGGGAAAACGGCCTCTTCTTTGTGGAGCACCCCGCGCTGTGGTATACCTATGAGATGAACGGACTGGAGACCCAGCCGCTTTATACCGTGGTGTTTGAGTGCGAGGACGAGCGCGTTGAAAAAAAGATCGGTCTGCGCTCTCTGGTGCTGGACCGCGGCAAGGACGCATACGGCGAACAGTTCCGCTTTTTACTCAACGGAGAGCCCGTGTTCTGCAAGGGCGGCAACCTGATTCCGTTCTCTGCGCTGTTTGAAGACAGCAACGACGAAACGATCGACCGCTACCTGGCGCTGGCGCGGCGAAGCAATTTCAATATGCTGCGCGTGTGGGGCGGCGGCAGCTACGCGAGCGAGGCGCTGCTGTCGCGCTGCGACGAAATGGGCATTCTGATCTGGCAGGACTTCTGCTTTGCCTGCCAGCTCTATCCGTTTTATGACGATGCGTTCACCGACCTCGTGATGGCGGAGGTGCGCGCACAGGTGCCGCGGATGGAGACCCACCCGTCGCTGGCCCTCTGGTGCGGCAACAACGAAGCGGAAATCATGTACGGCTATCTGCCGAAAACGCACAAGCTGATCAAATGCTATACCGCGTTCTTCTACGGCACGCTGCGCGACTATATGCAGGAAAACGCCGCCGTGCCCTATATCCCGTCTTCGCCCTGCGGCAGCGAGCCGTTCAAGGGCGCCGCGGACGACAACACGGGCGACACCCACCTCTGGAGCGTGTGGCACGGCCTGAAAAAGCTCGACTACTACGCGACGCGCAACACCCGCTTCCTTTCGGAATTCGGGCTGGAGTCGCTGCCGTCGATGGCCGCCATCCGCACGTTCGCTTCGCCGCAGGACTTTTCGCTCAGTTCCAAACCGTTCATGCAGCACCAGAAGTGCGTGGGCGGCAACCGCAAGATGCTGTTTTATCTCTCCGAGCTGTTTGACGACCCCGCGCGGTTCGAAGACCTGCCCGCGCTGACGGGGCTGGTGCAGGACGAATGCATCAAGAACGCCGCGGTGCATTTCCGCCAGCAGAAGGGCCGCAGCAACGGCTGCCTCGTGTGGCAGTTCAACGACGTGTGGAACTGCCCGAGCTGGTCGATGGTCGATTTCACCGGCATGCCGAAGGCCGCGCAGTACCACGCGCGCGATTACTTTGCGCCCGTGGCAGTTACCTGCCGCAAAGAGAAGGGGCAGGCGACGCTGGTGGCGCACAACGACACGCTGCAGACGCAGACGTTCGACGTTTCGGTGCGCCGGTTCAGCGTGGACGGGCAGTGCCTCGGCGAAGAGCTGATTCCCGTCACGCTGGAAAAGAACAGCCAGAAAACGATCTGCACCGTGCCGCTGACGAAGAAGACCGTGCTGGAAATCCGCTGGCTGGATCATATCGTGACCGAGCTTTGCGCCGCGCCGCGCAAGCTGCGGCTGCCGCCCGCGGGGCTGCAGGTGGATCAGGACGGGAATACCGTCACGATCCGCAGCGACGCCTTTGCCTACGGCGTGCATCTGGAAGCCGACACCGTGCCGCTGGACAACGATTTTTCCATCATGCCCGGCGAAAGCCGCACCGTCAGATTTGAATCGGCGCCCGCCACCCTGCACGTGACCTGCGTCAACAACATGGGGTTCTCGCGCCGTCCGCTGCGGCGGCTCTGGTTCCGCCTGCGCTACCGGCTGGAGCCGCGCAACCTGGCAAACGAAATCTATTATTCGACAAAATAAAAAAGGATTGCTTTTTGCATCCATTGTATGATAGAATAAACCCATAACCTAACCCGCATTGTGGAGGCGCCGACATGAAACAGTCTAAAATCACACTTTCCAAAGACTATCGCATTGCGAAGGTGGACGACCGCATTTTCGGTTCGTTCATCGAACACCTCGGCCGCGCGGTCTACGGCGGCATCTATGAGCCCGGCCATCCGGCGGCGGACGAGAACGGCTTCCGCCGCGACGTGATCGATCTGATCCGCCAGATCGACGTGCCCATTGTGCGCTATCCGGGCGGCAACTTCGTGTCCGGCTACCGCTGGGAAGACGGCGTCGGTCCGGTGGAATCGCGCCCGCGCCGGCTGGAGCTGGCCTGGTCCACCACGGAACCGAATACCTTCGGCACCAACGAATTCATGCGCTGGTGCAAGGAAGCGAACACCAGTGCGATGATGGCGGTCAACCTCGGCACCCGCGGCGCGGACGACGCGCGCAATCTGGTGGAATACTGCAACCATCCGGGCGGCACCTACTACAGCGACCTGCGCATCAGCCACGGCGTAAAGGAACCGCACGGCATCAAGCTGTGGTGCCTTGGCAACGAGATGGACGGCGAATGGCAGATGGGCCATAAGACCGCGGCGGAATACGGCCGCGCGGCCACGGAGGCGGCAAAGCTGATGAAGTGGGTCGACCCGTCGATCGAGCTGGTGCTCTGCGGCTCGTCCAACAGCGGCATGCGCACGTTCGGCGACTGGGAGGCAGCCACGCTCGACATCGCCTATGACAACATCGACTACGTGTCGCTCCACCAGTATTTCGACTGCCGCGACGGTGATATTCCGAACTTCCTTGCCAAGTCCTGCGATCTTGACAACTATATCAAGACCGTGGTCTGCGTCTGCGACTATATCAAGGGCAAAAAGCGCAGCAAGAAGAAAATCAACCTCTCGTTTGACGAATGGAACGTTTGGTATCATTCCAACGGCGCGCAGTTCGAAAAATGGAGCGAAGCGCCCCATATTCTTGAAGACGTCTATGACTTTGCCGATGCGCTGGTGGTCGGCCTGATGCTGATCACGCTGCTCAAAAACAGCGACCGCGTCAAGGTGGCGTGCCTGGCGCAGCTGGTCAACGTCATTGCGCCGATCATGACCGAAAACGGCGGCAAAGCCTGGGCCCAGACGATCTTCTATCCCTATCTGCATGCGTCGCGCTTCGGCCGCGGCTGGGCGCTGACCACGCTGCTCGACACCGGCAAGCACGACACCAAGAGTTTCTCCGACGTCCCCGACGTGGACGCGCTGGCCGTGTGGAACGAAGAGGGGGAGGAACTGACCGTCTTCGCCGTCAACCGCGATCTGGCGGAAGACGAGCTGCTGACGGTGAATCTCAAGGATTTTGCCGGCTATGTTCCGGCAGAGCAGATCGAGCTTGCCGGTTTCGATCTCAAGGCGATCAACACCGCCGACAGCCAGAACGTGAAACCGACCGCAAAAGCGCTCTCCGGTGTCTATGACCCGATGCCGGAGATCCGTCTGCGTCCGCTGTCGTGGAACGTGATCCGGTTTATCAAAAAGTAAAACACAGAACGGAAAAGGCTAATATGCGAATCCCGTTTTGGAAAGGATAATCAACATGTCAAAACAACATCGAAATGTCGGCACCGTCTCCAGAGGCATCCGCTGCCCGATCATCCGCGAGGGCGACGACCTTGCCGCCATCGTTTCCGACAGCGTGCTGGCGGCGGCGGAAAGCGAGGGCTTCTCTTTGCGGGACCGCGACGTGGTTGCCGTAACCGAATCCGTGGTCGCCCGCGCGCAGGGCAACTACGCCACGGTTGACCAGATCGCTTCCGACGTCAGGGCAAAGCTCGGCGGCGAAACGGTCGGCGTGCTGTTCCCGATCCTCTCGCGCAACCGCTTTGCCATCTGCCTGCGCGGCATCGCCCGCGGCAGCCGCAAGGTCGTGATTCAGCTCAGCTATCCCTCGGACGAAGTCGGCAACGCGCTGATCAGCCCGGACAAGCTGGACGAGAGCGGCGTCAATCCCTATTCGGACGTTCTCGATCTGAACCGCTACAGGGAACTGTTCGGCTATGAAAAGCACGAATTCACCGGCGTGGACTACGTGGAGTACTACGGCGATCTCGTCCGCGAGGAGGGCGCCGAGGTCGAATTCCTGTTCGCCAACCAGCCCAGAGCGATTCTTGCCAAGACCGACTGCGTGCTGAACTGCGACATCCACACGCGCAAACGCACCAAGCGCATTCTGAAGGAAGCCGGCGCGACGATCGTCTGCAGTCTGGACGATATCCTCAACAGTCCCGTGGACGGCAGCGGCTGCAACGAGCTGTACGGCCTGCTGGGCTCCAACAAGTCCACCGAAGAAAAGGTCAAGCTCTTCCCGCGCGCCGCCATGCCGCTCGTGCTGGACATCCAGAAGAAGCTGTTTGACGCCACCGGCAGACACGTGGAAGTCATGGTCTACGGCGACGGCGCGTTCAAGGATCCGCAGGGCAAGATCTGGGAGCTGGCGGACCCCGTGGTCTCTCCGTTCTTCACCGACGGCCTGCGCGGCACGCCGAACGAGCTGAAGCTGAAGTACCTTGCCGACAACGATTACAAGCATCTGGAGGGCGAGGCGCTGAAAGAAGCGATCTCGGCGTCGATCCGCGCCAAGGACAGGGACCTGAAGGGCAGCATGGCCTCGCAGGGCACGACGCCGCGCCAGCTGACCGACCTGATCGGTTCGCTGTGCGATCTGACGAGCGGGTCCGGCGACAAGGGCACTCCCGTGGTTCTGGTGCAGGGCTATTTCGACAACTATACCAACGATTGATTGCAAGAGACTGTTGCATTTCGCGAAGAGCAAAAGAAAAACAATCTCATAACAAAAAGCAGAGCATAGTGGAAAACTGTGCTCTGTTTTTTTATGCATTTTGGATGGGCTTCGCCCATACCCATTCTTGTTTTTCTTTTTCGACGTTTTTTCGCCCTCGGCGTGCAACAGCACAGCCTTCGGGCGAAGAAAACGCCGTCTTCATCGAAATCCAACAGCCCCATCCTCTGTTCTCTGGCTTCTGGCTTCTGTCTTTTGGCCATCTAACTATTCTGATACGCCTTCACCTTCTGCAGCGCGCCTTTTTCCAGCCGCGAAACCTGCGCCTGCGAAATGCCGATCTCCTTTGCCACCTCGGTCTGGGTCAGGCCGTGCATATAGCGCAGCGAAAGGATGCGCTTTTCGCGCTCCGGCAGATCGCGGATGGCGGACTTGAGCATGATCTCGTCGATCCACTGCATGTCGGTGTGGCCGTCGCCGATCTGATCCATCACGTAGATCGTGTCGCCCGCGTCGGAATAGACCGGCTCATAGAGCGAAACGGGGTCGACGATCGCTTCCAGCGCCAGCACGACCTGCTGCTTTTTGAGCCCCAGCGCGGCGGCAATCTCTTCCACCTTCGGTTCGCGCCCGGTTTCGTTCTGCAGCTTCTCCTTGGTCTGCATAGCATGATAGGCCGTGTCGCGGATCGACCGGCTGACCCGCACGGGGTTATAGTCGCGCAGATAGCGGCGCAGCTCGCCGATGATCATCGGCACGGCATAGGTGGAAAAGCGCACGCTCAGGCTCGTGTCAAAGTGATCGATCGCCTTGATCAGGCCGATGCAGCCCACCTGGAACAGGTCGTCGGGGTTTTCGCCCCGCGCCGAAAACCGCCCCACCACGCTGAGCACCAGCCGCAGATTGCCCGTAATCAGCTTGTCGCGCGCCGCTTTGTCGCCGTTCCGCGCCCGCTGCAGCAGCTCCAGCTTTTCCTGCTCGCTCAGCACCGCCAGCCTGGACGTGTCGATGCCGATGATCTCCACCTTGCCCGTGTGCATCCCATCATCTCCCGGTTTCAGTATGGACGGCGCGCGGCGCCTTAAACCGAAACAGCAGGTTGAAATCTTTGGAAATGTGTGATAGAATAATAACATCAATGACAGAAACGGGTTTCGCTCTTTTCATTCTCAGCCTGCATTGGGGGTTCCGGTATGAAGTATCAGATCAAGAAGCTGGAAGCGAACAATTTCGATCTCTTCGAGCAAAACAAGCTGCCCGGCCGTGCCTACGCGATTCCATATCGCGACCGGGATCTGCTGCTGCGCCAAAGCGTGCTGACCGAGCGCTATGAGAGCGATATGGTCACGGTGCTGTCGGGCGACTGGCAGTTCCGCTATTACGAAAAGATCTCGCGGCTGCCGACCCATATCGACACCGAAAAGGTGTCGTTCGACACGATTGCCGTGCCCTCCACCTGGCAGCGGACGGGCTATGAAAAGCCGGTCTATATCAACGCGGGTTATGAGTTCCCGGTCACGCCGCCGAAGGTGCCCGAAGAAATGAGCGCCGGCGTCTATGTCAAACGGTTCACGCTGCGCGAAGAGACGAAGCACGCCGTTCTCAGCTTTCTGGGCGTCTGCTCGTCGCTGACGCTCTATGTCAACGGCCGCTACATCGGCTACAGCGAAGGGTCGCACAACACGGCGGAATTCCTGCTGGACGGCGCGGTGCAGCCGGGCGAAAACGAGCTGCTCGCCATTGTGACCAAGTGGAGCAACGGGACCTATCTGGAATGTCAGGACATGTTCCGCGAAAACGGCATCTTCCGTGACGTGCTGCTGTATGAGCTGCCGGAAAGCTATCTGCTGGATCATCGGGTGCAGACCGCCCGCGACGGGGAAAGCTGGGATCTTTCCGTGGAAGGAAAGCTCGGCGGCGACGCCGGCACGGGCCTGCAGATCACGGCGCAGCTGCTGGACGGCGCAGCCATGCTGCGGTCCCAGACGGTCAGCGTCAACAAGGAATACAGCTTCTATTTCTCCGTGCCGCAGCCCGGGCTCTGGACGGCGGAAACGCCGCGGCTCTATACGCTGCTGCTCACGCTGGCCGACGGGACGGGCGAGCTGGAGACCGTGCGCACCCGCGTCGGCTTCCGGCAGGTGAAGATCAGCGGCGAACGCTTTTTGTTCAACGACACGCTCATCAAGTTCAAGGGCGTCAACCACCACGACACCCACGAAAAGACCGGCTACGCGATGACGGCGCAGGATCTGCACAAGGACGTCACGCTGATGAAGCAGTTCAACGTCAACGCCGTGCGCACGTCGCACTATCCGCCCGACCCGATCTTCCTCGATCTTTGCGACGAATACGGCCTTTACGTCATTGACGAAGCGGATATCGAGACCCACGGCATGTGGGAAGACCACATGAGAATCAACGCGCTGTCCAACGACAAGGCGTGGTTGCCGCGCTATCTGGACCGCGTGAGCCGGATGTTCGAGCGCGACAAGAACCACCCGGCCGTGACCATGTGGAGCCTCGGCAACGAATCGGGCGGCTGGAAGAACCAGGACGCCTGCTGTGCCTGGCTCAAAAAGCGCAGCGAGCTGCCGGTGCACTATGAGGGCGTGATCCGCACGCCGCGCGGCTCCTATGACGTGATCTCCGAAATGTATCCGCGGTTCCCGTTCTTCAACCGGATTGCCGAACACGGGCTCGGCTCGCGCTATAAGGGCAAGCCCTATTTCATGTGTGAATACTGCCACGCCATGGGCTTCGGCCCCGGCTCGCTGGAGGATTACTGGCAGCAGATTTATGCCCACGAGCATCTGTGCGGCGGCTGCATCTGGGAATGGGCCGACCACAGCGTCTATAACAAGAACGCAAAGTATACCTACACCTACGGCGGCGACCACGGTGAAGTCAGGCACGACGGCAACTTCTGCGTGGACGGCCTGTTCTTCCCGAACCGCAGGCCGCACACCGGCGCCTGGGCCATGCGGGCGACCTACCGGCCCATCCGCGCCGTGCGGGTCAGCGAAAACCTTTATCGTTTCACCAACACCAACAGCTTTCTTTCCGCCGACGTCTATGACGTGAGCTATGAGCTGCTGCGCGACGGCGCCGTGATGGAAACCGGCAAGGTGGCGCTTGCGCTTGCGCCGCGCCAGTCGCAGACGGTCGTCATCGGCCACGCGATGGCGGAGGCCGGGCACGACTACTGCATCAACTTCCTCTATCGCGACAGGGCGGGGGAGCCGGTGGCGGAAGAACAGCTCCTGCTGCAGGAGGCGCTGCCCGCGCCGCAGCCCGGCCGCAAGACCGCCGTGGCCTTCCTCAAAAAGCACGACTCCATTCTGGTTGCGTTTGAAAACGGCCGCGCCGTGTTCGACAAGAGCACCGGCGTTCTGGTCAGCTACGTCGTGGACGGCAAGGAGATGCTGGCCGACGATTTCGGCTTTTTGCCCAACGTCTATCGCGCCCCGCTGGACAACGACCGCAACAAGGTCGGCGGCTGGGAAAAGAAGGGCCTTGACAAGCTGCGTCCCGCCTCGCGCAAGCTGACGGAATGCAAAAACGACAAGGACGGCTTCGTGCGGATCCGGACGACCGGCGCGCTGGAATACACCGACAAAAAGCTGTTCTCGTTCGAGCTGGTCTATCAGATCTATCCCGACGGCACGCTGCTGGCGGAGTCAAAGCTGCAGCAGCCGGGGCTTCTGAAGATGCCGATGGAGCTTTCGCGCTTCGGCGTCACGGTGCATCTGGATCCCTCGCTCAAGAACGTGCGCTATTACGGCAGGGGAGACAAAGAGAACCTGCCCGATATCAAGCACCACGCGCCGCTGGGCATCTATGAGAGCATGGTGCTCGATCTGTGCGAAGACTATATCAAGCCGCAGGAAAACGGCACCCACACCGATACGCGCTTTGTGCAGCTGCGCGACAGCGCCGGCTGCGGCGTGGAGATCGTCTGCGACCGGCAGCCGTTCACGTTCAGCGCGCGGCCCTATAAGAACAGCACGCTTTGCAAGGCGCGGCACCTGGAGGACCTGCACGACGACAAGCTGGTCTGCCTCAATATCGACGGCTTCATGCGCGGCACGGGGTCCAACTCCTGCGGCCCCGACGTGCTGCCGAAATACGATCTGAAGATCCGCGACAGCCTTTCGTTCTCGTTCGGGCTGCGTCCGCTGCGCGAGGGCTGATTCTTCGCAAAAATTCATCATAAAACTGCGCGTTGCATCTTGCAACGCGCGCCTTTTTTTGTTATACTTTAATTTGTATGAGCAGGTGCACGCGCACCGCAGAATGACAGAACGGAGGCAATCTCATGAAACAGCTCAACATCGGCATCATCGGTGCCGGCCGGATCGGCAAAGTCCACATGAAATCCATCACCTACAGCGTGCCCGGCGCAAGAGTGCTCGGCATCACCGACGTGTTCCCCGACGCGCTGCCCGCGCTGGCCGCGGAATACGGCATTGAAAAGATCTATCCCGATTACAAGGCCATGCTCGCCGACCCCGAGATCGACGCGGTGCTCGTCTGCTCGTCCACCGATACCCACGCCGATATCTCGATTGAGGCAGCCAAAGCCGGCAAGCATATCTTCTGCGAAAAGCCGGTGGATCTGACGCCGGAAAAAGTGCTGGCCGTCATCGCCGCCGTGAAGGAAGCGGGCGTGAAGCTGCAGGTCGGCTTCAACCGCCGCTTCGACCACAACTTTGCCCACATTCGCGAACTGATCAACGAAGGCAAGATCGGCAAGCTGGAGCTGATCAAGATCACCTCCCGCGACCCCGAGCCCCCGCCGGCCGAGTATGCGGCTGTTTCGGGCGGCATTTTCCTCGACATGACGATCCATGATTTCGATATGGCCTGCTTCATCGCCGGCTCCGAAGTGGAGGAAGTCTACGTCAACGCCGCCTGCCTGGTCGATCCCGCCATCGGCGCAGCCGGCGACGTGGACACCGCCATTATTTCGCTCAAGTTCAGGAACGGCGCCATCGGCGTGATCGACAATTCCCGCCGCGCCGCCTACGGCTATGACCAGCGTGTGGAAGCGTTCGGCTCTCTGGGCGCCGCCGTTGCCGCCAACGACACGCCGACCAACGTGACCCTTATGACCGCCGACGGCGTTGTGACCGACAAGCCGCTCTATTTCTTCCTTGAACGCTATATGCAGTCCTTCCGCGATGAAATGCTGCAGTTTGTGGATGCCGTGCAGAACGACAAGCCGACCCCGACCACCGGTGAAGACGGCCTTGCCGCGATCCTGATCGCCCTTGCCGCCAAGAAGAGTGTGAAGGAAGGCAGACCCGTCAAGGTCGCCGAAATTCTCGGCTGAGGAGGCATGGACCATGGATAAACGTCTGATCCCCGGCCCGAAAGACTGGGACTACGGCTACACCGCCGTAACAAAGTTTGAAGACAAAGAGCCGAACACCATGATGGATTTCGGCATCCTGCGCCAGAAGGCGGGCGACGTCTTCACCGACGAGCAGCACATGGAGCGCGCCTATCTGCTGGTTTACGGCAAGGCGAAGGTCGAATTCGACGGCCAATGCTTTGAAATCGCGCGCGAAAACTGCTTCGATTATGAGCCTTGGGTGCTCTCCGTGCCGAACGACGTCAGGGTGACGATCACTGCAGAAGCCGAAAGCGAATGGACCGTGCACCGCACCGACAACGAAAAGACCTTCCCGTGCAAGCTCTACACGCCCGAGGAATGCGCCAGCGAGCACCGCGGTCAGGGCACCATGCGCGAAGCCTCCACCCGCATCGTGCGCACCGTGTTCGATTACAGCAACGCGCCGTGGTCGAATCTGGTCGTCGGCGAGGTGATCGGCTTCCCCGGCAAATGGTCGAGTTACCCGCCGCACACCCATCCGCAGCCGGAGATTTACTACTATAAGTTCAACCCCGAACAGGGCTACGGCTTTGCGGAGCTGAGCGAGGACGTGGTCAAGACCCACAACAACTCCACCGTGCTGATTCTGGAGGAGGAGACCCATCCGCAGACGACGGCCCCCGGCTACGCTATGTGGTACCTCTGGGTCATCCGTCATCTGGACGGCAACCCCTATATTACCCCGTACTTCCTGCCCGAACACCGCTGGGTGACCGATCCGGCCAGCGAAGCGCTGATGTGGCCGAAAGAATAATGCTCCGCATGATTCTTTCGGCAGCAGTTAGCGGTTAGCAGTTAGCGCTTTGTTTTTCGGTGCATCGCCGCAGGCGGCGTCCCTTTCCTAACGGCTAACAGCTAACAGCTAACGGCTTTTCCCAATCTTTTATAAGAAAGAGTGTGATAAAAAATGAAACTCACCATGGCGCAGGCCTTAGTCAAATTCCTCGACAACCAGTACGTCAGCTTTGACGGCAAAGAGACCAAGTTCGTCAAAGGCATTTTCGGCATCTTCGGCCACGGCTGCGTGGTCGGCATCGGCCAGGCGCTCGAGCAGGGCGGCCACAGCCTGACCTACTATCAGGGACATAACGAGCAGGGCATGGCGCACGCCGCCATCGCCTTTGCCAAGCAGAACCACCGCCGCCAGATCATTGCCTGCACGTCCTCCATCGGCCCGGGCGCGCTGAACATGGTCACCGCCTGCGGCACCGCTACGGCGAACCGCATCCCGCTGCTCGTGCTCCCCGGCGACACCTTTGCCTGCCGCCAGCCCGACCCGGTGCTGCAGCAGATCGAGCAGTTCAACGCCGTTTCCACCACGGCGAACGACGCGTTCCGCGCCGTGTGCAAATACTGGGACCGCATTGAGCGCCCCGAACAGCTCATGACCGCCTGCATCAATGCGATGCGCGTGCTCACCAGCCCCGCCGACACCGGCGCGGTCTGCATCGCCATGCCGCAGGACGTGGAGGCCGAAGCGTTCGATTATCCCGATTACTTTTTGCAAAAGCGCGTGTGGTACATCGACCGTCAGCTGCCTTCCGACCGTGAGGCGCAGGCGGCGGCCGACCTGATCAAAGCGGCAAAGAAACCGATGATGATCGGCGGCGGCGGCGTGACCTATTCCGAAAGCTGGAAAGCGGCGCTCTCCTTTGCCGAAAAGTTCAATATTCCCATCGGTGAGACCCAGGCCGGCAAGGGACAGATCCCCTATGACCATCCGCTCAACATGGGCGGCGTGGGCGTCACCGGCGGCGCGGCGGCCAACGCGATTGCCAAGCAGACCGACCTTGTGATCGCCGTCGGCACCCGTCTGACCGACTTTACCACCTGCTCCAAATGGGGCTTCCAGAATCCGGACGTGAAGATGCTTTCCGTCAACGTCTGCGCGTTTGACGCGTTCAAGATGGACGCCACCGCCGTGCTGGCCGACGCGAAAGCCGGCCTCGACGCGATTGCCGCAAAGCTCGGCGATTACAAGAGCGGCTGGACGACCGAGTATGCCGAAGCGCAGAAAGCCTTCCATGCCGAGATCGACCGCATGTACAGCATCCAGCTCAAAGACGGCTTTTCGCAGACCCGCGCGCTGGGCATCATCAACGACTTCGTTGCGAACGACGCGATCGCCATCGGCTCCTCCGGCTCGCTGCCCGGCTGCATGCAGAGGTTGTGGAAATCGAAGGGCGAAAACACCTATCACATGGAATACGGCTTCTCCTGCATGGGCTATGAGATCTGCGGCGCGCTGGGCGCGAAGCTGGCGGCCCCCGACAAGGACGTCTACACCATGGTCGGCGACGGCAGCTTTTTGATGCTGCACAGTGAGTTGTATACGGCGGTGCAGGAAAAGGCAAAGATCAACGTCATGCTCTTTGACAACGAGGGCTGGGGCTGCATCGAAAACCTGCAGAACAACCAGGGCACCGATACCTTCGGCACCCGCTTCACCCGCCGCACCGACAGCGGCTTCCTCGACGGCGAAGTGATCATGACCGATTACGCGAAGATCGCCGAGGGCTACGGCTGCAAGGGCTACCGCGTGACGAACGAGGAAGAGCTCAAAGCGGCGTTGGAGGATTCCAAGAACTATGATATCCCCGTGCTCTTCGACATCAAGGTGGCGCATAAGTCCATGTCCGACGGTTACGATTCCTGGTGGCGCGTGGGCGTTGCCGAGGTTTCCACCAGCGAAACGGTGCAAAAGGCATATGAAGAGATGAGCGCCGAGATCAGGAAGGCCAGATTGTATTAAAGAAAAAGCACCAACGCTTTCTTTTGCTTCTTTTCTTTCTCGCGAAAGAAAAGAAGGCCGCGCGGCGCGCACTGAACGCAAAGAAGCGCGGCGTATGATAAAATGCAGAATAAAGGAGCAAATCCCATGTTAAACAAAGACAAAGTTCAGCTTGCCATCGCGCCGATCGCGTGGACGAATGACGACCTGCCCGACCTCGGCGCGGAGAACACCTTTGAACAGTGCATCAGCGAAATGGCGCTGGCGGGCTTCACCGGCAGCGAGATCGGCAACAAGTATCCGAAGGACGTTGCCACGCTGAAGCACAAGCTCGACGTGCGCGGCATGCGCATCTGCAACGCGTGGTTCTCTTCGCTGCTTTTGAGCGAGGGCTACGACGCCACGATCGAAGCGTTCATCAAGCACCGCGATTTCCTGCACGCGCTCGGCGCGAAGGTCATCGGCGCCTCGGAGCAGGGCAACTCCATTCAGGGCAAGCCCGTCTCCATCTTCGGCGAAAAGCCGGTCTATACCGACGCGCAGTGGGATCTGATCGTGAAGGGCTTCAACGAAATGGGCCGCCTTGCCAAAGAAAAGGGCATGTACTTCACGATCCATCACCACATGGGCACCGGCGTGCAGACCGCGGAAGAGATCGACAAGCTCATGGAGCTGACCGATCCCGACCTCGTCTATCTGCTGTATGATACCGGCCACCTGGCCTTCAGCGGCGAAGACGCCATCGGTGTGCTGAAAAAGTACGTGAACCGCGTGAAGCATGTTCACCTCAAGAGCATCCGTCAGTCCGTCATTGACGACGCCAAAGCCAAGGGCTACAGCTTCCTCGACGCGGTGCGCGCCGGTTCGTTCACCGTGCCCGGCGACGGCGACTTCGATTTCACGCCGGTGTTCGACATTCTGGCCGAAGCCGACTACGAAGGCTGGGTCGTGGTCGAGGCCGAGCAGGATCCCGCCAAGGCGAACCCGTTTGAATACGCGGTGCTTGCCCGCAGCTATATCCGCGAAAAGACCGGCCTGTAAGAGACTGCGCCGGAGGGCACATCTCAATCGGAATGCGGAATCATTTGCTTCAGAAAAAAGAGAGGCGAAGAACATGAAAAAACCGACCTTCTATCAAATCACCGACCTGCATCTGTATGCGGCCGACGAGATCGGCTCCTACGGGAAGTATTACGACCTGCGGGCGCAGACGGACCAGAAGTGCATGCAGGAATCCGTTGCCATTGTGGACGCTGCGTTCGCCGCGATTGCGGCCGACAAAGAGACGGACGTTGTGATTATCTCCGGCGACGTGACCTGCGACGGCGAAAAGGCAAGCCACGATCTGCTGCTCAAAAAGCTGCAGACGCTCAAGGAAGCGGGCAAGCGCATCTTTCTCATGACTGCCACCCACGACTATGACAACAACGCCCGCGGCTACACCGAACAGGGCGCGTTCAAGGTGGAGGAATATCCGCGTGAAAAGCTGCGCGAGCTCTATGCGGACTTTGGTTGGAACGAAGCGATCGCGGAGCACAAGCCCTCGTTTTCCTACGCGGTGCAGCTGTTTCCCGGCTGGCGTCTTCTGATGATGAACGACGACGGCGACGGCCGCGCCTTCTGCGGCTACGACGACGATCTGCTCGCCTGGGTCAAAAATCAGGTCCGCGAAGCGGACGCTGCGGGGGAAAAGGTGATTGCCGTGACGCACCACCCGATGCTGCCGCCGTCAAAGATCTATCCGATCTTTTCGCACCGCGACATGCTGGGCGGCTATGAGACCACGGCGCCGATGTTTGCCGACCTCGGCATCCGGTACGTTTTTACGGGCCATACGCACATGCAGTCGATCAAGAAGCTCGACACGGTGCGCGGCAACCGGCTCTATCACGTCAACACCGGCTCGGTCGTCGGCTATCCTTTGCCGTACCGCAGGGTGACGATTGAGCCCGACGGCCTCAACGTGGAAACCAGACACGTGCAGTCGTTCGACTGGGACCTCGGCGGCAAAACCGCGCAGCAGTATGCGAAGGATCACTTCCTGTTCCTGCTGAGCGACATCTTCGATTCCATGGAAAACGATCTGGATCGGTTCAAGGAGCTTGCCAAGGGCTTTTCGATGGAGCCGAAGCGCGTGGATCAGCTGCGTCCGCTGCTGAAGCTGCTGGGCAGGCTGGTCAACGGCGTCACGATGAAGGGCGTTGCAAAGCTGTTCTTTGTGCAAAAGCAGGTCGACCCCGCCATGGCGAACGTCAAGGTCAAGGACTTCATGCTGGAGCTGATTGCCGACATGTATGCCGGCGACCGCCGCTTCCCGCCGGAATCGAAGGAGTACCGCTCCTTTATGCCGATCATTGCCCGCCTGGGCAAGGTGCTGCGCCTGACCGACTACTACGGCGTCAAGGTGGAGCTGACCGATCTGTTTGACGATCTGATGTATAACGTCGGTTCCTTCGATAATAATGACGCGTTTTTACCGTTTTGATCAAGCCTGCAGCTGCCCCGCCCGGGCGGCTGCTTTTCCCGGGAGGAGTTCCGTATGCTGAAGAATCAGATTCCCAAGCGGCGTCTGGCCTCGCTGACCGCGATCGGCCCCGCGCTGCTCATGGCGCTGCGCGCGCTGTTCGCGCTGCAGGGCAAACGTTTTCTGGCGCTGCTGGTCGCGGTGTTCCAGCTTTGGGGCGCGGCGCTGTTCGACACGCCGGTGAAGCCCTACAAGGACGAGATCGACATGTCGCGGTTCGTGCTGACGTTTGAAGATAACTTCGACCATGGCTTCGATGATACTGTTTGGCAGGGACACTACGTTTACGGCGACGATGACACCCAGCCCCGCGATACAGCCTACTGGAACCGCGGGCAGGTCGGCTTCACGGATGACGGCTGCCTGAAGATCACCGTGGAATACAAAGAAGACGGCCCCGCCGGCGCGCACTATTATTCCTACGGGATGGAGACCAATCCCAACAAGAACTACAACGGCCGCCACACGGGCTTCGAACAGCTGTACGGCTATTTTGAGGTGCGCTGCATTCTGCCGAAGGGCGCGGGCCTGAACCCGGCGTTCTGGCTGCTGACCGACGGCATGTGGGACGACGACACCGACGGCGGCCTTTCCGGCGCCGAGGTCGACGTGCTGGAGACCGGCACCGATTTTAACCGAAAGAGTCCCGACTTCGGCTCGATCTATCAGACGATCCATGTGGATGCCTACGGCGACGCCCACAGGCAGGAGATTCAGGGCTCGTTCTATGCCGACGATCCCTACAACAAGTTCAACACCTACGGCGTGGCGTGGAACGAAGACGAATACATCTTCTATGTCAACGGCGTGGAGACCGCCCGCACCGACTTCGGCGGCGTATGCCGCGTGCCGCTGTATCTGATTCTTTCGGTCGGCGTGAATGAGAAGGTGGCGGGAAATGAACACTTGCCCGTCGACTTCGTTGTGGATTATGTGCGGGCCTATCAGTACCGCGATCTGATGCCCGGCAAGGATTGACAAACGCCGCGCTTTGAGGTATACTGATTGCAGTTTTTTGGGGGAGAAGGAAAGACAAATGTCCTATATCAATGTCATTTCTCACAGAGGCGCCAACGTTTATGCGCCGCAGAACACGCTGCCGGCTTTTCAGCGCGCGCTGAAAATCGGCGTGGACGGCTTTGAAACCGATGTTCACCTGTCGCAGGACGGCACGCTGGTGCTCTGTCACAACTATACCATCGACAAGACCTCCAACGGCAAGGGCAGCATTTCGCAGATGACGATCGGTCAGCTCAAGGCCCACGATTTCGGCACCTATTTTTCGCCGAAGTTTGCCGGCACGCAGATTCCGACGCTGCGGGAGTTTCTGGAACTGATCAAACAGAACGGCGGGCTGCGCGTGCTCAATATCGAGCTCAAAAGCCCGCGTGCCAACGAGACGTCAATCGTCCGCGACACGATCGACATGGTGAAGGAGTTCGACCTGTTTGACAGCCTGATTCTCTCGTCGTTTGACCCGAAGCTGCTGGTGGAGGCCAAGCGGATCGACCCGTCGGTCAAGACCGGCTTCCTTTACAGCCCGAACAGCAAGGTGATCTTCCGCGTCTACCGCAACCCGCTGGAGGTGGCAAAGGAACTGAAGGCCGACGCGCTGCACCCGTTTTCGATGTACGTCAACGCCGAGCTGGTGCGCAAGACCCACGAGGCGGGCATGATGATGAACGTCTGGACGATCAACAGTCCGCGCGCGATCAAACGCTTTGCGTCGTTCGGCGTGGACGGCATCATTACCGATTATCCCGACGTGGTCAAGGGCGTGCTGGAAGCGCACGATTACAGATAATAAACAGAAGTGAAGAGGCGGCAAAGTCTCTTCACTTTTTTTATTTCAGCTATTGACATTTCGGGAAAAATAGTGTAGAATACCTTTCGCAACAGCAAACGAGGGTATAGCTCAGTTGGTTAGAGCGCTTGCTTGACATGCAAGAGGTCGGTGGTTCGAGTCCACTTATCCTCACCAAAAAAGCACTTCTTTTGAAGTGCTTTTTCTTTTTACGTTTCCCGCACCGTAACTACCCCTTCGCAGGGCATGACCGCGTCTTCCCGAATGATCTCACCCACGGAATCGGCTGTGATGACGCCGCTTTTGGGGTTCTTCACGGAATCGATGTGCCCGCGGATTGTTGCGTTGACGTCGGAATACTCGAACGAAAGGTCGCATTGTTCCATGGTGCAGTCGATCAGCGTGAGGTTTTTGCAGTAGCACAGCGGCTGCGTGCCGATGATGCGGCAGCGCTCCAGCGTCAGGTTCTCGGCGTACCAGCCGAGATATTCGCCTTTGACCACGCTGTCGCGGACGGTGACGTTCCTGCCGTGCCAGAAGGCGTCCTTGGTGTCCAACTCGCAGTGTTCGATCACAACGTCTTCGGCGTATTGAAACGAGTATTTCCCGTGCAGTTCCACGTTTTGAAGCTGCAGATTCCGGCTGTCGAGAAACGGGTATTCCGCGGTGAGAACGCTGCCTTCCAGCGTCAGACCGTCGCACTTCCAACCGAATTCCGGCGAGACGATGCTGCAGCCGGACAGGCGAACGTTTCGGCATTCGCGCACGGCTTTGATTCCGTGCAGGACGCTTTGTGCAACCGTGCCGTCCGCCGCGTACCAGAGGGCGGCGCGGGCGGTCTGGTCCATTGTGCAGTCTTCCAGCCTGAACTGCGTCGTGTGCCAAAGGGGATAGCGCAGCGAGAACGCGCAGCTTTGCAGCGTCACGTCGTGCGCCTCCTTGAGCGCCGATTCGCCGTCGGCCGGGCCTGCGAAACAGACGTTCTTTAAATCGGCATGCTGCAGGTGATAGAGCGCGCGCTCTTCATCCAGAATCAGATCGGTAATCCGTGTTCTCATAAAACAACCTCATTTCCGCGCTGTATTATATCAGAAAGGCGGCGGAAAGTAAAGCGGCGCTTACACTTTTTCATCGAAATCTAATGAAACATCAGAATAGGGGTTTGCTAAATCACGCCGCTTCTGCTATAATAAGAACAATTCCAACGAAAGGGCAGGGCGCTTCGATTGAAACACAACGGCAATTCCACACTGCTGGAACAGATGCGCGCCGGCGCGGCACTCACCACTGCGCAGCAGCTGCAGCTGATCGTGCGGCTGAGCATCCCTGCAATTCTGGCGCAGATTTCAAGCATCGTCATGCAGTATATCGACGCGTCCATGATCGGGCGGCTGAGCCCGGACGACGGCGCCGCGATCGGGCTGGTCGCTTCCAGCACGTGGCTGCTGGGCGGCCTGTGTATGGCGGCCGCGACGGGCTTCACCGTGCAGATCGCCCACCGCACCGGCGCGGGCGACCACGAAAAGGCGCGCAGTCTGGTCAAGCTCGGCCTGTGCTGCGCCGTGGGGTTCAGCGTGCTGCTGCTGGTTGCGGGCGCGCTCATCAGTCCGGCGCTGCCGCGGTGGCTCGGCGGCGACGTTTCCATTCAGAAAAAGGCGGCGCAGTACTTTCTCGTCTACGTCCTTTCGCTGCCGTTTGTGCAGCTCAACTATACCGCGGCGGGCATGCTGCAGTGCAGCGGCAACATGAAGGTGCCCGGTGCGCTGGAGATCCTGATGTGTCTGTTGGATGTGGTGTTCAACGCGCTGCTGATCTTTCCGGCCCGGACGCATACGCCGTTCGGCCTCCAGCTGCGTGTGCCCGGCGCGGGACTCGGCGTGCTCGGCGCGGCGCTCGGCACGGCGTTTTCGGAAGCGGTGGTCTCGTTGATCATGCTGGTCTATCTGTTGACCCGTTCCAAAACGCTGCGGCTGCGCCGGGGCGAGCGCTTCGGGGCGCAAAAGGGCGATCTGCGCCGCGCGGTGAAGCTGGCGCTGCCCGTGGCGGCGGAGCAGATCATCACCTGCTCGGCCTATGTGGCGTTCACGCGCATCGTGGCGCCGCTGGGCACCATCGCGATAGCCGCCCACTCGTTTTCGGTCACCGCCGAAAGTCTGTGCTATATGCCGGGCTACGGCATCGGGGCGGCGGCAACGACGATTATCGGCCAGACGATCGGCGCGCAGCGCTATGCGCTCAGCAAGCATCTGGGCCGTCTGACCACGCTGTTCGGCGTGCTGGTGATGACGTGCGGCGGATGCCTGCTGTATCTGTTCGCGCCGCAGGTGATCGGTCTGCTTTCCACCGACCCGTCCATCCGGGCGCTCGGCACGCAGATCCTGCGGATCGAGGCCTTTGCCGAGCCGATGTATGCGCTGTCGATCGTTGCCACGGGCGTGTTCCGCGGGGCGGGCGACACGCTGGTGCCCAGCGTGCTGAACCTGATCAGCATGTGGGTCGTGCGCATTCCGCTGGCTGCGGCGCTGGCCGGCTCCTTCGGTCTGCCCGGCGTCTGGTGCGCCATGTGCGTGGAACTGTTTGTGCGCGGTCTGCTGTTCTGGGTGCTGCTGGAGCGCCGCTTTTGCCGCCGTGCCGACCGCGGCAGCTTTCCGCTGAAAGCTCAAACTGAAGAAGGGTAGGGGAACGCCATGCATATTCCGACCGCCGACAGTCTGACTGTCGCCATCGAGCCGTTTGAAGACGCGCTGCGCGCCGCGAAGCTCCAGTCCCACATCGCCTATGACGTGCGCGACTGGCTCTACGTGCCGAACCATTACGACGAATACCGGTACATCCTCGGTACCGTGGGCAGCCGTCCGCTGATCTGTATCGGCATCAATCCCTCCACCGCCGCGCCGAACGATCTGGACAACACGCTCAAATCCGTGGAGCGCATTGCGCACGCCAACGGCTTCGACAGCTTCATCATGTTCAACGTCTATGCCCAGCGGGCGACCCGTCCGACCGACATGGACAAAACCTGCAACGAGCGACTGCACCGCGAAAACATGAAGGCGTTCGACTATGTTCTGTCGCTCTATGCGGGCGAGCATCCCGCCGTGTGGGCGGCGTGGGGCAACATCATCGAGCTGCGGCCCTATCTCAAGGACTGTCTGCGCGACATGACACAGATCGGTCTTCGCCGCGGCGCGAGGTGGTACACCAGCGGCAGTATCAGCAAGAAGGGGCACCCGCACCATCCGCTGTATCTCAGAAAAGACAGCCCGCTCGATCCGTTCGACGTGGCGGCCTACATCAACGACTGCCTGTAAACGGCATAACCCACCGCGATCTCTCATAGACTGCAATGAGGAGAGATGGCGATGGGTTTTTCAGTGCAGGAACGGGCAAAGCTGCTGGGCGGCTATATTGCGGAAACGGGGGCCACGGTGCGCCAAACGGCGCAGGTCTTTGCCGTGAGCAAATCCACCGTGCACGCCGACGTGACGCAGCGGCTGCGGCGCGCCGACCGCGACCTTTACGACCGGGTGCGCGCTGTGCTGGACGAGAACAAGCGCGAGCGCCACATCCGCGGCGGCAACGCGACCAAAGCCAAGTTTGCCCGCGCGCCGGACGCGCCCGACGATGGCGAAGAGCGATAACAATGGGGCGGTTACATTGAATAGCTCAAAAGAAGCACAAAGCAACAGGGTGATTCCCAAAGGAGCGCCCGGTTGTGAAAAAGGCCAGTAAAAACGGACAATAGAAACAGAAGCCTCCTATGATACCTAAAGGAAAGCATCATAGGAGGCGTTTTTGTGGAAAAAAGCAATTGACTTTTCAGCAAACACGAAGAAGGGATAAACGTTGCGAGAAATATGGAAGATAGTCGGCTTCAGCTATGAACTAGTGCATAGCTTCATTTCAAGATACAACGAAAAAGAGAAAGACAGCAATTGACAATGGAATGGAAGATGAGAGAATCTGCCCAAGGATTACCGAGTCGGCGAAAAAGAAAAGGTCGCACAGCCTCTGCACATTATTAACAAGAAAGACGCCAAGAGCAAATCGCCGGAAATGGTAAATGGATTGATGCGGGTTCATCTTTGGTTTACAGAAAGAAAGTGAGGACAAGTGTATAATACTTGGTATCGTTGGATTTTTGGACCGCCTTCAAAGGATATGCTTTTGAGCACCTGTCCTCTATTATGCTGTCATGCGTTCATCGCATTTGATATCCATAGTGTTCGAAATAGAAACCGAGTCGCTCATTCACCTTTTGGATTAACTGTTCGGAATAATCAAACTCATTCTTTTGATAATCTATCCGATCATACCAGTATTTAGCGATTGCATCTCTGGCTTGATCATACCCGCCAAGTTCAAGTGCTTGATACAGATCTTCCATAACTGGCAAAGGATTTTTTTCAAAGCTTTCAAAGCAGATTTCATAAAGGGTATCCGGCCCACAGGTTTGCATCTCTTCAAAGTATGTCAGATACATATTGCGAAAAGTTTCAATCACCCAATCCTCCATGGTGTCACGTGAAGGAAGCGGTTCTAGCGTCCAGTTTGCCATAATCTTCTCATATAAGTGAATGGTTGACCGAACCACAGTGTAGGGGTTCCGATAGATGCTGACGAATCTTGCATCAGGATACATGCGCTTCAGCACAGCAAGGCGCGCCGTGTTATCTGGGCTTTTCAAAAGCAAAGGCTTGTTATCGTTAAGATACGTAATCTTTTTGAGCAATCGGTCATAGTTTTCGCACCACTTTTCTCTTTGACCGGCGGGCATCCGATCAACATAAGCATTTTCATTATATTTCAAAAAAGCTTGCGGAAAAAAGTTTAGCGGATAGACGCTGTTTGGTTCAATCGTGCTGAATACGATATACTCTTCCAGCGGAAGATTCATGGCATATTCCATATTGTCCATCGGGCGCCCGTCGACCAGATGGTCGGCAATCACTTGTTCAAATGCCCAGCCAAGCAGGTGATAGAAATTCATTGTGAAGTTCATCAGCGGATTGATGAAACCGAACTGTGAATCCTGTGCCAACATCTGTTGCAGAAGAGTGGTTCCACTCCGCCAATGACCGAGGATAAACAGCGGTCGCTTGACTGAACAGCGGGCTTCTTTTTTTGAATAAAGTATTTTTTCCAAGATTCGGAAAGGAGAAACGGCCAAAGAGACCGCTCCGGAAAGCATAATCTGCGGATAAAAGGCGGGGTCGATATCTGCGCGATTCTCTTTGATATATCGCGCAAGAACATGAAAATTGGTCACAGTAAGCGGGTGCGCAAAATTAACTTTCGTCTTCATCGTATTCTACCATCCTAAACCTTATTCTATATCTTGATATATTATATTTTCAAAGTGTGATAAAAATGTGAAGAGACTGTAAGGACTTATTAAATGAAGCTATGAAAAGGAAATGCAATACAGCAATTTTAGATAAACCATATTGACTTTGCCGACATGCTATGCTATCTTTTTATGGAAAGAATCGCAGATGAGAAAAGAGGCTTAACACATGAACCATTTGGATAAGCTGGAAGCGGAATCCATTTATATTTTTCGGGAAGTGGCGGCAGAGTGTGAAGCTCCTGTTATGCTATACTCGATCGGCAAGGATTCCTCTGTCATGCTGCATCTTGCCTTAAAAGCCTTTTACCCGGAAAAGCCGCCGTTTCCTCTTTTACATATCAATACTACTTGGAAATTTAAAGAAATGATCTCTTTCCGTGATCGACGTGCAAAAGAGTTGGGAATAAAAGTAATCGAGTATATCAACGAAGATGGCCTGCGGCAGGGCATCAATCCGTTTGATCATGGTGCTGCTTACACCGATATCATGAAAACGCAGGCACTCAAGCAGGCAATTGAGAAATACGGTTTTACCGCTGCTTTCGGAGGTGCACGCCGAGACGAAGAAAAGAGCCGGGCGAAAGAACGCATTTTCTCTTTTCGAAACGCTGCTCAGGCATGGGATCCCAAACATCAGCGGCCGGAGTTTTGGAAATTATATAATACCGAGATCTATAAAGGTGAAAGCATCCGTGTATTCCCTCTTTCAAACTGGACAGAGTTGGATATCTGGCAATACATCAAAAGGGAAAACATCCCGGTCGTGCCGCTATATTTTGCCAAGCCGCGGCCGGTTGTAGAACGTGACGGCCATCTGATACTGGTAGATGATGACAGGCTGCCGCTGCGTCCGGGGGAAACGCCGACGATCAAGAACGTTCGCTTTCGTACGCTTGGTTGTTATCCGTTGACCGGCGGAGAAGAATCAACCGCCGATACCGTAGATGCCATTATTGCCGAAACGGCATCTGCAGCAAACAGCGAAAGGACCAGCCGCGTGATTGATAAGGACGGTGGTTCCGCAAGCATGGAAAAGCGCAAACGGGAAGGTTATTTTTAATGAAAGAATTACTCAAATTCCTGACCTGCGGCAGTGTGGATGATGGAAAATCCACCCTTATCGGCCGCATACTATATGATGCCAAACTGATCTTTGCCGATCAAGAGAATGCGTTGATTATGGACTCCAGAGTGAGAACCCAAACCGGCGAGCTCGACTATTCCCTTCTGCTTGACGGCCTGATGGCCGAGCGGGAGCAGGGCATTACTATCGATATTGCCTATCGTTTCTTTTCAACTGAAAAAAGATCCTTTATTGTTGCGGATGCGCCGGGACATGAAGAATACACACGGAACATGGCGGTCGGCGCCTCTTTCGCGGACCTTGCCGTGATCCTGCTGGACGCTGCACATGGAATCATGCCGCAAACCAGACGCCACTTTCACATCTGTGCCATGATGGGAATCCGGCACTTTGTGTTCGCAGTCAACAAAATGGATCTGGTAGACTATGACGCCGATATTTTCAATGAGCTGTCATCCGAGATCCGGGAACTGACCAGGGACTATCCCTCAGAGGCAGTCATTATTCCGACCAGTGCAAAAAAAGGCGACAATGTCACTGTCCCTTCCGCCAGCATGCCCTGGTATCATGGCCCTGCATTGCTGCAGTATCTGGAAACTGTTCCGACTATACAGCAACCGAAAGCCGAGTCCTTTACCATGCCGGTGCAGCGCGTCTGCCGTTCAGACGGCACGTTCCGCGGATTTCAGGGTGAGGTCTTTGCCGGAAGTATTTGTGTAGGCGAACGAATCCGGGTTCTTCCCAGCAAGGAGGAGGCAACTGTTACGCGCATTCTCTGCGGTGCTGCTGACATGCAGACGGCGGAGCGGGGGAGTCCCGTCACGATTTTTCTGGACCGGGAGATCGATATTTCAAGAGGCTGCGTACTGACGCAGAACGACCGGCTGATCTGCAGTGCGGTGCTGCAGGCAGAACTGCTCTGGTTGGATGATGAGCCGTTGGAGATCGGCAGAAGCTATTTGCTGAAAGCGGCAGCGCAAAAGATTCCTGCCGTGATCACAAAGATCAAATATAAACTTGACATTGAATCCAACACAAAAACAAGCGGTGACAGCGTTCATAAAAACGAAATCGCCTGCTGCGAAATCTATACCGACACAGCGCTTGTGTTTGATCTGTTTCAGAACAACCGCAATCTGGGCGGTTTGATCCTGATAGACCGGGTGCGTCATACGACATGCGCATGCGGTATGATCCGCAGCCATACAAGCGTCAGCCAAAACCTTTCCTTCCATAAAACTGATTTGAACCGCTCTTTCCGGGAACAGAACCTTTCACAGAAAGCGCAGACGATCTGGTTTACCGGGCTTTCCGGTTCCGGTAAATCCACGCTTGCTAACGCTTTGGAAAAGCGACTGTTTCTAAGCGGAAAGGCAACCATGCTTCTGGATGCCGACAATGTGCGCATGGGACTGAACCGCGATCTCGGCTTTACAAAGGAAGACCGCAGCGAAAATATCCGACGTTTGGCCGAAACCGCCAAACTGATGAATGACGCCGGTTTGATTGTGTTGGTTTCCGCCATTTCTCCGCGCCGCGTTGATCGCAGAATGGCGCGCAGTATCATCGGAAGTGCTTTTCACGAGGTCTATATAAATACGCCGCTGGAAACCTGTATCAGCCGCGACGTCAAGGGACTTTATCAAAAAGCGCTGCGTGGTGAGATCCGGCAGTTTTCCGGCATCGACATGGCCTATGAGCCGCCGGAGCATCCGGACCTTATCATCGACACAACAGAAGTTGATGTCGATAAGTGCGTGCAGCAACTCCTGCGGGCGTTCTTTGACGATGATGCAAAAACAGTCAGGACTTAACGAAGAAGAGGAAAGATATTATGATTGTACTGTGTTTCCTGATCGGATTTGTTGCCCAGATTATTGACGGAACACTCGGAATGGCTTATGGTGTGAGCTGTAACACTTTTTTACAGTTGTTCTTCCACATGACTCCACTCATGTCATCTTCTCTGGTGCATTTTTCCGAGATTCTGACATCCGGTGTGTCAGCCCTTTCCTATTACAAGATGAAGAATATTGACAAACAATTGTTTGTCAGATTGCTTTTGCCTGGCATTGCAGGTGGTGTGATCGGCGCGTTGCTGCTTTCAGACCTAGGATCCTACATGGAGATCCCTGTGGCGGTATATCTGGTGATCATGGGCCTTGTCCTGGTTGTCAAGGCAATCCGGAACAGACCGGCAAAACCCAGAAAAATGATTGGGGGTTTTATCTATCCTGTCGCTGCACTAGGCGGTTTGCTTGATGCTGCCGGTGGGGGTGGCTGGGGCCCAGTTGTCAACACGACCATGCTGAGCAGAAGCGAGAACGTTTCTCAAACGATCGGTTCGGTCAATACCGCGGAGTTTTTTGTAACACTCGCGGAATCCATTGTGTTTTCTTTGACGATTTCTTCTGTTACGGATCATCTCGTCGAACTCGTGTTTTTAATTCTGGGCGGAGTCTGTGCAGCACCGATTGCAGCCTGGCTGTGCAAAAAAGCAAATAAGCGGTTGCTGTTGCTTTTGGTTGGAATACTGGTTACAGGACTGAACTTGTTCAAGTTGTACAGCAAAATAGCACCATTGTTTTCACGGTGAGCTGCAACGGCCTGCTTTAAACCCAGCCATTCAATGAATCAAAATACCAAGATTAGCTTTTAATAACAGAACAACGTCTGGAACCCTGGTGATATACCTGTGTTCCGGGCGTTGTAGTTTTTACTGTCGGATTCACTGGAGTTTCCAAAAGCAACAATCTGGTCAAGTACGATTGGCACAGTCATACTTGACTGCTTGAAACGCCAATGGATATGAATGGCTATGCATGAAAAAACAAAGGATCGACCCGGCTGGATCGACCCTTTAGCTAGTTACCTGAACTAAAACATAAAACTATGAAGCACTGCATACAAGAACCAAAAGTGCAGTGCAATGGAAGCTTCTGAAGCGTTTGTCCTCCATCTGCTATGTTCCCTTCAAAACGGAGTAAGTATTATTTCTCAGCAGACTTTTTGCCGAACAGAAGCTTCAGACGCGTGACCTCGTCGATATCCTCCCGGAACAACAGCGGGTGCTTTTCTGTCAGTGCCTTGTTCTTCAGCGTGAAATGGATCACGAGGAGAACGATCAAACCAAGCGCGAATTCCGCTATACAATAGTATTGGAACTGGGAAAGCTGCCAGCGAACCGGTGTATCATCACGGAAGAACTCATAAATAAACCGTGTTGCGCCGAACAAGAGGAGATGCTGGGCATAGGCCATGCCGTGGGTGTTGTAGTTGTGCTTTTTGGCATACAGCACAATAAACGCACAGATCAGCAAAATCGAAGCGGCTTCTACCAGTTGGATCGGAAACAGCATGGCTTGTTGCTCCTGATTCCAAATGGCAATCTTGCCTGCATAGGGATAGCCGTAGCAGCAGCCCTGGAAAATGCAGAAAATATGTGAAACGCCGTGGTTGATGCAGGCGGTGGGGGTCAGAAAGTCAAACGTCTTTGCGTAGTTGGTCCGCAGCAGCAGGCAGATCAGATAGACGGCGGCGGGAATAAACAGAACCGCACGCACCCAGTTGATGCCGCCCTTGTGTACCAACGACAGCAAAATGATCAGCCCGTAGCCGAACGGGATCACCAGCGTGGTTGCAAGGAACGCCTTGAGCATTTTGAAGCCGAACTTTTTGCGGTACCAGAGAAGATTGAACAAAAAGTCAGCGGCAAACGCAAGAATGTAGCCCCAATAGTAGAGCGTGATGCCTAAAATCTTATAATCTGGTAACATGATTTTTCATCTCCTGTTCAGTTTACTACCTTCTTTATAGATGGCTTTATAATGACTCAGCGGGTGCAGCTCCTTGCGAAGCGGAACATCGCTGATAACATCCCTGTAAATGCTTGCATACTGCTCTTCCTTGGAAGAATCAAAGCTGGAAGGTGACACTTCTTTACATCTTAAAAAAAACGAAATCGCCTGTTTTTTTGTAAAGTATCCGTTCCGGTAAAACCATTCATAGCCGAAACGGAGCAGGAAAACTGCCACAGCCAGCATTACAGTAGCAATAAGAGTAGCAGGAATGCCGCGCGAAATCAAATTGTAGATCCAGTTGAAAACGGTGGCAACCAAAAAGCATAAAGAAGCGACTAGAAATATTGAAAAATGAAGTCGACGATCTTTCATCAAAACCACTCCAAGTGTCAAATTTGTACCGTACGCATCAGATGCGGCGGCTG
>JAEEGI010002068.1_pt1 | contig 49689 bp, 39 predicted proteins | sample 8958751 | NCBI WGS metagenome assembly JAEEGI01 (sample SAMN16246545, study PRJNA631951) | gut metagenome | biome: gut microbiome; feature: rumen; material: KS-attached | host: Bos | place: Iran: Karaj | collected 2018-10
GAAGAGTCGGGGGATACCGGTGTGGGACGTTTACCATGCGGTGGGGCCTGCCTATTGGCGCGCGAATGGGATGATGGATCGCCAGGGCGTGCATTTCACCGGTCGCGGGTACGCCATGCAGGGGCGGATGCTGGGGCAGGCGATTGCTAGGCGGTGGTTGTTGTGATGTTTGTGGAATATCCTTTACATATCTAAAAAATATGTGTTAGAGATGAGAGGGACATCCAGCTTTGTCTCCTGGAATGACTTTTCCTGAAAGTGGTTGACCGTTTCTGGCGGTTTTTCCGTTTTGGTTGTCAGGTTCAGATACCTCATTTTTTTGCACTGAAGTTCCAATGAAGTTCCAATGAAGTTCCAATGGAGTTCCAATGGAGTTCCAATGGAGTTCCAGCGGAGGGTTGGTACGCAGGCTGATGCAGAAACCCGCAAGCCAAGGTCCAGGGCAGGGGAAAACCAAACGAGTATACAGTCCGCATTGCCCTGTTTAAGCATTTCTGCCAATATGTGGTGCAAAGCTATCCCGGCCAATCACCACGGAGGCATCAATGACCAAAACGCAAGCCTTAATCGGATCTGCACTGATTGCAGCCACTGTCGCTGGCATGGTTTCCGCCTGCGGTATGGAACCAGAGGTCCCCAATGGCGGTCTTCAAGACTATTCCAACAAATCTGCACCAAAGGTCATCCAGTCGAAAGACATCACGGCATTTGCTTACACCTTCATGAATTTCGGACGGATCCAGACTGTTAAATCGCGTGGCGGGCAATATATTGGCGTCAGTGGTGACGGCTCTTACAGCGGCAGGTGCGCATTGAAACTCACGCGCCAGGGCGAGAAGGCTGATTTTTCGGTTTCCTGTTCCGGAGACGGACAGGGAGCCCCGTTCAAGGCATCCGGTACGGTTGGAAAAGAAGCGTTGGATGACCTTCAAGCCATCATCGATAAATACAAGGTCGCCAGATTAAACGGCTTTTACAGGCGTAATTCTGCTTTGGGCAATTATTTTGACCTTAGAATCAATTATGCTTCTGGAGAGGCAATCACTGCCGGCGGGGAAGGCGGCATTTCGGTCCTCCCTGAAGGCGGCCTGCCGGATGAACCACTCAAAGCCCTGTTTACGAAACTCGTTTTGCAGACCGCTCAGGCAATCCCCAGCATCATCCCGCCGTCCGATACTATCAACTCTTTCAAAATATCTTTCGTCAACAACCGTGCTGAAGCGGGTTTCCCGGCAGGCCGTTACCTTTTGCAGTACGTCCATATCCAAAACAGGGAATACGCCTATGCTTCTTTGGAGCCGGCTGGTGCAACCGAAAAGCGTGTTTTCAAGACGGATCTCAGCAAGGATGAGGTGAAGGCTTTGCAGGCGTTGGTTGACCAGGAAAAACTCCCGGGTCTGTACGGTTATACCAACCGGAAACCGGAGCTGGGTGACCAGAAATTAAGTGTCGAAGTCGCCTATCAGAACCGCCGTATGTTCCGTATCGAAGCACAGGGGGATGAAAGTGTCCTGCCTGCTGAATATTGGACGGATGGTAAGCCTTATGTCGAATTCTTCAGGCAGGCAGCCCAAAAGCGGGGCAAGGCATTCCCCTGACGGTAAGCCGCATTGGGCAGGGCGGAATCTCGAGACTATGGATTGATGGCTATTTTGGTTGTATTTTATGAAAAGACAAGGACTTAGAAATGTTTAAACGCCTCCTTTTATCATGTGCTTTGTTTGCATTCTGTTCCGTTTCATCTGCGCAGGAAGCTGAAGCTGATTGGATAGAATATGACTTAAGCACAAAGAACACGATAGGGCTGAATGCCAAGGTCATGTATCCATCTGATTTTGAACCGAGTGCCTCCAGTAATGATGAATCCTTATCAGTAGATTTTCTGAAGTATTTTGATAATAAAGATGCTGTTTATCTGGGCGTCATCAGTACGAAGGCAGAGATTGGGGATGAAATCGATAATGTACGCGAAGAGGATATGCGAATTGTTGCCGATCGATTTGTCAAGTCGGGTGGTTTTAAAATAAGCGGCCTAAAATTCTACAAATATAAAGGGTTGCCTGCGATTATTTTCGATGCGGAACTGTCAAACAAGGTTTCCGGAGACAAACGGTACTCCAAAGATACGCGTGTGATTGTCCTGACAAAAGAACATGCAGTCAACCTGTACTGTGGTGTCAGCGGATTGGCAAAATCGAAAAAAACGACCGTCGATACCCATAATGTATTGAAAAATTCATTCTGCACGCAGTACTTCGATACGTTAGAAATCGATTGATATGCAGAAATAGGAAAAGCATACTGGATATATCTTAGAGGTGACGGATATTGTTCTGTCATCCAATGGATAGCCTAAGTCCGGTTATGCTGCGCATTATGGGGTGTGGGCATCGGCGTCCTACAATCGGTAGCGGTTCTTTCCGCCAATCAGGACAGCCAGGCTGCCGTTGGTATCCGGCTGATGCCCATAACCGGTTCCGCTGCTACCGTAATCACGGTTGATCGGGCTGGCCGTATGTTTGCCCACATCAAAAGAAAACGAAAGGTTCAGGCAACGGACACCCTTGGCCATCGAAGTCGACAGGAAACGCATCGCCCATTACCGGTTATACAGAAAATGAAGGGCAAAGCCCAAGTCGGATGTTTTGCCAATGGATCTGGCATGAGTGTTTTTTGGGGGAGCCTTAGATGGAAGTGGCTGCCAGCGCTTTCCTGGTAAACACAACCATTTCGTGATGCCGTCCTTGGCGGAGGATGAAACGGTTGCCGCCAGACATCGCGTAGATGTTGTCGTAAAGGAGCGGTACGATGACCTGCCCATCCTTTGTGACCAAGCCCCGTTCCCATCCGTCTTTTATGCGGTTGCCAACCAGGTAGAAAGGGGTGCTGCCCGCCTTACCGAAAGCCGATATGGCGTCGTAAACAGGGGGGAAAAGGATTTTCCCGGAAAAGTCTTTGATACCCACCTTAGCGTTTTCCTTGAAGAGGAGACGGTCATCATCCATCCAAATATGGCCGGCAGCAGGGGGGATCAGCACGTTCCCTTGGCGGTCTATGATGCCTCCCGTTTCTGGCTCACCCGTCCAGACAAAATAACAGCGTTCAGACACAAATCCGTCGGGATAATAAATGGCGTATCCGGTCTGGAAAACTTCCTGGTAGGTCTTTGCATCCAAGAGGTGGGTGGTTCCGTTGCCGTCGACAGCCAGGATGTTGCCCTGGATGTCAAAGCAAAGGGAGACATACCTTTCGGGATCAATGACCACTTGCTGCGATTTCAGGTCAAACAATCCGTACTGCTCACTGTCACAGGCGGCGTCATGCCTGAAAATCAGGTTGTCATTGAAAAGCAGGAACAGGTTGCTCTGGAAAATAGGCGGGGCAATCCATTGGTTGGCCTCATCCTTGATGCCCCAGAGGAGGCAGCCCCCGTCACCGGCTATGGCAACAGGCCACATCCCATGTCCTTCCTGTTCAGTGGCGTTCCCCAGGTGAAGGGCAAAATCGATCAGGGGGTATTGGCATGGGATGACTTCTTCGCCAGAACAGTTGATGACACCAAACCGGTACGCCGTCTCTTCGTCTGGGTGGGGATCAGGGCAGGCGACGATGGCAAAACCATTGTCAAAGGGCAGTGCGATACAGTATTTGGCCGCTATGGCTTCCTTTCCCGTTGTATCGATATAGCCCCATAGGCCGCGGTTGAAACCCCCTGTTTGGAGGGCAACGGGATCAAGGGGAATCTTGGAGACAGCGCATAACCCGTCTGAAAACCGGCCAAAGGCCAGGTAGGGGCAATTGCCGCTGGCATCGGCAAGTTTCATCTCCCGGCCATCAGCATCCAAGAGGAAGGTATCGTCTCCCCGCTTTGCGATGCTGACACCGTCTTTGAAGTCGGTTGCGTCATCATATTTCGCCGCAATCCGGATCTGCTGGTTTTGATCAATGAAGCCGAATTTTCCCGTCTCAGGCATGCGTATCTTGGCCCGGTTGTCTGAAAACTTCCCAAGATAAGAAAAATAAAGGGAGGGATCTGGCCGGCTGCCTGCTTGGGTGATTGTGGTGCATAAGCCGTTTGAACCAAAAAAGGAGTCTCCAGATAGGCGGACCCGCAGCAGGTGGGTTGGTCCGTCTTCAGCAATATAGTCAACGTCCCATGCCCAGATTTTTTTCAGGAGATACTGGTCATTCTCGTGGATGCTTTCATCGCACAAGGTAGGGGCAAGGTTTTGGGATGGACGGGGTGTTCTGACTTTTGCCATGGCTTTTTAAGGCTTTTTTCAGGGACTGGGGGACTGTAGTATGCAATCTTTTATGTGGCTGTTCAGCATATTGTGGTTCTAGGATGGTTCCTAAGACAGATTGTCACATAGGGCGTCCATTTGGGCAAAATTGTATTACGTTCATTTTCTTTGTTTTTCCGTTTCCTGTTATAGCCAATGTGTTGAGAATCAGTTTGTCGTTAATAATTTTTTCTTGCCTTATGAAGATATTATAATTTTTATATGTAAATCGCCATGCGTCTAAAAGATCTTCATCATTGGTATCGACGTTTTCACCTTTTAATATAACTAGTTCTCTGTCAATCTCAAAATACATCTTATATTCGTCTGAATTTTCGTCAACCACCTCAGCTGTGATTTCATCATAGGTATTTTCTTTAAAATAATAACAAAGTCCTCTGGATTTTGTTGGCAATGCAGACAACTCCGTAAGTTGCAAAAAAGAATCAGCTAAAGCATGGTTGGCTATTAGGCCAGTTGCTATTGCTAATGTTGCCAATAATTTTTTCATTTTTTATCCAATAAAACGGTTTCTTATATAAGGATACGGTTAAATCCGTGAAGTTTTTTTCTAAGATAGGTAGGGTGTTGGAGGGAATAACCCTAGTAGTCTACATTTCTGTAAGTTAAGCCTGCTTCGTCAGCTTATCAGAATCTTTTGTGTTCATGACACGCTTATATTCGACGCCTTTAAGGCCGGTTCCGTAACGGCGCCCGTCTAAGGTGTTTCGGACTGCGGAGGAATAGTGGACTCCGATTGCTTGGACTGAGCCTTCAGTCGCCTTTCCGTAGCTTGTTGCAACAGTTCCAAGAGACTTCGTTCTAAAGCGCTTCCTGCTGAAAGAGCCATGCCCTGATCTTTCATTTGTTCCGGATCCGGCACCCAGTTGTCGTTGTCTTGATCCCTGTTCATTTACGCTTCCTTGGTAGAGGACTGCTGAGTAGTGGACGCCGACTGCTTGGACTGAGTGTTCAATCGCTCTTCCGTAGCTTGTTGCAACAGTTCCAAGAGACGCCGCTCTAAGGCGCTTCCCGCTGAAAGAGCCATGCCCTGATCCTTCATCTGTTCCGGATCCGGTATCCAGTCGTCGTTATCTTGATCCCTGTTCATCTATTCTTCCTTGGTAGAGGACTGCTGAGTAGCGGATTCCGATTGCTTAGACGGAGTGCTCCTGCGCCTGGCCATAGCCTGCTGATACAGCTCCGAGAGACTTCGTTCTAAGGCGCTTCCCGCTGAAAGAGCCATTCCCTGATCCTTCATCTGATCTGGGTCTGGTATCCAGTTGTCGTTGTCTTGATCCCTGTTCATCTACGCTTCCTTGGTAGAGTTCTGTTCCGCCATCTTGGCCGCCCAGTAGTCGTTCTTCTGTTTGCGGTACTTGGCCTTCAGTTCTGGATCCGTCGCCGTATCCGACAGTTTCAGAAGCCTTTGGTACTCTGGATCTTTCTGTTTCTGCAAGTTCTCTCTCCAGTTCTTCGGTGGCTTGGCTCCGAATATTATCAGCGCGCCTGTCTTTATCGGCATAGTCGTAATCCTTGTTGTCTGGGAAAGAAGAGAAAATGGTTGATGTCCTGGCATCAAATCTGCCATCCGTCTTCAATCGTAGCAGATTTTGGACAGGCAGAGGCCTGTATATCAACGGCCTGCCTGTCCGAATATCTTTGTAAGATCTTGCCGGTTTCTTCTGCTTGCCCGTCTGGCTGACATCATTGATGTAATTGTAGATGGTTACCCTTGTTACACCGTAGTCCCTTGCTAAGCGTGCCATTGATACACCTCGTTCATGCTCTGCTTTGATATTGGCAATCTGCTCTGGTGTTGCCTGTCTCTGGCGGCCTTTGTAAATGCCTTTTTCTTTGGCAATGGCGATTCCCTCACGTTGGCGCTGTCTAATCATGTTGCGTTCAAATTCAGCGAAAGCGCCAATCATTGACAGAATCAGTTTAGACAACGGGTTGCCAGTAGATGCGTCAAAATATTGTCCTTCTTTGATGAACCAGATTGATACACCCTTACCGAAAAGTTCTTCAATCAAGCAAAGCAGGTCTTTCAGGTTTCTGGCCAGTCTGTCCATGCTATGTACAAAGATGGTGTCACCCTCCCTAACCATTTCCAGCATCTTTTGCAACTCAGGCCTGTTGGTGTTCTTGCTAGGTGCCTTCTCGGTGAATGTCCTATCTAGGTCAATACCTTGTAGCTGTCTGTCAGTGTTTTGGTCTGTGGTGGATACCCTGATGTAACCGATGTTCATTTCCTGTCTTCTTGTCTTGTCTATAACAGTGCGTCCAACCCTACTGAAAGCAGGGATTCATTGTATGTAAGGCTCCTGAGGAAGTACGGGAACGTTTTAAAGCGCTCGATGTCTGCGGTAAAGAGGGCATAATAGAATACTCAATTAGTTCAGAGATTCCACGTTGAGTAAATGAGAACGAGTGCTTTACGAAAGGAACAGCAAATGACATTTGAAGAGGCTACTGCCAAGGCCATAGCGTTTCGGGACGAACGCAATTGGGTACAATTTCATAATCCAAAGGATCTTGCCATATCGTTAAACCTTGAAGCAGCCGAGTTACTCGAATTGTTCCAGTGGTCAGGGGCTGACTTGTCGGTTTCTGATCCCAAGAAGCGTGAGCACATGGCGGAGGAACTTGCTGATGTGGCCATATACTGCATCTATCTTGCTGATGTTCTGGGTGTTAATTTGGCAGATGCCATCAGTGGAAAAATAAACGCGAATAAACAGAAATACCCCGTTGAGAAATCGCGTGACTGCGCTAAAAAGTATACCGAATTGTAATTATGATTGTTTACAGCGGCACTAAAGTCGACTTCATGGCTGAGGTTGAAAACGATACCATCGCAAATACCATCCGTAACATGATATTTGAAAAGATGTATCGTAAGACGGGTGATTCTGAATTCCGGGCATGGGTGTATTCGCTTAGGTATATGTATATAGTCCTTAACGACGAAAACATTCCCAAGGATTCTGGAATAGCTATTGAGTACAACCTGCCTAACACTGCCAAACGTGTGGACTTCCTTGTGTCAGGTTATAACGAAAATAACCTTGCAAACGTTGTCATCATTGAATTGAAGCAATGGGAGAAACTTAAAAAGATTGAGAATCTGGACGGATTGGTCGAAACATTTACTGGAGGAGCCAATCGGCGTGTCGTTCATCCTTCTTACCAAGCCTGGAGTTATGCGGAAATGATTCGTTGCTACAACGAGTACGTCCAGGCTGCAGATGTCAAGATCTGGCCTTGTGCATACCTTCACAATTACAAGCGTAATGAGCCTGATCCTTTGGATGATGCCATCTATTCTGACTATTTAAATGATGCACCGGCATTTGCCAAAGGTGATGTCAAGAAACTCCGTGACTATATCAAACAGGCCATCAAGGTTGGTGACGGCAAAGAAGTTTTGTATGACATAGACAATGGGCGTATCAAACCTTCTAAGAGCCTGCAGGACGCCATTGTAGGGATGCTTGAAAACAATCCTGAATTCAATCTCATTGATGACCAAAAGGTCGTATTCGAGCGAGTCATAGAACTTTCTCAGCAATGTGAACGTGACGGCAAAAAACGTGTGCTCATTGCGAAAGGTGGACCAGGAACCGGGAAAACAGTTATTGCCGTGAACCTCCTTGCACGGCTCACACAACCATCTTATTGCTCTTTTTTTCCGCCATTTGTTACGACAACCAGAGAATTTGCAAGCAATTGTACATTGCGCTTCTACATCACCTTCTCTCGCAAGCTTTTTTACCTCATTTATTGGCGCATCTAAATAAAAATAGTTTCTTCTTCTATAAGTTTGCATTAACAACATATTTTTTCCCTATTCAATTTGTTTATGTGAGTCTGAAGGCCTGATGGGGAGGGTATTGATATGCCCATCAAACTGATTATCTGTATTTTTTGTTGTATCCCATAAAAGGTTATGAATTGTCAGAAGGCAAAAGAACCCCATCAAGCCATGACTATGGCCTGTCGTCTTTAAGTGGGATGATGGGACAGAAATAGGTATTGATTAGGAAACCATCAATGGGGATACGAGTTCCCTAACGCATACCCACTTCTTATTCTTTCAGTTCCTGAATGTATGCGAAATTTTATTTTGGGATTAACTCATTAAGGCGCCGTCCTCCATGGAAGATTTGAAATATGTTTCTTTGAGTCTTGAAAAAGAGGTGTGGATAAGTCGGTTAACTTATTGTTAATAATATCATATTGAGTTATTTTTCTCAAGTTTTTGTGATTCCTTTATAGAATAAGTATTCCTTTAAAATCCTTAAGAATCAGCGTCTTGTAACAGGCGATAAACAACTTCAAAATATTATGAATTCAAATCCATCTGGGGGCTGAAGGGGGCCATTTACGGGCTGCAATGCCATGGTCGGTGAAAGAAGGGAAGCGTTCGTTTCGCTTGTAGGTTACATTCCTGTAGGATTACACTGTCTTCGTACCGAGCTGTATCACAAAAGGACATTTGCATGAGTAAGATTAGGATGACTTGCCGTTTTTGCAGTGCGCCCTTGGATATTACTGAGGGCAGTATGTATGCAGACTGTCTCTATTGTGGGAAAAAGCAGCCGATTGTCGATAACCCTTTCCCTGAACCTGTCAAAGAACCTGTCCGTAATCCGCCTGTAAACAGCAATGTTGTCGTCCCCGAGAAGAAAACCAACCGTACCGCGCTTATCTTCGGCGTCGGTCTTGCCATTCTCATTGTTCTGATATTTGCCTTGGTGAAGTGCAGCGGGTCTGACAAGAATAAACCTTCAGAGAAGCCAGTACCGCAGGCACAAGGGTCATTGAAAGTTTCAGCACCTAAGGCAGTGCCGGTACAGAACACACCAAAGCCGAAACAGACAGCAGGCATTGCTTACAGCAGTTTAAGTGGAGTCTTTTATACCGACCGGCATAGTATCCGCGTCGTTGAGCAGAATGGCGGGTATCTGTACGAAGCATGGAAGTCACCCAAGGGACTTGATGAGGGCAGCCCTGATTTACAGGTAGAAAAAGGATGGTTGTCTCAGGAAGGAAGCGGGCAGTGTACTGCGGACAAAGTCACCTTTAAGAAAGGCAACCTGACGATGACGATGGTGGGGATGACAGACGTCAACCGTGAATGCTATGGGAATGTTCCGGCAGATGCAGTCGCTGAATTGACCATTTTCATCAATGGTGTCAAGAAAGACCATTATTGGGTCTACCGATGAATAGGGCTGATAGGCTACTTTAAAACCCTGGCAGGAGAAATTATGAAAAAGTCTCTTTTGGCATCAAGCCTGACCTTGTTATGTGCTTTGTCACTTGTTGCGTGTGGCAAGAAGGAACCGCCTACGCAGGCATCTGCACCACAGCCACAGCAGGTGGTGCAGGCTTCCGAACCAGTCCAACCAGAGCCACCCAAACCGCTTTCCAAACAGGAATTGAACGCTTTGGTGGCAAAGGTGATGAAAGACAATTTCCGGGCAAAAAGCGGGAGTTGTTGGCTGGCAAAAAATTCATACAACCATAGTTATTGCTTGAAGGTGAAATCCGTCAATTCCGTGCCGAATCCTGATGGATATCCTGAGACCATTTATATCCTCGCTATGGGTGATGCCGTCAACCAAGAGGAAGCGGCGCACGTTGAAGGGGGGATGACAGCTATGTTTGTTGTACAGCCTGAACCCAATGGTGGCTATCTGACGATAGCTAAGAAAGGCCCCTTTGAAGATGGCGGCGGGTTTGGTGCTGGTGGCGAAGGGAAGTTTGTCCCGCTTGGTAAAGGGCAATATGGATGGAAAATCGTAACCGGCTTCTTCAACCAAGGTGTTGGGGAAGAAAATACGGTTATCTATGGGGTCAGGAATGGCAAGATTGTCGAACTGTCCCATAAACGGAAGAATTTCTGAAGCTGAATGTTTATTGGAGTCCTTATGCGTACTTTGATCAAACCCCTTGCCATCTTGGCTTTTGCCGCCTCTTCATCAGCTGCTTTTGCCTGCAGCCAGAACCCTTACGATGGCGTATATCTCCTAAACGGCAAAACCGTCACCATTACAGAAAAGCCACGCTGTTCCTACCAGTTCATTTACCAGGAATGGCGTCCATCCCAACGTCCGTACAAAGGCAAGCCGCTCATTAGGCTTAAAAGTGCATACACGGGTAATTTCAACGATGTCCATTTCAAGAAAAGGGCAATGGAATACATCCTGACAATCCCGAAAGATGCCAAGCCTTTCGAAAAGGATGGCAATGAAGACATCGTGGATAAAATTACCCTTGAGGTCCTAAAAAAAGGCAAAGCCAAGCAGACCTATACGCTGAAACGCATCAAATAATCATGGATTGGACTTCGCGGATGCCGGTTTTGTCCTGGATGAAGCCAACCGCCATTGGCTGGTAATACTATGCGTGAATTAATTACTGATCCCTTTTATGAACTGATCGGTGGGTATAAGAACTGCATCATCGATTACTGTCTCATTGCGGATGATACGTCGCATCAGGGCAAGCGCTCTCATATCGACGCAATCCTCTTTGCCATGCTTAAGGTCATCGAGCGGGATATTGATTGTCAGCTGAAAGAAGAGGTCAAGTATAAGAAGATCGAGGATGGACCGTTCCCATGGCGCCTCGATATCGGGAAGGCAAAAGGCAAGCCCATCGATGCTTTAACGTTGCTCCATATCCCCGAGATAGTGCGCACAAACTCTGTCGGCCAAAGGTTTTACGACTGTCCTTGGCCGGAGCCTCTTAAAGGGGACCAGATACCGTATTGGTATGCTTTCTGGGAAACTCCGCATCCATCAGGGTATGGGCCGGATGAGTTCCGCAAGGTCAATGCCGCCTTGTTTCCGGCAGGGACGCAAGCGCTTGAAGTCTATGAGTGGTCGACTGACTGGTCCAACTACTTTGAGGATGGCCGTGAATGGTGGGGGACGGCATGCTGGAGCGTGTACGACAGGCAATTGGACCGGTATGTTGTTATCCTGGCTTCAACTACGGACTGACGGTCTTAATGCTTAACCGCTCCTGATGGGAATCCCGAGGCTATTTCATTTGAAATATTTCCTGAAGCTTGAGACCACTACGCCCCAGATGGCGATTTCCATGCCTTCAGAGGGGATGATAGGGCGATACTCATCGTTTTCGGCAACCAGCTTGAAGGGTTTGATCGACGCATCATAGCGCCGGATTAAGTGCTCATTGTTTACGACTGCCAGGACAATCCGGTTGTGCTTGGCGTCGACTGCCCGGTCAACGGCCACATAGTCTCCCTTCAGGATGCCAACGCCTGACATGGCATCACTGCCCACCCGGAAAAGGAAAGTACTGTTCGGGTGCATCATCAGCTCGTCATTCAGGTCGATGTTGGGCTTGTTTGATTCTCCCCGTGGCAGGGAAAACCCACCGGTATGGCGGCTTAAGTCTTTTGTGTTTTCAGTCATAGTGGTCAATGGTTTGGATTGTGTGCTAATTGATGGAGGGCATTATGGGATCTGGCATCCCTTTTGCCTTTTTTATTTGGCTATCCTAAATTAGAACTTATCTGACGCTACACCTTACCAGCTTTTTTCAATGCATCGTATGTTTCTGAGAGCCACTCATTATGGTACGCATAGGGAGTCTGCGTCCACCAGTCCAACAGTTTGTTTAAAGAGGCGATGTCTTCTTCGATACGGGTGCATTTGTACTGTTCAGGATTGCGGTTGACCGTCACGACATGATGGTTGTCTTCCTTGAAGTCAATCCGGTAGATGCAGTGTCCTGTCCAGCTGCGGTGTGCCCAAAGCGTTGACCCTTCCATATACCAGAACCACTTGTCCTCCATAGCCTTTGGGATATTACCGTAGCGAAGCGCATTCATTTGCTCATCGCTGAAAGACCTGTTCAGCACGAACGTCTCATGCTTTTCAGGCATGGGCTCTGTTTTCCAGTCATCGCGGTGCGCAACGCGTGTTCTGTTTTTATTGTTTTCCGTCATCTGTTTTCCTAACTCGATTTTTTCTGTCCGGTAGCAGGGAACGGAACAAGGATATACCAAAGCCCACCCAACGAAAAAGCCCTCGCATTTGCCTGCTTCTCGACTGAAGCCGCATACGAATCCTCTTCACAATGCCTTAAAAAAGCATCTGAAAGACACGACATGCAGCTTTCCCGAATTTCCAAGGCACTTGCCGTCATCGGCTTATCCACCGTATTGGGGGCCTGTTCGCTTTTAGACACCCAGACAGCGGAACTGGGCTACCACTATGCGACAGATAAACCCGGCCACCGCGACATTGTGCAGGTCTATGACTTGAACGGCCACACGGTCATCCAATTCCGCGATGCGTTTTCCTATGCCAAGGTAAGCGATGAAGCAGGGCGCCCGATTCCTTACAAAGCCTTCGGCACCAGCTACGAATTGGACCGTGTGTATTCGCGTTTCAGTGTCACGACAGGCCGCACGACCATCAACATCCGTCGCCAGGCACCCCAGCATGAACGGCTCTTAAAGCCCTCTTTGATTGCCGATACCGATGATGCGGTGATGGGCCACACCCAAGCGGCGGCAAGCCGTAAAGTGCTCTCTAGTGCCGACCCAGCTGATGATGTCCAAAACATCCCCCATCTCTCCCAGGATCAGGACCAAGCTGGGGACGTGACTGCCTTAAAAGGGGAGGTGAAAAGCCTTACCGCAGAATTGCATGCCCTAAAAACGCAGTTTGAAGCGCTTGCCGATGCCCGGGAAGACGCTGCGCTTGATACCACGGCAACAGAGCCCCAGTACGACGCTGCCTTTCACACCTGGGCAACGGAACACCCGCAGGATTTCGTCCCCAGCCAGAAGCTGACCCAGCAGATTGAAGCAGCGTTTGATACGGCGTCAAAGATCCGCATCATCACCTACCGCTCTGATGAATCGGACGCAGCAACCGACGCCGCCGGCCTGCGTGGGGAACTCGTCAAACAGTACTTCCTGGATCTGGGCGTGCCAAAGGACATCGTCTCCACGAACATCCTCATGGCAACCGGTAAGGGCAAAGCGTTCAAAAGAAAGCTTCGTACCGTTGAAATCCGGTTCATCCGTTAGGGGCAGTCATGGCACGTTTTATCAATAGGCAGCAAAAAAAGCCGAGGGCAACCGGCACCATCCCAGACTTTGCGCCAGGCCAAATCGGCCAGAATGCGGCGCAGAAATACTTTGAGATGGGATCTCACATACGGATTGAGCGTAACCGCTGGTTTTTAATCGCCTTGATCCTAGGTGGGGCATTGGTTGCAGAGTCGGTGAGCCTAACGTTGCTTTTCCCGTTGAAGACGGTGGAAACCATCCAGGTCAACAAGCTCGAAGGGGGCAGGCTCGTCGCAGACCCCACGCCGGTCGGCAGCTGGGTGCCGGACAATGATTCGTTGGCGTATTTCATCAACCGTTGGGCAGAGTCGGTCTTTGACGTGAAACGGGCCACCATCCAGAAGACCGTGGCGGATTCTGCCTTATATGCGATTGATACGGCGGCCAAGCAGTTGACGGAATTCCGCCAGTCAGACAACCCGATTGCGAGTCTGAACGAATACCCGGGGTATTCACGTTCCTACACGTTCATGTCGATCAACTTCTTAAATGCGGAGACCGCGCTTTTGCGGTTCAAGACGACGACCCGTAAGGCCGACGTCGTCGAAGAAGACGTGTACCTGATGACGGTGGTCTTTACCTTGGTCAAACCCAAGAACATCGACCAGGTGGTCAGAAACCCCGCTGGGCTTTATGTCACGAACTTTACGCTGTCCAAAGAGTCTTCGAAGGCCACGAAAGTGACCGCCCAAAAAATCAGTTCGGTTGTGAACGACAAGAAACCGGAGAAGAAATGATGAAACGTTTTCCACTGGCGAAGCTTTTGCTGGCCATCAGCCTGATGCCGGTTGTCTTTGTCCCGGTAACGGAGGCTGCCGCTAAAAGGGGCAGGCACCCGCTTAAAGCCCAAGCACCGGATCCGGTAACGGTACCGGTTGCGGCGCCGCATGAGCAGAGGATTGTCCGGTACACCTATTCACCCGATTTGATCTACCGCATCTATACGCACCCGATGCGCCATACGCATATCGCGCTGGGAGACGATGAAGGTTTGAAAGAAACACCGGTCGTAGGCGACTCGATCCAATGGCGGATCACTGGTGGGCCCACGAACCTCTATGTCAAACCGGTCCGTGATGACATTGAAACGTCTTTGACCTTGATTACGAACAAGCGTACTTACCAGTTCCAGCTGATCGCTTCGGGTAAAAACAAGACGCTGTATCAGAAAGTCTCATTCGACTATCCCGATCAGGAGGCAGAAATCCGTCTGATGCAGGACCATGCGTTGGCCCGCCTCCAGGCGGAAAACGCCCGGCTTGGCAGCCAGGTCTTGTCTTCCAGTATCCACCCGGATGAACTGGACTTTAATTTTACTGTTCAAGGTAACGCCTCCTTTACCCCAACGTCGGTCTATACCGATGGGACGTTCACGTACCTCAGGATGCCTTCCACGCAGGATACCCCAGCGGTTTTCTTGGTCGATGATGAGGGGGCCATATCACTGATTAATTTCCGCACGAAACCGAACTTGATCATTGTCGAGCGCGTGGCCAAAAAGCTCCTCTTAAAGCTGGGCACGAAAGAGGTCACGGTCCGTTACAACGGGACGAAAGGGTAAGGGTATGGCTAAAGACCCATTAAACGACATCCCGGAAGCCGTGGAAGAGGATGACGTCATTGATGAACCGGTAACCCTCGAGACGCCTGATGTTGATCCGGTCCCTGCTGAAGACACCATGCCGATGGCTGAAGTCACGAAAGGGACACCGGCCAAGGACATCTTTGGCAGGCTGATGAAGCTCATTATCCCCGCTTTGGCCCTGGCAGGCGGCGTCTGGTTTTTCATGCCGCAGGAAATCGATGCGCCCAAAGAGCGCTCGGAAGCCGAGGTCAATGATGAGCTTCAGGAAGCCAATACGAACTCGATGATCAAGCACCTCCAGGCCGAGGCTGAGGAACGCCAGAAAGCGGCTGCGGCAGCAGAAAATCTTGATGCTGAAGCCCTAGCGATGCAGTCCCAAGCGGTAGGCGGCAAAGTCCCTGCAATCCCGGTGATTGCGGGCAATGGCACTGTCTCAGGCGAAGGAAATCCAATAGAGGAAGCCGCGATCCGCGAAGGGGAAGTCAGGGCTTCGAACCTGGAAGCCGCAGGCAGCTTCAAGCTCCTGCCCGATGCGGCAACGGCTATCAGGGATGCGTTCACACACCACACGGCACCCACGAAGCCGTCTGCCCAAGAGATCTTGGATACCCGTATCGGCAAAGACCAACAGGGCAGTGGCATCAGTGAAGTGATGAATGCCGCAAAGGCCAACCCCAATGAAGCATTCCTAACCCGGCAGGAAAAGGAGGCTGTTGAGCCTGTATTCCAGAAGGAAGCCTTCGCCCAGTATCTGGTCCAGCAGGGGACAGTGGTGCGCACGGTCTTGGTGAGTGGGATCAACAGTGACCTGCCGGGTGCCTTCACCGCCGTCGTGACATCTGACGTGTATGACAGCACGACAGGGCGGCATTTGATGATCCCCAAGGGCGCCAAGCTGATCGGCCAGTATAGGAGTTCTGTGGCAGTCGGCCAGGACAGGGTGTTGATGGCCTTAAACCGCATGATCCTGCCGGATGGGAGCTGGATTTCTTTGGCAGGCACGCCTGGGGCAGACCCAATCGGCCAGTCGGGCGTTGAAGCGGATGTGGACAACCATTTCCTGCGGATGTTCGGTGCGGCTTTCATGATCGGGGCGGTTTCGCTGCTCCTGCCGGATGACCAGAACACGATTTCTACCGACAACCTCCAGGGCACTGGTGAGATCTCAGCCGGGTCGGTCACCGCCATTGGCCTTGGCTGAGACGGTCAACCAATTGATGCAACGTAACAAACATATTGCGCCCACCCTGACGGTTGCCCCGGGAACCCCGTTTACGTTCCTCGTGGCCAAAGACATGGTGATGGCGCCGGCTCGACTTCAATGACAGGAAACACCTTATGAGACACAACACTTTCAACAAAACCTTGGTTGCGGGTTCGCTTTTGGCTGTCAGTGCCAACCTTTTGGCCGCAACCGATGTGGCGTACCACATCGCAGGACAACAGCAGACGATCTTCTGTAAAACCGATGGTAGGAACCTCTGGTGTCCGGCTACGCGTGGCTTGGTCCTCGCAGACGATGCGGTCGTCGACGGCGACTGGTATTTCCTGCGTGGGATGCCGGACGCCATCGACGGGACCATCAATGGGCGCGCTGTGACATTCATCAAAGGGAAGATGCCAAGCGCTTCTCCAGATGCGGACCCTGAGGAGGAAGCCGTGGCCAAGCCTAAAACCCGTGTCATCAAGGTCAAGGACCGCAAAGGCCATTGGGTTAAAAAACGCGTCACCGTCAAAGAGGAAGAAGCCCCAGCGCGCCATCCCGATGACATTGATGGGGAACCGAAACTCTCGATCGCCGAGCGGATGTTGAAAGCCAAGGGCGAAGAAGCGTTGGCCTTAAAGGATGGCCCTGGCAACTGGCGGTTGTCGATGGGGGAAAAGGTGTCGGATGCGATTACCCGCTGGGCGAACGCCAGTGGCTACCAGGTCGTCTATGAGGGGCCTGATGTCACTTCCAAAGTAGATGTGAAACTGGCTGGTCAGTTTGAAGGGGCGATTGGCGAGCTGATAGAAGCGTTGAACCGTTCCGGCACACCGATGCGTGCCGAATTCTATGAAAAAAACCGCGTCCTGCGGGTTACGGGTAATGGAGGTTTTTAATGGATGGCAAAAAGACATTTGTGCGGGGGACGGCAACCGCGGTGGTATTAAGCCTTTTGACCGGTTCATTGACGGGCTGCGCTTCCGCTTTCTTAAAACCGATGGATGACGAGATTGAGCGGCAGAGGGCTTACGGCCAATCGTATATGGATCGGGTAGGAGGCAACCCGGCAGCAATCCGGGTCAATACGTCAGCGCATGTCTCTAAAGCGGACAGCCTTTATATTCCGACAGCCAAGTCCGGCAAGGTCTTTGACCATGCGTTGGGCAGGCAGCTGATACAAAAAACCGTCTCAATCAACCGGACGTTTTTCAGCCTGCAGGGGGTGGCAGAGCGGATCACGATGTTGACCGGCGTCCCAGTGACGATCGGCACACAGAAACGCTCCAAGGGCGAACTGGCAGGCACTGCCTCAGCTAAGGGCACCTCTTCACTAAAAGTCCCAACGCTGCCCTCATTTACGTCAGGGGATGTCGCAGGGGGACCGATCAATATCATGTACGAAGGGCCTTTGTCGGGCTTTCTGGATACGGTTGCCGCCCGCTATGGCGTCTCTTGGAAGTGGACGGGTAAGGGCATCCATTTCTTCAACCTCGATACCCGCACGTTTCGGATTGCCGCGATCCCTGGTGTTGTCGCAACGAAAAACAAGGTGACGAACGAGACCGGGTCAGATGATGATTCAGGCAGTGGCGGTGGCGCCAATGAGAGTGAGCGTTCGTCTAAAGGCGGGTCTTCTTCTGAAGTGGAAGTCACTGCCAAGATGTCGGTCTGGGATGGAATCGAAAAAGCGGTCAAGGCGATGCTCTCCCCGAATGGCCAGGTGGTTGTTACCCCGGCAACCGGCACGTTGACGGTGACCGATACACCAGAAGTCTTGGACCGGGTCGCTGAGTTTGTCGATGCCCAGAACGATTCAATGGCAAAACGCGTGCATTTGAATGTCCGCGTCGTGAGTGTCGAACTCTCTGACGCGCACCAGTACGGGATCAACTGGAACGCGCTCTATAAGTCCACCGCAGGGTACCTGGGCATGGCGATGGATACTGTCTTTGATACGCCAACGAATGGCACGATGTTGACGCTCTCTGTTCTGCCGGGCTCGCGTGGCAGCCGTTGGGAAGGCACGAAAGCGATCATTAACGCGTTGTCTGAGCAGGGGAACGTCTCAAACCTGACGTCTGCGAATATTACGACATTGAACAACCAGGCAGCACCGTTGCAGGTCGGGCGGCAGATTGCGTACTTGAAATCCGCTTCCACCACATTGGGCGATGGACAGTACAGCTCGAACTCGCTAACCCCAGGCACGATCAATACGGGCTTTACGATGTCGGTTTTGCCGCATGTCTTGGATGCCACCCAGATGATGCTCCAGTTTTCCGTGGACATCTCCTCGCTCGTCTCGATGCATGAGGTGCAGTCCGGCGGCTCGATGATTCAGACACCGGAAATCGATACCCGCAACTTCCTGCAGCGCGTGAAGCTTCATGATGGCGATACGTTGATCCTATCGGGTTTTGAGCAGGGCATTGCCTCATCTGACCGATCTGGCGTGGGCTCTGCCCATTTCCCACTGTTGGGTGGAGGGATCCATGGGGCCAAATCCAAGCAGATCATTGTGATCCTGATTACCGCAAGCATTGGGGACTGAGGATGGCAGAACCGTTTTTTTCAACCGGAAAAGGCCCTGTCCTTGCCGCCGGGCTCAAATGGTTTCCCCTCAAGGGATCCTCAAGGCGGGAGAAGGCCCGTTTCAAGCGGGATTTGGCGAAACGCTTGGGCTTTGACCTGGAAGTTGGCCTGAAGGAGCTGGACCAGGTCGGTTTTGCCAGGGCAACGGACGGGTATAAGGCGGGCATGGTCTCAATGGCTGCCGTTGTGCGCGATGCCGTGATACGGGAAACGCAAAGTGCCACCTTTCAGTGTGCGTTCTGCTTAGAGGGCGACACCTGGGGGTATTTGGCTGTCCGGCAGGGCTTGATCGTGCCGTCCACAGCGGCGTTTAGAAATGACTTCCTGGGTCCGGAAGCAGAGGTCAAAGCCCAGTTTGAAGCAGCCAGGGGGGCTGGCTGGGACGTCGAAGTCGCACCAGATGCTTGGCAGCTTGCCGGGACGTTGGCAATCGAAACAGACGTCTTGATACCCCGCCAGAAGGAGGGGCGCATCAAAGCTGCCCGGGGGCACGTTTTAGGCCGGATTTTAACGTCTGCCGACGTGGCAAAACGCATCCTTTTGGTTGCCCTGATGGGTGTCTTGGCAGGCGGTACTTATTTGTACTGGCAGCATCAGGAAGCGAAAAAGGCAGAAGAAGCCAGGCAACAGGCGGCTTTGGCTGCCCAGAAAAAGGTCGATATGAAGCCCTGGAAGAAGATTCCGACCGCTACAGCGTTCGTCCAGACCTGTCAGCAGACGTTCAACAGGCTACCGGACCTCTTTGTCGATGGGTGGACATTCCATTCGGCACTGTGTTCAGGCAACAAGCTCTCTATCGTCTGGAACCGGGATGTGAATGGACTGCCCGAGCAGATGACTAAGGCACAACCTAAGGCCACAGTTGCCCCCAATGGGAACAAGGCCGAGCTGGTCTTGCCGTTGGCGATGGAAACCGGTTCCGATGACCCAGTGGGGCTATTGTCCGAGCGCAGGTCTGTGATGGTCAATGCCGCCTTAAAGGGCCATATTCCCTTGACCTTCAAGGATAAGGGGACGGTGGAGAAAAAGGGGGCCAAGCCAAAAGGGGCTGGCGTGCCAATCAAGTCGGCCAACTTCACGATCAAGGACATGGACGTGCTGCCGTTTAAGGCGATTGATGCGTTAGACGGGCCGGGTTTCAGGATCAACCACATGCTAATCAAGATGAAAGACGGGTTATTTACCTGGTCTTTGGAGGGAACACAGTATGGACATTAAATGGACGGCAGTGGGTGTGCTGCTGGCAGGCCTTATGGGTGGCCTTGCGCATGCCCAGCAGACGGCGCAGGAAAAAATCATCGCCGCCAATGAACGGATGGCGGTATTAAGGGCACAGCAGCAGGAACTCGACATGCAGGCACAGATCGCTGCCAAAGTCTCGGAAATCAAGCGGATCAAGGGCGTTGACCGGATTGATCTCAAGGGCTCTCACCCGATGCCGGTCGTGAAGGCCATTGAAGGGATTGATACGAAGAAGATGGCGACCGTTGCCTATCCATCCGGTGAAGAAGAAACGGTCAGGATTGGCGATACGTTAAAAAGCGGCTGGAAGGTCGTTGGGATGGACCTAAGGTGTGTGACGCTGGTTAAAAAGCGCGCCCGCATCCGGCTTTATGTCTCAACCGGTGGCCATGTCGGCACAGTCGGCCAGGTCACGCCAGGTGTGAGTCCAGCACCGGCAAGGCCCGACGCCGTAGGTAAAACCCCGATGATTCCGGTCATCAATTGATGGAGGCGATGATGGATAGTAAAGAATGGGATTTTTCTGCATGGGAGGCCGACACCCTCCGTGAAGGGGGTGATTTTGTCTTAATGGATGGAGATCAGGATAGCAGTTGGGATGGCTTGGCTTCAGGCTCAGACGCACCTGTAAAAGATGCGTTTGGGGATATGGGCCAAGTCGATGGGGAAGGGCTCTCCCAGTCTGGGGGACCTTTACCGATGGATAAGGCGGTATCTGATGCTTTGGAAAGTACGGGTTTTCCGGGGCAGTTGATGACAGGACCAGCCGATGCGCCCTTTGTGGTGGATAATACGGAACAAAAGACGGTTGCCGTCTTTAAGACGGAAGACAATGAAGCCATTGCCTGGATTGACCGCAACAACCGGTTTTCCCCAGAGGGGCTCTCCGTCATCAGCCAGGTGGAAAACGCGGGGATCAAGGTTATCAAGACCGTGCCGGTTGAGATTGCGAAAATCGCGGCAGCCTATGCGTTGGGTGCCTCTTCCGGTGGCCTTGGGGTGGTGGCCAGTGAACAGCAGAAGCTGGCGATGGCAATCTTTTCCGATGCCGCCAAACAGAATGCCTCTGACGTGCATATCGTCTCAAGCAAAGGCGAGCAGTGCCATGTACTTTACCGGATAAACGGTGACCTGGAGGATCAGCCAGGGTTGGCGCGCTCGTATGATGATGGCATCCAGTTGGTCAGGACGATCTATAACGCGATGTCGCAGGAAGGGTCGAACAATTTCCGGATTGACGGCAAACTTGATGCGCGCATCTCGAAGCGCCCCTTTTTACCGGAAAACGTCGAATCCATCCGTGTGTCGGCAATCGGCACGAACAATACGGGGCACTCGTGTGTGATGCGCCTGCTTTATAACAGTTCCGTGCATGATGTGGATTTTGTATCCCTCGGCTACCACCCGAGGCATGTGAAGGACTTGAATGCGATTACGCGCTGTCCTTACGGGTGCTGCATCATTTCAGGGCCTACGGGATCCGGCAAATCGACGACGTTAAAGGGGCTTTTGCAGAAGATTATCGTGGACTTTGACTTCAAGAAGAATGTGATGACGGTTGAAGATCCCTGCGAATACCCGATTGTGGGCGCCAGGCAGACGTCGGTTTTCAATGCCAATACCGAAGAAGAGCGCAAAAGTGCCTATTCGCAGGCGATCACCGCTGCGATGCGCCATGACCCGGACGTCATTATGATTGGGGAAATCAGGGATTACCCTTCAGCGTCCCTGGCGTTCCAGGCGGCTAAGACCGGGCACCTGCTGCCAGCATCCCTTCACGCCAACAATGCGATGAGTATCCCCGGGCGTTTGCTGGACCTCGGGATCAAACCGGAGGACGTCTATGACCCAACATTGATGGTTGCGATGATTTCACAGCGCCTGGTCAAACTCCTGTGCCCGTATTGCAAGGTGCCATTGAAGGATCATCGCGCCGGGCACAGTGCGGATGCGGTGCGCCGGATCGAGCAGGTGTTGGGGACGTTGGATGGCGTGTATGTCTGTGGGGCGGGATGTTCGCATTGCCGTGATGGGGTGGTCGATAGGACGGTGGTCTCGGAAATCATCCTGCCCGACGAAGGGTTGATGGCACTCTTGCGCGAGCATAAGCGTCCTGAGGCGGTACGGTATTGGCAGGAGCGCTTGGGCGGTTTGACGATGAATGACCATGCGGTCTTGAAGGTCTTGGATGGGTTGGTCGATCCGTTCCATGCGGAGATCCAGTTGGGGGAACTGCAGCCGGTTTTCAGGCGGTAGTGTTTTGATGGGGGTGATTTGGGCAGGCTTAGGCCTGCTTTTTTTTGCAGTGGATGGTGGGGCAGCGTCTAGTGGATGACGCATAGCCGCCATGCCAGGCGAAAAGCCGGTTGCCTTTACTTCCGTTAATGATGATTAAAGGTAGTAAGATAAATTGGTAAGCTGTTGTTTTTTAATGGTTAAAAGCAGGAAGTTGTTGGTTTACTATAACACACGGTTACGGGCGGAACGGGTGGCAGTTCTGAACGGTTTTCCCTTCGCACGTGCTAAAATGAAATAGTCTATTTTTGAGTTTTTCCCCTAATCCGTATTAAAGGAACTTGGACTTTTACCATCCTGTAAAAACCGGGAACTGGATGTTGATGCGTTTTTTGTGATGTCGGTACAAAAACTGGCGTTTTTGGAAACAGCCAGGGCCTGATCAGCGTGTACCGGGCAGGATTGCCATAGAAGGAGTCACCCCCATGAACAAGATCTATAAAACCGTATGGAACAAAGCGAGACATTGCTATGTGACGGTCAGTGAGCTGGCCAAGTCGCAGACAAAGGGATGTGGACTCCGTTCGTTGCTGGTGGCGGCGGTTGTCCTGGGCGGATTGGGTGCTTCTGCGCCTGGCTCGGCTACTACCTACTATGGGGTTGAGGAAGAGCCAACCTGGGTCTTGGAAGTGGGTTCAGACGGTACGGTCATCAAAGGCTCCGATAACGCGATCACCAGGGTGCAGGTTGCTGAAGGGACGCATGTTGCTACTGGTGATTGCCTTATAGGTAACTGGCGGTCATATGCGGATATAGGGACTATTAATAATGCTCTGGTGACTTTCAACGGTAGTGAAGTCAAGCGGATTTTTGGGGGGATGTCCGGCTGGATCTCTGATAGCAATGTATCAGGCAGTGGCGGCGGTTCAAGTTTGGTCAGTCAAAACAGAGTGACCTTTAATGGCGGTAAAAGCCAATACATCTATGGCGGCTCTTCAAACCAGGGAAGAGTATCTAATAATTACGTAGATCTTAATGGAGGAGAAATCAAACAGGCCGTTTTTGGCGGCGTTTCTGATTGGCAAGAAGCCACTAATAATGAGGTGACGGTGAACAATGCCCAAATCACTGACGACGCCTATAAAACTATGGGTCTACCAGCACATTATTCTTCTGTTGGTTACGTTGGTGTTTTTGGTGGTCGTTCTAGCGTTGGTTCGGCAGATGAAAACCGTGTGCGTATCAAAAACGGGAAGTTCTACGCCCCTGTTTATGGTGGGTATACAGGAGGTACAGGACATGCCAATAATAATTCTGTTGAGATGAAAGGTGGTGAGGCCTCTGACAGTTATATTGATGAAGGGCTTAGCGGCGGTCCAGTCGATAGTATTTATGGTGGTTATGCCGAAGGGGGCAGTGCGAATGGAAACATAGTCTCCATAGGCAAAAATGCTGTTACGGGGAAAGTTAATGGTGGCTATGCGGCATACGACGGCCAAAATCGAGTCCAGACTGCTGATGGCAATCTGGTCGACGTCTCAGGCTCAGCTAAAGTCAATGGTGGCATTTTGGGGGGCTACTCAGGTGGCCGTGATGCAGACAGCCATGCCAACAAAAATACTGTCACGGTTTCTGGTAATGCATCCGTCGGAAACAATGCTTCCACGGTAAACATCAGGGGAGGTGTCTCTGGCAATAGTGATGCAGCGGAAAACAAGATCATCATCAAGACAGAAAACCCTGATGAGAAGGTTTCTGTCTCAGCAGATCGTTATTTGAATATCACAGCAGGGCAGGCCAGTCGGCCTGAGTCTGGGGAACATCGCGGTGCGGCAACAAAAAATACTATTTCCTTTTCGGGCAATGTGTTTGTTGGACTAACGGGGGATAACCGCTATGGCGCTTCCATTATTGCTGGTTATACGGACGCAGGTGATGCTAAAGACAACACTATTACGATTGATATCAATAATGGCGATAACTTAGGTATCGGCAAAATCAGCAACCCATCTGACGAAACGGAATATAAATATACGATGGTTGCTGGTAAAGGTTATAAAGAGGTATCCGGTAATTCCATTGAAATTACAAAAGGGAAAGTCTATCTCGACGATATGACCGCCGGCTATTCTTATTCAGGGTATTCTGGAGGTAACGTGACAGACAACCACGTTACTATTTCTGGTTCGGATACTGATATCAAGGCTGACACCATCTATGGTGGGCGTTCTGAAAGGAATACCAATCAAGCCCTTACAGATCTTTTAGTCCAAAACAATTCAGTTACCATTACCGGCAGTACCGTGGATGGTGGTGTCCATGGGGGGCGTGCAGTGTCGGGCGCTGTCCAAAACAATACCGTCAAGATTACTGACGCCAAAATGACGAATGCCAACCTGGCATATGGTGGCTCTTTCCTGATGTCTGGCGGCGGCATCGTAGGCGGGTTTACGAAGTACGGCAATGCGGCGGACAACAGCGTATCCATCTCGAATACCTCGGTTGGCGGCGATTATTCGGCCATCGTTGGTGGTGCTTACTCCGAAGGTGATGCAGGTACTGCTGTCACCCACAATACGGTTACCCTGGATAATGTTACATCAACTGGCATATTAATTGTTGTTGGGGCTGTCAGCGAAAAGGGGATTGTCGGCGGTGATACGGCCGAAAAAGGGAACCAGGTATCTATCACCGACAGTACCGTGGCTGCTGTGATAGGGGGTGTTTCGAAAGAGGGTGATGTTAAAAACAATACAGTAACGATTAAAGGGGGCACGGTAACCGGCGAAATTGGCGTCCTCTGGAATTCCCCTGTCTTCGGCGGTTACGCTGCGGAAGGCGAAGACAAGCAGGTTACGAATAACACAGTACAGATCAGCGATGGTGCCATTATCAATACCAATGTCTATGGCGGTTACGCCTACGGCGGCAGTGCGAATGAGAATACCGTCGCAATCAGTGGGACAGGGACGACCGTAGAAGGGCATGTTTACGGTGGTTATGTCGACTATGTTGGCGATGGTACAGCAACTAGCAATACCGTGACGTTGGGCGGTGTCGACGTCAGTGGGTTAGTTTATGGTGGCAAAGCTTACGTTGGTAAAGATGTCGTGACAGGCAATAAGCTGGTGCTTTCTACGGTTGGCAATACGGTAGGTAGCGATGTCCGAAATTTCCAGACCATCGAACTTGCTGATACGGTAACCTGGCGTAATGGTGAGACCGTATTGGCGGCCAATGCGTTTAAAGAAAATGAGGATACGGATAAGACCCGTGCTGGGCTTGATATAAAGGCTGTCCAGAATGCGTTTGCCAATGAAACCAGCGGCAAGATGACCCTCCTGGCATCGAACACGGCGGATGACTTCAAGACGCTGTCACTGACCACGAATGGTAGTACAGACACCTTGGATGAAAACACCTCATTCAAAATATTGAAGCAGGGTGAGCAAAAACCTGATGCCGGTGTCAATGGCGTGACCATCACCTCTGCAAGTACCCATTCCGTGACACTGGATAAAGCCAACAGTTATAAGAATGTGCTTTATACGATATCAGGGTTGGCTTCTAAAGTGACCTTAGGCGGTATGACGTGGGGTACACCGCGTGACGTCAGTGCAGACGGGTTGGAATTCAACGCAGCGACAGCCATCGACGCATCGGGTCTGACCTTTGCGGGTACGGATACGACTCTCCTCAAAAAAGATGACACCATGACACTGGTCAAAGGGGCTGCCGGTATCACAGGCAATGACATCAAACAGCCGGGTGAAAACAAGGGGACAGTTGCTGTTGAATATACGGATACCAACAACATCACGTTTGATGCGAAAGCCAAAGGCACTGTCGGCGTCGATGCCAACGACGTGAAATACACAGTCGAGAGTGTGACGGTTGACAAGATCACATTGGGTAAAAAGGCTTGGGGTTCTGCTGCTGATAACTTGCCTGATTCTTCTTGGCATGCATCTGCTTCAACCCAAATCGATGCGACGAATTTTGAATATACAGGTAAGGCCAAAACTGCGTTGAAGAAGGATCAAACTGTAACCATCTTGAATGCCAAGGATCTGACTTCAGGCAATTCTGTTGAAAACGGTACAGACAAGACAGTTGCTGTGGACTATAAAGAAAACGGTATTGCCTTTGACGCTACGGCTAAAGGTAATGTCAAAGCTGCAACAGATGCTGTCAATTACGTTGTATCGACAGTGACCGTAAACGGTGTCAATCTTGACAAGTGGAATGGCACGACGACTGCTGTTACCTCAGGTTGGGAGGGCGAAAACGTTGCCGTTGACACAGGTAACTTTAAAACACCATCGGGGCTGTCAAATGGCTCGAAAGTTGTCCTGACTGCTGACAAGGTTACTTTTGGCACAGTGACGGGTGCTAAGGCCTATAAGGATGATGAAGCCTTTGCACAAGAAAACCAAAATGGTGTGAAGCTCGATGGCAAACAGGTGGGCGGTGTAAAGGCAACAGATAATGGCAGCACCCTCACTTACTATGATATGAGGAAAACCGGTACGGTACTGACGCTTGGGACTATTACGACAGCGTTTGCCGCAGGTGGAAAAGCGGTAGCTACATATGACAGTGGATACGATCTGACTGCTGCTGAGATTACAGCAGGAGATGACTTTAAGTTTACCGATGGCATTAAAGACGCAAAAGCAGGCGACCAGATGGTTGTCGTCGATGCAACCGAAGCCATCAAAAATGCAGACAATCAAACACTGAAGGACTTTGGCGGCAAAGACGTTGACGTTGAGTTCAGCGATGACGTTAAGGAAAAACTGAACCTCAAAGGAACACGTAGTGACAAGCTGACCCAGAACGGCGCAAAAACACAACTCATCTACACAGTAGGGGATAAGAATGTCGCGAAGGCAACCTTCAGTGGTCCAATTGCCTGGAACGCCGACGAAGCGTATTACACAAACGACGGCTATCAGTTCAATGCGAAATCCACAATTGATGCTTCGGGCCTGTCCTTTGGTCAAACAACCCAGCTGCTGAAAAATAATGACAGCATGACCCTGTTGAGCGGCGCAGAGGGTGTTACGAGTGGTTCCATCACACAGCCAAGCGCAGGTGTCGCCGTTGAATATACGGACAGCAAAAACATCAAGTTTAATGCGACAGCCAATGGTACTGTCGGCGTTGCTTCCAATGATGTGAAGTATACGGTTGGTAGTGTAACAACCGATAAGGTCACTTTAACCAGCATAGCATGGGGTACTACGGCAAGCCTTCCTGATTCTTCTTGGACTGCCTCTGCTTCAACGAAGATTGATGCCACGAATTTTGCTTATACAGGTACGGTAACAACACCATTGACGGTGGGCAATACCGCAACAATCCTGAATGCGACTGGACTTACTGCTGCAAGCCCTGTTACCAAAGGTACTAATAAGACAGTCAGTGTAGACCATACAGATACCAACAGTATTAACTATCTCGCAACGGCATCAGGCCATGTTACCGCTGCTGCCGATAAAGCCAACTATGTTGTGGATTCCGTCACTGTCAGTGCTGTTGACCTCAGCAACTGGAACACGACAGGAACCTCTACGGTTGCTAACGACTGGACAAGCAGCGGTTTGACTGTCAATACAGGCCGCTTCACGACGAGCCTGACGCCTGGCAGTTCTAAAGATATCGTGACCGCAGCTGATGGGTTCTTTACAGGAGCCACGTATACGGGCGATAACAAGTACGTCAATGACGACCTTGATGCAGAAGATAAGAACAAAAACGGCGTCAAACTGGCAGGTACCCAGACGGGTGGTGTGAAGGCAAATGATGCCGGCAATACCCTGACTTACTACGCCAAGAAGAAAACGGGGACTGAGCTGACACTTGGCACCATTACCACAGCGTTCGCTAATGGTGGCACAGTCGCTACTTATGGCAGTGAATTTGACCTGACTGGAGCAGATATCAAAGCCAAAGGCCTTGCGTTTACCGAAGGGCTCAAGCAGGCTAAGGCTGGCGACACCATGACTGTCGTGGATGCGTCAGAGGCCATCCAAGACGAAAAAGGTCATACGCTTCAATCATTTGATGGCGAATCTTATGAAAAAACATTCAATGACAAAGTCAAAGATGCGCTGACCTTGGCAGGGACACGTACCGATACGCTTTCGCAGGTTGACGGCCAAAAACTCGTCTATACCGTGGGGGATAAAAACGTTGAGACGGCAAGCTTTAGCGGTCCTATCCAATGGGCAACAGGCTCAACCTACTATACGAACGACGGCTATCAGTTCAAAGATGGTACGAAAATTGATGCCTCTAGCCTGACGTTTGATTCGGTCAATGAAGCCTTGGCAACGGATGCGAAGATGACCCTGATTTCGGCTGACGGCATCTCCGAAAGCAATACAGTCACGCAGCCATCTGCCGGCACACTGGATGTCGCCTACACCGATGGCAACGGCATCGCCTTTGAAGCGACGGCTGAAGGTGAAGTCAAGGCAGCTGACGGTGCGGTCAATTACCAAGTCAGCGGGGTGGGGTTAAACAAGGTTGACCTGACTGCTTGGGACGGGTCTGCTGCTTCTGATGTGCCGGATGGTTGGATACTGGCAGAAGGGGCTACGGTTGAAACCGATGGGATGAACGTACCAGACGTTGCGACCGGCAAGCAGGCCGCAATCGTCAACAGCGCGGCCGGCTTCTTTGCCAATGCAACCATCAATGGGGAAAATGCCTACGGTAGCACTAATTTCAATGAAAGTGACGGTGGCATCCAGTTTGCCGGTACCCAAGAAAAAGGGGTAACCGCAGCGTCCAGCGGGCTGGTCTACAAGGTTGGGACCAAGGATGTGGCAACTGCGACCCTCTCCGGGACAATTGCCTGGAATACGGATGAAGCCTACTACACCAATAACGAATACACGTTCAAGGATAAGGCTGGGGAAACAGAAGGTCCCAAAATTGACCTAAGCGGTGTGACATTCACGTCTGATACGGATCCGTTGAATACGGCGATGACGTTGATCGCCAAGGGTGATGAAAACCATGCGGTGAAGGGGGCTGTTTCCGGTGCGCCGGATGGCTTTACTTTTGCCTTGGACCAGGGCAGTACCACATTGGAAGCGACAGCGTCAGGTGGGGCATCGATTGAAGATGGCAGCCTGCAGTATGCGGTCAACAGTGTGACCCTGGACAAGGTGACGGTCAACAGTGCGGGTAACGTTGAGGTACCGGACGGTTGGGCAGGCAATGCTAACGGTGTGGCTGTGGATACAGAGAACATGGACATTCCAACGGATGCTTCCTATGGGAACTCGAAGAATGTCCTGACGTCGAACAGTGCGATTTTCAGTGATGAAAACATCAGTGGTAAGAACAAGTATGCTTCAGATGAGTTCTCCGAATCGGAAAATGCCATCACACTGGCGGGTAAACAGGGCAAGGGCGTCAAGGCGGCAGACGGTGGCAAGCGCTTAGTTTATGAAGTCGGCCAGAAGATGGTTTCTGATGTCACAATTGGCGGGACGGGTTGGCAGAAAGGTGCGACGCTCCTAGACCGCAGCAGTGATGAGTACAACTATTCGGGTGTGACGACACTGGGTGGTGATTTCAGTGTGGACTATGGTGAAGAAGCAGGCGGCAGTGTCACTACGGGTGATACGATGACGCTCCTTAAAGCCAACAAGACGCTCACACTCAATACCGAATCGGATCGGAGTGACCAGTACAGCTATTCGCCGGCTACCGGTGTGACGGTTGACGGTACCATTTCCGGTAAGCTGGCAGCCAACGGCGGTGCGGTGACCTATACCGTTGCCAAGAACCAGGCTGACAGGATCTCCTTCGGCAATGTGGACTGGAAGGACAGCGGGGCATTGCTGGTCCGGCCAGACAACATTTCCTTTAATGGTGCGGCTGTCGACACGTCGAATATCTACTTCACGAACAGGCAGGCACTTGAAGCCAACCAGCAGATGACGCTGGTATCCAACTTTGATGGCAAGCCGGGTGCACTCACGGGGACGACCTATAAGGTGGGTACGGCTTATGTCGGTGAAGGCCATGCTGAGTTTGAAGACGGCAACCTCTACTTTATGACGGATACCGGCGCAGGTCGCCTGTCTGATGAAACCCATGCACCTGTGATGACGATGGCAGCAGGCCTGGCGATGCTCGCAGCCGGCAACGACTTCATCATGAAGGCGGAAGAAGGGCTCAAGGACACTTCAGTCTATGTTTCCGTGGGTGGGGCAACCTCCCGCTACAAGACCGGCAGCCATGTGAACACCAACACGAAGAATATCATTGCGGCAGTGGGCGGCAAGAAGGGGTTTGAAGCCGGTACCCTGGGCGTTGGTGTCTTTGCAGAATATGGTGAAGGCAACTACAAGCTCCATGGCAGCAATACCGGTGGCCATGGTGAAGGGCATTATGCGGGCGGCGGCCTCTTGGCGAAGTGGACAGACCCATCGAACTGGTATACGGAAGCTAGCATCCGCTTGGGCCGTTTGAGCAACGATGCCAAAAACATCCTGCATGATGGGGCTGGCCGTGGGTATGGTTACGACAAGCACACCACCTACTATGGTGCCCATCTGGGTGTCGGCAAGGTCTTTGAAGTGGACAAGGGCAGGAGCCTGGACGTCTATGGCAAGTACTTCTATACGAACTATGACGGCATGAACTTTACTGCCAGCGGTGACCGTTACAAACTTGATGACGTCACCAGCAGTGTCATCAGGACAGGGTTGCGGTATGCCTCGACCGACCAGCGCTGGAACTGGTACGGCGGCTTGGCTTACGAGTATGAATTCGACGGCGAAGCCAAGGGTAAGGTCAATGGGGACTCCGTCAAATCTGCCGACCTGCAGGGCAGCAGCTTAAGGGGTGAATTCGGGCTTAAGATGGATTCGACCGATACCTGTCCGTGGAAGGCTGACATCGGGGTTTATGGGTACACCGGCAAGCACCGCGGGGTGGGTGGTTCTGTGACCGTCGGGTATTCGTTCTAACCGTTTGAAAAACCATTCCTGGAACCGGCAGGCTGCCCTGGAAAGGGTGGCCTGTTGGCGTATTGGGACTTCGGTTCTGCTGCTTCGTTCCTTTGATTCCGTACCATGCGGAGATCCTGTTGGGGGGGCTGCAACCGGTTTTCGGCGGTAGAGTGTTTTAAGGGGAACCTGTACCGGCAGAGCCTATCGGTACTAGTGCTCTAACCTAATTTGGCAAAACATTCTTTCTTGTAGAAGGACATGCCATATTTGATAATCTTGTATCGCTTGTCTATTTCAGCAGCATACTTGCGTTCTTCAATCTGAACGAGTGCCTCATCCGCCTTCAGTTCAAGGTCATCTGATGTTTCCGCACTTTTGAACTCTATGATGATGGCACGCTTGTTCGCAGGATCCAATACGGTGACATCGGTGCGTCCAAGCCCACTTTCTCGGTTGGACTTAACACCCATACCCGCGCCAGTTAGAACGCCAGCAATAAAGCCGTGGTAGAAGTTCTCGGTACTGTCGTAATAGCTGATGGTGTTAAAAAGGATGTCCGTAAACATATTCTGGACGGTCTCGCTATCCTCCCCCCAAAGTGCTGACACAAGCGGGGAAAGGGCATTCTTATTGAGACCTCCCTTAAACCACTGCCAAACGGTATCCTTGAATATTGTTCTGATTTCCTTATTGGGAATGACAAAGGCTGTGTACTCACCCCCTGGTTGGACAGGTGCTTTTGTTAAATACCCTGTCAGATAGAGCATGCTCCAGAGATTGGATTCATCTTTGTAGACGGTGTCATAGGTCAGGTCTTCAGTCAGCTTTTCTTGGATGGGCAAGCCAGAAATGAGGTCGCCAATTTTGTCACGGGTTGTTTCTTCAGCTTGATCAATCAATGTGCGCACAATCGCGTTGCCGCTGGTATTGTTCCAATAGGCCAATGGGGAGCTCGAAGGTTCAATTTGCAGGTCACTGACATAATTGAGGACATCCCATGGACAATAGATTTCAGTTCCCTTGCCAAAGCGGTAACCGTCATACCATTCTTGGATTAAGTCCTTTTTATCAGATAAGGCAGCTTCGTCAAGCAGGTTATCGACTTCTTGCTGCGTAAATCCGAATTTGTCTGCATATTTCGTATGGGAGATGCCGAAACACTTAAAGTTGTTCAGACCGGTAAAAATGCTTTCCCGGGCTATGCGCAGGCAGCCTGTCACAACGGCAAACTCTAGCGAAGTATTGGACTTAAGACTTCCGCTAAGCAATCTCCGCATAAAGCGGATCATTTTCGCATAGTATCCTTCCTGCTGGGCATAATTGATAGGAACATCATATTCGTCGACCAGCAATATAACAGGCTTCCCCCAATGTGATTTAAGTGCGCGACATAGTGTACTCAAGGAATTGGCTAAATCCGTTCTGGTACCAGCAGACTTACTAAGCAGCGTCAGCTTTTCTCTGTCTCCTGGATTAATTTTGTTACTTTGCAAAAGGTAGGAGTGGTCAATCAAGACGACTCTGATACGTTCCGTCAGCTGTTCATAGGCATCATCAAAATCATCACCTTCGATTTCCTTGAAGGTAATAAAAACCGTTGGATGTTTATTCATCCATTTTTCGCATAATGCTGTATTTTTGGAGATGGCAAGCCCCTCAAACAACTGCCTGCTGTTGCATGTAATATCAAAAAAAGCATGAAGCATACTCATTGTCAGTGTTTTGCCGAACCTACGGGGGCGGGTAATGAGACTGACCTTAGACCGGGGGCCGGTAAGCATTTCTTCAATGATGGACGTTTTGTCGACGTAAACATAATTTTCACGTATTTCCTTGAACGATTCACAGCCGATCAAAATATTAAACTGTGCCATCTGCCACTCCTTGATATCTATGTCACTTTGGCATTACTTTACCGACTTCAGAACAAGCAGGCAAGGTCGTATTAATGGGGTGGGTAAAAACCGCCCCTGATGGCCTTTTCCCATTTTTCTGGCGGAGAAGGCGGGATATCGGAATAATCGATTTCCTCATCTTTCATGGCGGCTAACTTGGTGAGGTCTTCAGAATACATGGGTGCCAACGCATCCAACGCTTTATAAACCAATCCCATCGTGTGTCTGTTCAGTCTGTTTTTAAGCACTTTATTTTATCATTATAAATCAAAATACTATCTCCTGTTTATGAGGTTGTTTATATCCTTTTGCCCACACGCTTTAGCCTGCAAATGAAGGGGGCTTTTTCCCACGTTTTCAGCTGAACTAGCCCTTTGACCCCTCGCATAATCGTCACATCGACGGGTGTTTGTTACCTGCCAAATGACATGGGGTTAAAGGTTTATGGATTGGTTGAACCATCTCAATGACGTTTACGCAAAGTGGGCTTTCAGATCGGCAACTGGATCACGCCGTGCGATGTGGTTAAAGCTTGCCACGATGATGCGAAACGACGTACCCGTCTTGGATGCTTTGGAAGAACTCCAGCGGCGCCGGATTGGTTTGTCCGGCAGGAACAACCCGGAAGCCATTGCGATTGGCGCGTGGCTTTCCAAGATGCGAAACGGCGCACCGTTACAGGTTGCCATCGACGGCTGGGTCAGTGCAGAAGAAGCGATGATGGTCTCAGCGGGGGAACAGGGGGGTGATTTACCCCGGTCGCTTGAATCCATCGCCGTTGTGATGAATGCCAAGTCAGCCATCCAGTCCACCGTCTTGGGCGGCATTGCCTATCCGTTTTTGTTGATCTGCGTGGCGTTCGGCGTCCTGTACCTCTTTGGCATCAAGATCATCCCGGAAATCAGTTCACTTTCCATTGCGCCGGAATGGAAGGGACAGGCGCTGATGCTCGTGAAACTCTCCAAATTTATCAAGTCCTGGTACTGGGTGCTTTTCGGGGCGGTGGTTGGCGTCATTGTCCTTTTCTTTGCGTCATTGAACACGTTGGAAGGACGGATCCGTGTTTTCCTTGACCGCTATCCACCGTATGCCATCTACCGGATCATGGTCGGCTCTTCCTGGCTGATTGCCTTATCGGCTTTGACCAGCGCCGGGATGCGCATTGAAGAAGCCTTAGAAAACCTCTTAAAGACCGCAACGCCTTGGCTTAAACGCAGGCTCAAGGCCACCTTGTCCGGCATCCGCTCGGGTTACGACTTGGGCGACGCCTTGATGCGAACCGGTTACCAGTTCCCGGACAAGGAAATCATCAATGACATCGGGACATACGCCCGTTACCGGCAGTTTGAGGTCGTGCTCGAACGCTTGGGGGCGGAATGGGTCGTCAAAGCCCAGGAGCAAATCAAATCAAGGATGCGCGTCATCTTTGTCGTGATGCTCCTGGTCGTTGGCGGTCTGGCACTTTTTATGGCAAGCGGGGTGCTGGACATGCAGCAGCAGGTCTCTGCCGCGGCGCAGGGCTTGCATTGATTTTTCAGCCGCATTTTTTGAAAGGAAATTTCCCATGAACCAAACCATAACGGCCAATGCGCGTCTCCTCGCGCGCCGGTACTCCGGTGGCTTTTCCCTGGTGGAAATGCTTTTGGTGGTGGTTTTCATCGCGCTGCTTTTGGCAGCGGCTTTGGCGATGTACAACTCCACCCGGGCATCGAACTCCGCCTCGCAGCTGGCGCGTGACGTCGTCGCGTTACAGGCGGGGGTCAACTCACTCTACGCCGGCCAGTCTGACTATACCGGCTTGGATAACGAGCTGCTCTATAACGCCCAGCGTATCCCGACGACCTTGCGCTACAACAACGGCACCCTGTCAAACGACGATGGTTCCACCTTAACCGTCGCAGGCGATGATGACAACTACACCGTCACCATCACCAATGTCCCGAAGGCAACATGTATCTCGGTGCTCTCGGCGTTGAACACCGGCTGGACACAGGTCTCTGTCGGCGGCACGGCAGTCAAGGCATCGGCCTCCGACTTCCCGGTTACCGTGGCTGAAGCGGAAACCGCCTGTTCTGCCGATACGCAGGAAATCGTCTATACCAGCGGCACCGTTGCGGAAGCTGGGGGTTGATCAATCACTGACCTTTGTTTTTCCCCTCCCTTCGGGGAGGGGCCTTTCAGGTGGGTTGCCATGTACGCATTCCTTGTCGCCATCCTTTTCGGGGTGCTCCTCGCTTTCACGACGGTTTCAACCGGGCAGATTGCGCTTGTCGATAGGCTGACCAACCGCTCCGACGAGGTGACCGTGGACTTTTACGCCTACAAGAAAGCCATCCATGACTTTGCCTGCACGCATGCCGTCGATGGCGTGATCCCCGATGACGAACTCGACGCACAGTTGGGTAAGACGATTGGCGGGACGCAATGGCACCACTATATCGCGGGCGGCAGAGTCTACTTTTATATCAACGATACGGAAAAGAACCGGCAGCTCTCCGCGGGGCTTACTGACCGGATAGATGTGATGCAGGCGGTTGTCATGGATGCGTCAAGGAACACGGCTTTATTGAACGGCCAGCATGCGGATATCGCGATCCCCAATGCCGTGCCTGGGGGTTCGATTGTCTTACCGATGGATATCTCACATATCTGCGTCTTACAGACAGACGCCAATGACCAGGCCACCTTGTCCGATGGCACGGTGATTGACCTGTGCGCCCAAAAGGTCACTATGCCCAATGGGACCGTTGTGACCCACGATAACGGGACACTCGGCATCAACGGGATCACCGTTGCCAGCAGCGTTGAAGGCTCTGATGGGAGCCGCGTGACGGTCAATGGCTATGTTTTCACGAGGGACCATAGTATCCGGATGACCCCATCGGGTATGCAAATTGACGGGATCCATTATGACTGGGCAGGCCGCAATGGCTGTGGACCGACACCATCTGCCCCTGCCACGTATGAAAACACCGGCGAAGTGCCGACAGGGGGAGGTAACACGATTACCGATCCCACCTATGACCCGACCGCGGGGGACACCGGTTTGGAGGATCCGAACGACACGGCTGAAACCAATACGAGTGAAACCGTCGCCGTCAATGAAACGCACCAGGCGGCGATGCAGTACATCTGGGGACCTTATGGCGCGTTGGATGATACCTACCAGGCACAGGTAACGAAGGCAGAACTTTTGGGGGCATCCTTCCCATCGGGGAACGTGGTCTTGAGCGACATCACGGTCACGCTCAATTGGCCGGAGAGTTATCAGTTCATGGTCATCAATACGGAGGAAGCATGGACAGGCGGTGAGCAGATTGTGATTGTGAAGACGTGCGCCCAGAGCCTGGCGCTGCGTGGGACAGAACTGGCTGGAGAGCGCATTACCGTCAATGTGCCGGTCTGTGGCGTCATCACAGAATCTGAGACCGATGCGTACTTAGCAGCTGTTCAGGCCATCGAATCCCCCGAAGTGACGGTAACCGTCAATGTCTTTGGGACGTACACGACAGATGAGGGTGGGGAAGACACCTATCCTGATCCTTGATTGGGCTTTGGCCCCGCTTTGGGTTTGCAAAAAGGAGTTCTGATGAAAAAGCGTCTGTTTACCCTGGGTAAGGGCGGCGGCTTCACACTGGTTGAAACGCTTCTTGTCCTGGGGTTTGCCGGGATATTGATTGCCGGGGCAATGGGGCTATACCGGGTCTCCCGCGCATCGACCACAGCGACACAGCTTGCCAACGACATCGATATCGTCAGCCAGATCATCGAACGGTATTTGATGGGGTATGGCAGGCCTGAGAACAATACCTCATTGAACCCAATGTTGATTGACAGTGGGAAACTGCCGTCATCTCTCAGGAATACGGCGGAGACCAACCTTTCCAATGCCTATGGCGGCACACTCACCACGAACTACAACGCTGGTTCTTACACGATTACCGTTTCTGACATCCCACGGAGCGGCTGCATTGCGATTGCAAGCAGCCTGCCTGCCAAATGGGATTCAGTGACGGTTGGCAATGGGGAGGCGGTGACAGACCTTCCCATGACAGTCGCTGCGGCGGAAGCATCATGTGGGGACAGCCAGTCGATTACGGTAGCCAGGGAGTTTTTCTGATGGGATCCTCTTTCTGGCTCCGGCTTAAGGCGGTTAAGGGATTTACCCTCTTTGAGGTGGTGCTCTGCGCCGCATTCATCGGGATCACCACCCTGATCCTTGCGGACAACCTTTCAGAAAGTACGGCAAAAACCAAAGACCGTATGGCTGCGCATCAGGTCAGGACGTTTTCAGAGGGATTCCGTAAATACCTGTTCATGAATGCATCGTCTCTTCAGGCCACTGTCGTATCCGGCAATACCACTGTCGTGACGCCCACCATGCTGATTAACGGGGGCTACCTGCCGGGCAACTATGATGGTGTCAATGCCTATGGGCAGCAGATCTGTGGGCTGGTGACCAAAAATGCAGTGAACCAGCGCCTAAATGCCATGACGGTGACAGCCGGCGGCACGATCATCCCTGATGACAGCCTGTCATTCATTTCGTCCTTGATCGGTAGTGAAGGCGGTGGGGTCTACTCCGATGATGCAGTCCATGTCAAAGGCAGCGGTGGGGCATGGTCTGTGGCAAGTGGTTTTTTCAGCAACACCGACCTGGCGTGTGATGGGTCTGCGGGCAGTACGGGGTTTTCTGCTGGGCACGCCATGCAGGCCATGATGGTTGACGATTACCTCTTCAACGGGAAATATCTGTCCAGGCATGCGATGGAAGGCCATCCGGAAATAAACCGGATGGAGACTGACCTGGATATGGGCGGCCATGACATCTTAAATGCGGGTGCCTTATCTGCCCATGGGACGGTTTTCATGGATTCGATGGCGGCAGATGGCAGGCTCGCTGTCGGTGGCTACCTGAAACTCAATGGGGTTGTCACTAAAGGCGGCAGCTGCGATACGGATGGGTTGATTGCCCGTGATGCTGACGGCAGCCTGATATCGTGCCAGGACGGCAACTGGAGACAAGCTGGCGGCGGCTCCCAAGGGGAAATTGCGCTATTTAACCTGCAGACGTGCCCACCCGGATGGGTTGCCGCCAATGGGGAAAAAGGGACACCGGATCTGAGGGGGCTTTTTATCCGTGGGCTGGACAATGGCAGGGGACTGGATGTCGGCCGCCAACTGGCATCACTCCAGGATGACACCATCATGAATATGACGGGTTCTTTCCATGCCGTGGCATTAGGTCGCAAGGCATGGGGAGATGGGGCCTTTTCTGCGGATTCAGGCGACTGGAATGGGACGAAGTATGACTCAGGCTCTTCTTCTGTCGGTTTCACGTTCGATGCATCCCGGGTTGTGCCGACTGCCGAGGAAAACCGTCCCCGCAATATCGCATTGACCGCCTGCCAGAAACAATAGGGGGAAGAGGATGTCCAATGTTTTCTTGAGCCTGCGCCAAAGCCGTGGTTTTACCCTGTTTGAATGCATCCTCTGCGCGGCAATCCTAGGGATTGGGACGTTGATCCTGGCTGATGCCGTAAGCCAAGAGGGGCATGTCCGCAAAGAGCGGCTTGCGGCAGAACATATGCGGATCTTTTCCTCGGCAATGCGGGGGTATATCCGTGCAAATGCCGAAAGCCTGTTAAAAGACGCGGATGGGCAAACCCCGATTCTGGTCAACGCATCAACGTTGACGGATGCCGGTTTTTTGCCATCCGCATTCAGCGCTCAGAACCTCTATGGGCAATCTGTCTGTGGGCTTCTTTTGAAAAGTCCCTCCACTCAGGTCAATGCTTTAAATGCCCTGGTGGTCTCAGAAGGGGGAACTGCATTGTCCGATGGGGAACTCGCGTCTGTCGTGACGTTAATCGGTGGCGAAGGCGGTGGGATCTTTTCAGGGGATGCCAATACCATCCGTGGGTCGGTCGGGGGCTGGTCTATGGAGCCTGGGAACTTTGCTGGGCTAAATGACCAGGGGCAGACCTGTTCAGGGACCGCCGGGAACATCGCCTTCAGTGCGGGGCATTTCTATCAGGCATTGTGGCTTAATGACCATACCGATGGCGCAAAGCTTTTATCCAGGACAGGAAATCCAGATGAACCGGAAGCCAACCGGATGGAAACCAACCTGGACATGAATGGCCATTCCATCCTGAACGTGCTGGACGTTGATCTGAAAGGATTGGTTACGGCAGGTGCCATTGCCACAACGGGTGACTTACAGGTCAATGAAGCGTTGCAGCTCGATGGTTCTGCTACGGTTGGCGGGGCGTGTGAAAAGGACGGCCTGCTTGCCCATGATGCCCAAGGGCTTGTGCTTGCCTGCAAGGAGGGGACGTGGCAGACACCCGGGACACCTGCCAAGAAAATCGGTTACTTCAATGCCAGTGAATGTCCCGTCGGATGGAAGGCTTCAGACGGGACGGCAGGGACGTTGGATTTGCGCGGTGTCTTTGTCCGGGGGCTGGATAACGGCCGGGGGATTGATACTGGGCGTGTTTTAGGAACCTACCAGGCAGATGCGATCCGCAACATTGAAGGGACATATACGGTTGCACGGGGACCTTACTATAACGGACGGCAGGAAGAAGGGGTGCTTTATGCCACCGATGATGGGTATGGCGGCGGAGGCAAATTGAAGCGCTGGGATGGCGACGGGATGTTTTTTGATGCGTCCCGCGTCGTACCGACATCGGAAGAGTTCCGGCCTAAAAATATCGCGCTTTTAGCGTGTGAGAAGGAGTGATGGTAATGGGAATCCTTTTTCGCAGGCGAAACCAGAAGGGCATCACCCTGTTGGAAACATTGCTGGTCATCGGCATTGCTGCACTGGTAACCGCCATCATTTTAGGGAGCCTCACCCTGTCTTTGGGTGCCCAAAAGAGCCGGTTGGCGGCTGGGCATATGATGGCGTTTTCTGCGGCGATGAAGCGCTATATCGGGATCTATTCGGGGCGCATTGCTTTAGCCTTGACGTCTTCGCAGCCTTTTTTGGTGACACGGGATATGCTGGTGGGTGAAGGCTTGTTGCCGGCAAACTTTACGCTCAAAAACGCCTATTCCCAAGCAGTCTGCGGGGTGGTGGTGCGCTCTGATGAGAATAACCTGCATGCCTTCGCCCTCTCAGAAGGCGGTCGGGTTTTGGAAGACCACGACTTGGCGGCTATTGTCAGCTTGATCGGTGGGGAAGGCGCTGCCTTGTATGCAGGGAGTGCCGGTACTGTCAGGGGCAGCGGCGGTTCCTGGCAAATGGCTGCCAACCAGATGACGGCAGCCAACCAGTTGGGGTTAAACTGCGCCGGAGAAGCGGGGACAATTGCGGCTCAAGCTGGGCATTTTGCCCAGAAAATAGCCCTTGATGCCGGGTTGTATGCGGATGCTTACCTCTCACGCAATGGCGTGGACGGCCATGAAGAAGCCAACCGGATGGAGACCGACCTTGACATGGGCAACCATTCAATCGTCAATGTCGGCAACCTCCTGGTCACCGGTACCTTGAGTGCCAACGAGATTGTGGCGACCGGAAGGCTAACAGGCGGTGAATACCTGGAAGTCGATGGCTTGGCCACAAGAGGCGCAGCTTGCAGTTCAAAAGGGCTTATCGGGATCGACAATGCCGGAGACCTCATGATGTGCCAGAATGGCCGGTGGGGCGACTTGGGCGCCGTTCCGTCTGGTATGGTCTCGTTCTTCAATCAGGCATCGTGTCCTGCTGGGTGGGTTGAAGCAGACGGCCAGAACAATACCCGCGATATGCGCGCCATGTTTGCAAGGAGCAGGGATTTTGGCCGTGGTATGGATGCGGATGGGGATAGGGTACCCGGTTCATACCAGGGCGACGCGATCAGGAATATTGAGGGGCGGTGGAGCCCGGGGGAGCATGGGGGCCGTAGTGGTAAGGGGTATACGGTGACAGGGGCCATGAGAGCCATGGTGGGCGGTGACCCAACTGAAAAGTCAGGGGGTGGACCGGGTGCCAAGATCCATTTTGATGCGTCCCGCCAGGTCAACACGGCGTCGGATAACCGGCCAAAGAATGTGGCGATGTTGGCGTGCCAGAAGTTGTGACAGGCAATTATTCCAAAGTCATCTGTTGAGGGTCTTGAGACTGATGATTGCCCAAGTCGGCTTTCCTTTCCAGGTATGCGGTTTGGCAAGTGCTGTGAATGATCCAAGTATGTCAGAAGGTTCATCTGCGTTGTACAGATAACCTTTCATCTGGATATTCCCATCTGGCAGCTTCTTTGCTTTTGTCACCTTTGCATAATAAACCGCTTCGCCGTCAGCAGCATTGAAATAATAACGGACGCCATCAGAATAATATTCGAAAGAGCATTGCGGACAATCCGACAGCTCTTCTTTACCGCGGTAGACACTCGGCAGGCTCTTCAGGTCATAGTCGAAATAACGTTTCAGGGCTTCCTTTACATAAGTACCATCAATCGATGCATCACCATATTTGCTGTTCGCAGGCTTTATTACCCGAGGGAAATTGTTCACACAATGATGCCAGATACCGAAACGGATCATCTCACGCGGATGGTTGGGGTCTAACACTTTTTCCGCCGTAAAATCATACATCCTGACTTCTGTGAAGTTCGACAGGAATGTACTCATCTTCTTCATCTGGGCAGCAGAAAAATCACCTGCAAGGGACGGCAGCGCCATCAGTAATGAGAAGAATGCCGCAGCAAAGAACGAGAACATTTTTTTCATCAAGCGTTTCAGGTACTTGTCGTTTTCCATGGGAAGCCTCCTGCGCAATTCTGATAAAAACATAGCAAAACCCGACAAATTTTGCATTCAAAACCCGACAGATTTTAACTTTTCATCCCGACAAATTAGGCTTTTCAGATAATACAAATTTGGACATCTGGCGAAAAAGGGCAGAATGCCCCGACTTTTCGACCGATTGGCCTCATGGATGGCTGGTAAAGTTGGCGGCATGAAGATATTGAAGAAACTGTTTGCCGCCATCTGCCTTAGCATCCCATGCCTTGCGATAGCTGACTGCTTTGATGATGCGGGGGTCAGGTATCAGGTGAACCCATGGATACTGCGTGGCATTGCGCATGTGGAATCGGGTTTCAATCCGAAAGCTGTGAACCACAACAGGAACGGTTCCTATGACCTGGGGATGATGCAGACGAACACGATCCATCTGCGTCGTTTAGCACGTTACGGGATTTCGCGGGACCATCTCTTCAATGCCTGCAACAGCATCCACGTTGCGGCTTGGATGGTCCGCGAAAAGATGAACCTGCATGGGAACACTTGGAAGGCGGTAGGGGCATACCATTCAGAAACCCCGTTTTACCGGGACCGTTATGCCGCCAAAGTGCGGGGTGCTATTGTCCGGTGGTCGAAGTTTTATCAGATTAACTGAATGGGATGGTCGTGCAACCGGTTGGACTGCACTTTGCTTGAGATGGATGGTCAACCGGTTGAAACACCTGATGAGTAAATATGGCGCAATCTGGTCTCCGTCTTATTTTGCAGCATCCGCTGGGGTGTTACGGTGGATGTCCTGAAACGTTATATTTAAGAACAGAACACTCCTGAATGATTGTCGCATTCATTCTCGACCGTATTGGTCGAGGGTTTCTGCGACTTTTAGGCTAGAATAAGAAGATATGCAATCATACAATATTCTAAATATAGCGCTATTTAGTATATGGGGAGGGGGGGACATTCCATGAAAAAATCATTCAAAATAACAAAGAGAACTCTTGCAACTGCTGTTATGCCCGCTCTGCTTTCCTTCGGTGTGATGGGAACCAGTTTTGCTGCCGCGGTAGAAGGTATCAAATATGACGCCGGAACACTAACGCCTGATTCAGACGGTTATATTGCAGTCTCTGCCATTATGACTGCGGGTGGTATTAGCAGTTACCTTCTCAAATCCGATTTCACTGAATTCAAAGAAATTACAGAGGCAGAATTGGTGGACTTAAGCAAGGATATTATATTACTCGGGGCTGACATATCCGGCTTTAATGAATACAAAACAGCAACTGCTGGTGAGATTAGCGCGTTAGATGGCCGCGTATCAGCAGCTGAGACCGGTCTCACGACTGCTGTGACCGATATTACCGATTTAAAAAGCGGCAAGCTTGACAAATCCGACTTTAATGAATACAAAACAGCAACTGCTGGTGAGATTAGCGCGTTAAATGGCCGCGTATCAGCTGGTGAAGCTGCTATTAAAACGATAAACGAGGAAGTAATACCAAGTATTAATAATGACATCAGTGACCTGCAAAGCAACAAGCTGGACAAAGCCGAATTTAATACATACAAAGGAGAGACTTCTGCAACCCTTGATACGATGGCGAGCACTGTTAATAGCTTGACACACCTGACTGCTGGATTCCCTGAAGGTGAAACCATTAAAGAATACATCGATGGGGCCGATACCAATACGACCTATATGTTTGATACAGCAGGACGTGGAACAGATGAAAAGGAAAATGTCGTCTCCCATCTGACCTACACCTCAAAAGAAAAAGGTGAGACGGAATCTGTCCCGACCCAAATTTTCACCGACACCGACACCAAGTACACGCTGTCCCAGGCAACGTCTGGCAACCAGACCACGATTTCCTTAAAAGGCAATGATGGCAGTGAAGCGCAGACTGCGACGATAGCAGGGGACAAGGGTATCAAGATTACTGGCGATGACAAGAAGGCGACCATCGCCCTCGACACAGATTACCTGAAAGGGGAAATCGATACCAATACGACTTATACAGTCGAAGAAGCGGCAGGTACAGGTAATGTTGTCAAAACCTACACCCTTAAGGCATCCGACAATTCGTCGACTGGCACAACAATCGTTGATACTGATACCACTTACACAGCAGGAGCCAATGTCAGCATCAATGCAGGCAACCAGATCAGTGCCGCCGATTCAAAGATAACTGGTATCAAGCAGGAACATGACGACGCTTCAGGCAGTAACAGCTATACCATCCAATATACGACGGATACAGTCAAGGATGGGGCTGTCCAGACGGAAGAAAAATCCTACGTCATTATCGACAGGGACACCACTTACACCGCAGGAACCAATGTCGGCATCAATGCGGACAACCAGGTCAGTGCCGCCGATTCAAAGATAACCGGCATCACGAAGGCTCATGACGGCGCTTCAGGTAGCGACAGCTATACCATCCAATATACGACGGATACGGTCAAGGATGGGGCGGTCCAGACGGAAGAGAAATCCTACGTCATTACCGACAGGGACACCACCTATACGGCTGGCGAGAATATCCAGATCAGTTCGGACAACGTGATCAGTGCCACCGACACGAACACGCACGCTTCTGTCTCTGATGACGGCAACGGTTATGTCAGCGTGACGAAAACGAGCGAAGCTACAGCGACAGCAGGTCCTGCCTACCAGGTTTCCATGAGTGATGATGCGAAAACCGCCATTGGGAATGCCAATACCTATCTCGACAGCAATGGTTTCAGTGCCGGCGGTGGGAAGGTGACCGTCACTAAAGACGGCTTTGCAGTCCAAGGCGGGCCTTCGATGACGGCTGATGGCATCGATGCAGGTAACCAAGTCATTTCCAATGTTAAAGACGGTAAGGTCGAGAAAGGCAGCAAGGAAGCCGTCACGGGCGGACAGCTCTATGACATCCAGCAGCAGAACAGTTCCCAGGATGACGCACTGAAAAAACTCGCCCACCGTGACGCCCAGTTGGAACGCAAGATCTACCGTGCCGGCGCGCACGCTGCAGCGATTGCCGCCTTACATCCATTGGACTATGACGAAGACCATAAGTTCACGGCAGCAGCCGGTGTCGGCCAGTACCATGGTTCCAGTGCCATGGCGGTCGGCGCGTTCTACCGTCCGACGGAAAACCTGATGTTTTCTGTTGGCGCATCGTTGAATGAAAACGACTCGATGGTCAATGCCGGTATGTCTTACCGCTTCGGTACGGGGTCAGGCAATAAGACCTCGCCGAACAATATCCATGAGATGAAGCGGCAGATCAACAACCTGTCTGAAGAAAACCGGCTGCTCTCTGCCAAACTGGACAGCTCGGAATCGAAACTCGCTTCAGCCGATGCCAGGATTGCTTCCTCTGATGCAGAAATCAAGGAACTCAAGACAAGGCTGCGTCAGATTGAAAAACTGCTGAAACTGAAATAGCATCCAGCCATCTGATGTTGCCCTAAACCAAGGTATGCGCAACTGCTGCCTTGGTTTTTTTTCGTGGTTTCAGGTGAAGCAAAAGGGGATGGCTAGGTGACAGGGCAGGCATCAAGTCTTGCCGTCACCAACCTGAAAAAAAACCCCGGTACACAATACACCGGGGTTTGTGGTCGCGCTATGAATACCATTAATAGCGGTTTGATCCGAAATGGTAAGTAGCATGACGTGTGCCATGGGTGCGGTAGTAACCATGGCGTGGACCTTGCGTGCGGTAGTAACCGCGGCAGTTTCTCTTTTGATGATGACATGCTGTTTTAGGGGCTTTATGGCGCTGGTAGCATGATGAGTTGCATTGGCGTGGTGAAGGAGGTGCGGCAGTAGCAGCACCAACGACTGCAAAAGCGAGCAGACCGACTAAAAGTTTTTTCATATCCGTCTCCTTTTAAGAAACAAAAAAACGAATTGTTGAAAGCGTGTTTCCCTGATGAATCCTAGTCAGGAATTGCCACTTTCTGCTAACCATTGTATACCCATAAAAGCGACGGGATAATATTCAATTGTAAGCAATTGTGATTGGCTTCACTAAAAGTGCGGCCGCGGTTGCGGGATAGTTCAGCGGGACTGTGGTTACATCACCGGCTCATTGGTATGGCATACCGATTTGGCAGGCAAGTGCTACCGGGGTGGGGTATAGTTCTTCGAGGATTTCAGTAGGGATTCTGCCAGCGGTAATAGCCAATGTGCTACCTTTCAATAAGCCTGGTTTCATGGCATATCCCGTCGTTTAGGCAAAGAAAAACCACCGTATCTGGAAGTTTCCCTGTTTTGCAGGGCCAGAGTCCGGTGGTAAGTCTCGTTCAAGTATTAATAGTAACGGCGTGGTGGTGGGCCATAACGGCGTGGACCATAGCCACGGTAGTAACCTGGACGGTGGCCATAGCCACGGTAATAGCCAGGACGTGGGCCATAGTAACGGCGGTATCCTGGAGGAGGACCAGCGTGACGATGGTAACTTGGACCACCATAATAGCGGCGTGGAGGACCGTCATAAGCCATTGCGGCGCCGGCTACAGAAAATGCCAGCAAGCCCATTAACAGTTTTTTCATATCCGTCTCCTTATCTATACAAAAAAGCGGGTACTTCTGAAAAGGTGGATTTCCTGTGGGAACCCACTTAGGAATTTCACTTCTCAGTTCCATTATAGGGTGGTATTTGAATATTTGATAGATGTTACTTGCGGATCTCTGAAAAACTCCCTTTTTTAGAACTTCCCACCTAGGGTGACAGCTGCAAAATTGTGGTTATTCAGACCTGCCTTAGGGAAGACATTTGTTCTATATTATTATATTTATTCTGTGAAGGAATAGGATTAAAAATATCTTTTTAATGATTGATTATTCATGTGTTTTATGGACTTATCGCAATGATATGCTTTCTGCTTCGTATTTTTCAGTACCGTGTTATGAAATGCTGGAGGAAATATGCTAATGTCTGATAGTTGCGTACTTGATACAGATAGGCTACATATGATTGGAGCACAACTGGCCAGAAGTAGGATGTCCAATAACGTATCATCTGATTTCTTCTAAAACGGTTAGTAATACAGTACAAATTGTTTCAAATTGTTACAATAAGCATGTATTCAGCAAGATGCTTAAACGCGCATTAGCTGACACTAAGCTATGTTGGATAGGCCGATGCCATACCGGATGGTGTCATGATTTTCCGTGCTTTCTCATGGGAGTTTCGTAATGAATCAGATTTATAAGGTTGTTTTCAGTCATGTACACCGCTGCTTTGTTGCAGCCTCAGAACTCACAAAGAACCAGGGTAAGGGCAGTTCCCAGTCATCAAGGCTCAAGAGGGTAGCGGTTGCACTGATGGCGGCAACGGCTTTGGGCGGTCTGTCTGGCCATGCACTGGCAGCACCAGACGGTGATGGGGCAAAGATTCAGGGTAATTCAGTAACTGCATCTGAGACAAATGCTTCTGCCTGGGGCAATAATACAGCGGCAGAAGGTCGTGAATCCACGGCTTGGGGTTATAAGACAACGGCCTCCGGAGAGGATGCAACGGCTTGGGGCACTATTACAAAAGCAGAAGGTGTTGAAGCCACAGCTTGGGGTTTCAGGACAACGGCCTCCGGAGAGGATGCAACGGCTTGGGGTGTAGGGACAGAAGCATCAGGTGACAGAGCGACATCCTGGGGTGTAGATACCGTTGCTTCTGGCTGGAATTCGACGACCTGGGGTACAGATACAGTAGCAACCAGTGATGAAGCCACGGCCTGGGGCTGGGGGGCCACGGCATCCAATGAGCAAGCCACAGCCTGGGGCAAAGATACAGAGGCAGCCGGTGAGTATTCCACAGCCTGGGGCCATAAAACAAAAGCAGCCGGCACGAATTCCACAGCCTGGGGATCTGGAACAAAGGCAGAAGGCCAAAGGTCTACGGCCTGGGGCCACGAATCAAAGGCAGAAGGTGAAAACGCGACGTCCTGGGGCGTTTCCACAAAGGCAACCGGCAAGAATTCCACAGCCTGGGGATCTAAAGCAACGGCATCCGGACATACGGCAACGGCCTGGGGCTTTGAGACGGAGGCATCCGCAAAAAGGGCGACTGCCTGGGGCTCCCAATCAGAAGCCAGCGGCGAAATTTCAACAGCTTTTGGCGATTCTTCCAAAGCGCAAGCTGTGAACTCCTTGGCTGCTTTAGGCGGCGTAGTGGAGGCAAGTGCTGACAATTCCGCTGCTATCGGCAAGGGAGCCAAGGCCACTGTATCCGATACAGTGGCTTTGGGCAGTGATTCTGTAGCTTCCCGTGCGGCCGGTGCTACCGATGCTTACCTGAAAGAAAGCAGTGATACAGGGAATGCTTGGGTATCGACCCATAATGCCATCGCAGTCGGCGATGATGACAATGTCACCCGCCAGATTACTGGGGTTGCCGCTGGTTCCAAAGATACCGATGCGGTCAATGTTGCCCAGTTGAAGAAAGTCGCAGATGCAAATACCACATTGGTAGACAGTGCAAATGGCCTGAAACTGGGAACTGACAATAAGCTTACATTATATGTCGCTGATACAAACGGCCACGAAGTTACCGGTGAAGTTGACCTTTCAGGCCTTACTGTAGATACCAACACTACTTACAGCATTTCTAAGACTACTGGATCGGGTAAGACCGTCAACACCTACACACTGGAAGCATCTGACGGATCAGCGACCGGAGAGCCCATTCTTGATACCGATACCTATGTTGACGGCAGTAGCGTAACCAGCACAACGGACACGTCAACGGGTACAACGACGCATACTGTCAAGCTGAACGACAATACGGGGCATGAGATGACTTCGTTTAAGGTGACTGATACAAACACCCAGTCCCGTGTCTACCATGCTGACAGCAGCAAGGACTATCTGACCGTCACCGAAGCGGACAACAGCATCGGTACCAAGGACTACACCGTCGGATTGACTGATACGGCAAGCGGAGCCATCAAGAATGCCAGCACTTTCTTAAACAGCAGCGGTTTCAAGGCAGGCGATGTTACGGTCACCAGTGAAGGCTTCAAAGTCGGTACCAGTGGTCCATCGATGACCACCAGCGGTATTGATGCCGGTGGTCAGGTCATTTCCAATGTTAAAGATGGTAAGGTCGCGAAAGACAGCAAGGAAGCCGTCACGGGTGGGCAGCTCTATGACATCCAGCAGCAGAACAGTTCCCAGGATGACGCACTGAAAAAACTCGCCCACCGCGACGCCCAGTTGGAACGCAAGATTTACCGTGCCGGTGCCCATGCCGCAGCGATTGCCGCCTTGCATCCATTGGACTATGACGAAGACCATAAGTTCACGGCAGCAGCCGGTATTGGCCAGTACCATGGCTCCAGTGCCATGGCCGTTGGCGCGTTCTACCGTCCGACGGAAAACCTGATGTTTTCTGTAGGCGCATCATTGAATGAGAACGACTCGATGGTCAATGCTGGGCTGTCCTACCGCTTCGGTACGGGTTCCGGCAACAAGACTTCGCCGAACAATATCCATGAGATGAAGCGGCAGATCAACAACCTGTCTGAAGAAAACCGGCAGCTCGCAGCACAGCTCAATAGTTCTGAAACGAAGCTTGCGGCGGAATCTGAACGTTCAGCCCGCCTGGAAGCTGAAATCAACAAGATCAAGAAGCTGTTGAAACTGAAATAAGTTTTTCGAAGGTTTTATGATGAAGCCGTGTCCCTGTTGTTGGCGGGGACACGGTTTTTTTATCAAAATGCCCCGTAAAACCCTGTCCTTCAGGACGGGGATATAAGGGGCGGACAGCCTTGCTGTCCTAATCAGGCGTGTTCTGCTGTTCGATGTATTGCCGGATAATCGAA
>JAEEGI010002069.1_pt1 | contig 49687 bp, 49 predicted proteins | sample 8958751 | NCBI WGS metagenome assembly JAEEGI01 (sample SAMN16246545, study PRJNA631951) | gut metagenome | biome: gut microbiome; feature: rumen; material: KS-attached | host: Bos | place: Iran: Karaj | collected 2018-10
ACGGATATAAAACAGCGGGAACGCCTTCCTTGATGATCCCTGCCTTGGCGTCCGCAATCTCTTCAATCGAGTTTCCGAGCACGGCGCAGTGATCGAGACCGATATTCATAATGACGGTCGCAAGGGGCTTCGTTACGATATTGGTCGGGTCAAAGGTGCCGCCGAGACCGGTTTCCAAAATGATTATATCACATTTTTCGCGCGTAAAATACAAAAACGCCAATATGGTAAGGAGTTCAAACTGGTTCGGCGTTTCCGAAAGGGTATCCGTATAGGCGAAAACTTCTTCGGCAAGCGCCGTCAGCTTGTCCTTCGGGATCAGCTCGCCGTTAATCTGAATCCGCTCGCGGAAATCGTGCAGATAAGGGGACGTAAACAAACCGACGCGGTAACCTGCTTCCTTAAGGACGGAATGCAGCATCGCGCAGACGGAGCCTTTGCCGTTGGTGCCGGCAACATGGACGACCGGAACGAGCTCCTCGGGATTTCCGAAGTGCGTCATCGTCTCTTTCATCCGGTCTAAACCGGCAAATTTCGAAAAGAAACTTTTGGATGTCAGTTTCGTAAGAATTTCATTGTAAGTCAAAGTAACTCACCTCATATCATCAGTCCGGTCGCCCGGACTTCTTTTTCCAGTTCCGCCATCATATAAAGGCTACCGCAGCATAACACCGGGGAACCGTTCCGATAAGCCTTGACAGCTTCCTCTGTGGCTTCCTGAATGCTCTTACAGGCTTCCGCATCGGCTCCTCTTGAGCGAAGGAACTTCCTAAGGTCTTTCGCGGGAAGCGCACGTGGATTGTCCGGCGTTACGCAGAGAAAACGCTCCGCATACGGCATCAGCATCGGATACATTGTGACATAATCCTTGTCCGCCATGACGCCTGTTACAACCGTATATTTCACGCCCGGCATATGCGCAAGCGTATCCGTTAACGCTTCGATACAGTCAGGGTTATGTCCGCCGTCCATGATCCAGTACGGATTCGTCTTTCGAATCTGGAACCGAAACGGAAGCTTTGCACTCTGAAGGCCTTCCTTCACGGCGCCGTCCGTAAGAAACACGTCCTTCATCCGAAGCGCGTAAACGGCAGCGCATACGGTTTTCGCGTTACTCAGCTGGAAGGTCCCGGGAAGCGCAAGCTTGGCGCCTAACTTCTCCTTTGAAACCGGGATTGTCGGGTCGCCTGCATATAAGAACGGACAGTTATGATCAAATGCGAACTGCTCGCAGGCTTTGCGGATTTCTTTATCATTTTCCGCAAGAACGATCGGCTCCTTATCGGAAACGATTGTAATCTTCTCTGAAAAGATCTCGAGTTTGCTGTATCCGAGGTATTTCATATGGTCCATCGCAATATGCGTGATAACCGTAAGAAAACCGGGGGTGTCAAGATGCGTCGCGTCCTTTCCTCCGCCCATGCCGGCTTCCAATACCGCGTATTCGCAGTCATTGTTTACGAATAAAAGAATTCCGAGTGCTACGGAAAGTTCGAATTCGGAGGGATATTCCTCTTCCTTAAAACCGCCGCACACGATTTTAAGCGCTTCCGCGGCCTTGCAGTAATCTTCGTCTGAAACCTGCTCCGTACCGATCCGGTAATAATCCTTCAAGCCATACAAGGCGGGTGAGGACATCGTTCCGACGCGGTAGCCGCCTGCGTGAAGGATTGAGGAAAGCATGGCGGAAACCGAGCCTTTGCCGTTCGTGCCGACAACATGGATTATCTTCAGGCTCCGCTCGGGATGGCCGAGAAGCTCCATAAGCCGATGGATCCGTTCGAGACCCGGCTTTGAGACGTTGGTCTTCTCATTTTTCACAAATGCATATGCTTCATCAATCGTCAAGGCGCTTCTCCTCTTTCTCCCCGTGGACCATTCCGTTCGCGTTCAAATAGGAACGGATTCTCGGAAATACGAAACTGTTGCAGCTGTAAAGAACCGGAATTTCCACAATCGTCAGGAACAGGGACTGTACGGCGCGGCCGAACCAGAACAAGCCGGTGCTCGCGAAACCGCTGAACAGGATAAGTCCAAGAGACGTAATGAGGAAACCTCCGATAAACTGGTCACAGACCGCCGTGATCACCGTCAGGGCGACACCGGGCTCCTTGTTTTTCCGGTACGAATAACCAAACAGCAGGCCCCTGAACAGCGCCGAAACGGAAATCAGCGGGTTAATGCTCGGATAAAACATCATCGTACCGATCAGGTCCGCCGCAAGGCTGCAGAAACCGGATACTCCGATGCCGAACAGACCGCCCGCAAAGATACCAAAACAGAATCCGGTAATCGCTCTTGCGATAAATGTGAGCCCGATCCGGTACATCGGCGTGCTGATTGACAGAAACCGTTCGAAGATGATCTGAACGGCAATCATCATGGCTGCGACCGTAATAACCAGTGCGGTCATCTTTTTTTTGCTTTTTCGCATAAAAAAACCTCCTTCTGTCCCGTAGTGAGCTACAAAAGGAGTGTTCCCATGTAGCAGCGGGATGCGAGTTCTGTACCGCAAGACTTGTCTTTTCGTTCCGAAGGCAACTCCCCGTCCTTCAGACACTTAACGCACAAAACTCTACTCTGCATATTATTCTTATGTTATACTTAAGGGCCATGCAGAACATGGCCCCTTCGGTCGAAATTATTTACGGATATCGAGCTTCTCAATCAGGCTACGGTAAGCGTTGATGTCCTTGGACTTGAGATAATCAAGGAGACCACGTCTCTGACCTACCATCTTGTAGAGACCACGTCTACTGTGGTTATCCTGCTTGTTGTTCTTCAGATGCTCTGTAAGCTCCTTAATCCGTGCGGTAAGGAGAGCTACCTGTACTTCGGTGGAACCGGTATCTTCCGGAGTCTTACCGAACTCGGCAACGATTGCTGCCTTTTGCTCTTTACTGATCATTGTTTTGTCCTCCAATTCGAATTTACGCCGTACCCTGAGTTCCGGTTGAGGAATCCAAAAACCAAGGGCCGGTCAACGTGTGTTACTATAGCATATAAAACGCGGTTTGTAAATAGTTATTTTCTAATAAGTTCGCTGGTCCCGGTAGGCAATGCAGGCGTATATGAAGAATATCACGCAGCCGCAGACTAAGCCGCCCATGTGGCCTGCCATATCGACGCCCTCTTCGTACGAAAAGATTGAGGAAAGCGTACTGATCACAAGATATCCGATGATCAGCCAAGTCCATGCGGATCTTGATATATCACTGTTTCCGAAGCCGTGGAAGAATAACAAATAAATTACTAGGCCCGCAAACAATGCAGCAATGGCACCCGAGGCGCCGAGGGAACGTACATCGTAGATTTCGTATTTTTCGGTATAGAACAAAATCGTCACGGTACGGACGGTCGGCACAAAATGATGATAGATCATCGAAACAAGCGACGCGCACAGACCGCCGACGAAATAAAGGATCAGGTAACAGTTCCGGTACAGAACCCGTTCGAGAATGCATCCGCACAGGAAAAGAACGAGCATGTTACCGATCAGGTGGCCCCAGCTTCCGTGAAGGAACATACAGGTGACAAGCCGCCATACCTGACCGTGCCCGATAACGTCCGGCCAGCTGCATGCGCCCCAGTCGGAAATCTTGTCAACGAGGAAGAACCCGTCACGATACTGCTGCGTGGACTGGATGTAGTAAATGATAACGTTAATTGCTATCAGGATAAATGTCAGATAGCACTCCTTCAACGAATCGGCCGTTCCGTGAAAGAATCCGTCATTCATCTGATATTTCCGCTTCATATCCTTGGTTACCGAGATATGGATGACTTCATCGTTTTTGAACGAAGGATCATTGTCGAACCCGTTTCCGTTGTACATTAGGTGAATACCTCCCCCGTAGATTCAAAATAAGCTATGGCAGCCGCCTTGTCCCTTCCGATCTGTTCCGACAGCTCCGAAAGGGAGGAAAACTTCTGCTCTTCGCGTAGCATTTTCCTGAAGTATACCACAATATCCGTATAATAGTCAATATCATTTACTATTTCTTTACATAAATGTGTTTCCACAACAACCTGAAGCTCATCGGTCACGGTAGGCTTCGTTCCCACGTTCGTAACCGAAGGGTAGATATCTCTTCCGATTCTCGTGGTAGTCAGATACACCCCGTTCTTCGGAAGCAGCTTGCCGGAATCCGGATACAGATTAAGCGTCGGAAAATGCAACTCCGTCCCGAGCTTTCTACCCGGCTTCGTTCTTCCCGCTACGAAATAATACCCGCCGAGAAGTTCCGTTGCCTCTTCCGTCCTTCCCGCGCTTATAAGCGAACGGATATCGGTGCAGGATACGGCTCTTCCCTTTTCGGAAAGCTCAGTTTCCGACAGGATAAAGGCTTCGATTCCGAGTTCGTTGCAAAGCTTTCTGAGAATCTTCGTGTTGCCTTCACGGTTTCTTCCGAAACGCCAGTTTTCACCGACATAGATCTGCTTCGCGTGACAACGGCCGCATAAATATCCTTCGATGAACTCCTTCGGGGTCATCCTTCGGATTTCATCGGTGAACGGAACGTTCAGGTACGCTTCAAGCCCTGCGTCCTCACAGATGATACGCTTCTCGCGCTTCGTGAACAGGTCTTTATGCTCGCCGTAGTGCATTCCGTCAAATGTGAGGGTCGTCATCCGAAGTTCCCCGTGATTCTTCTTCATCTCGGAAAGAAGGGCGCGGTGACCGATATGCAATCCATCGAATTTGCCTAGCATGATCGCGCAGTCGGCGCCGTCGTATTCGGTTATGTCGTCAAAATAATACATAACTTCTCCAGTTCTCAGGATTCAAAAAACATCTTAACCGGCTTATAAACCGGGCCTTTACGTTCATATAAAGCGGAGAAATCGTTGTCCATATAGACGCGGACCGTTTCCGTCGGGTTTTCGGGAAGAATCAGATGCTCCATAGAAAGCGGGTTTCCGTTTGTAAGATACTTTCTCCCCTCTTCTGTTATATCCGCTCTTGAATACTCCGTAAACACCGAATCAGTCGGTTTGATGACCTCATCAAGTCTTCCGCTGTCACGATACTGTTCCACTTCCGTCAGGGTTACCGCATCCGATAGGGTGAATTCTCCCGAAGCATCTCTTCTTAAGCTTGACATACAGGCACCGCAGCCGAGCGCTTCCCCGATATCGTTACAGAGCGTACGGATATAAGTTCCCTTTGAACAGGTTACCTGCATCATAAAGGTTCCTTCTTCGGGATTGAAATCCGTAACGGTAATCGAATCGATGCGGACGCGTTTCACCGGTCTTTCAACGGTTTTGCCCTGTCTTGCAAGGTCAACAAGCTTCTGCCCGTTCACCTTTCTTGCGGAATACATGGGCGTCAACTGGTCAATCTCCCCGAGGAAACGGGTTACGGCATTAAGAAGTTGGTCTTCCGTCACATTTGCCGGCGCTTCGGATATAACGGTTCCGGTAATGTCCTGCGTATCGGTTGTGATGCCGAGTTTAACGCCTGCTGTATAGACTTTTGTGCGGTCCATCAGCAAATCGCATACCTTCGTTGCGTTACCGATGCAGACCGGAAGAACGCCTGTCGCGTCCGGGTCAAGCGTGCCGGTATGACCGATTTTTTTGATATGCAAAATACCCCTCAACTTCGCAACCACGTCGTGAGAGGTATAGCCTTTTTCTTTGTTGATTATAAGAATTCCGTTCATATCAAAACTGTAACATAATAAGCGCGTAAAGCTGCGTCAGAAGTTCGTTCAGGCTTCCGGCAGCGGTAAATCCTGCCGCCATCTTATGGCCGCCCCCGCCGAAACCGGCAGAGATGTTGGCAACGTCAACCTTACCGTTGCTTCTTAAGCTGAACTTATACATTTCGGGAAGGTCTTCCCGTACAAAAACCGCAACCTCAACGCCTTCGGTGGTACGAAGCTCGCTGACAATGCCTTCGGTGTCGTTGATCTTCGCTCCGATGGACTTCATGTCGGCAAGCGTAAGAACCGTAACGATTACCTTACCGCCGAGCTCGAGTTCCGCTTTATCAAGTGCAAGACCTAAAGCCTTCAGCTGTGAGAAGGTCTTCATGTAGAACGAACGGTCCACGAGGGTTGCCGTATCGATTCCCTTACTCATCAGATAGCCTACGGTGCACATCGTCTTCTCAGAGGTGCAGCTGTACTTGAACACACCGGTATCATGAAGAATGCCGATGTAAAGCGCTTCCGCGATCGGAAGGTCGATTGCAGCGCGTCTCAGGTGACCGAACAGAACCTCACAGGTGGAGCTTGCCGAAGCATCGACGAAATTCACATCCGCGAACTCGGTGTTCGTGATATGATGGTCAAATGCGACGGTGCGCTTTGCAGCGCGGAATATGTCTTCACATTTGCCGAGGCGGTCAATGCTGCCGCAGTCAAGGCTTATGAACAGATCATAGGGTTCCTCCGGCACCTGAAAAGACGTATCCACGTCTGCAAGACCGGAAAGCATGGAAAAGCTTCCGGAGATGTTCTCCAGATACGGATGAATCGTAACATTCTTTAATACGCTCTTCAGGTACAGATAACAGCCGAGCACGGAGCCGACACAGTCTCCGTCGGGATGAACGTGTCCGGCGATTCCGATGGTTCCGGCGTCTCTTACGATATCTTCCAGGAACTCATTCATTCTCCTCACGCTCCTCCTCGGGCTTATGAAGACTGGCAATCAGTTCATTCATGTGCATGCCGTACTCAAGCGATTCGTCAAGACAGAACCTAAGCTCCGGCGTATTACGAAGGTTCAGCGTTTTGGCAAGACCGGAGCGAAGGAACGGAGCGGCGCTCTTAAGCCCCTTGATCGTATCCTTCTTCACGTTCTCATCGCCGAGTACGCTGATATATACCTTTGCGGACTTGAGATCCGGGGCTACCTCCACGTCCGAAACGCTGGTCATGGGGGCAATCCGCGGATCCTTTACCTCAAGAAGAATCAGATTGCTTAAAACCTTCTGGACTTCCTGATTGATTCTTGTGTTTTTAATACTGTTTTTCTTCAAATCAAATTCCCTCTTTACTTACGGGGTACTTCCTGCATGATGTACACTTCTACCTGGTCCTCTTCCTGAATGTCGTTGAACTTCTCAAAGAGAATACCGCACTCATAGCCTGCGGCAACTTCCTTCGCGTCATCCTTCATACGCTTCAGGGAAGCAATATTGCCGTCGAAAATCTGCTCTCCGTTACGTGTAATGCGGGCCTTGCTGTTCCTCGTTACCTTACCGTCAAGGATGTAAGAACCTGCGATGCTACCGACATTGCTTGCCTTGAAAATCTGACGGATCTCGGCATGGCCGATAACAACTTCTTCGTAAATCGGATCAAGCATACCCTTCATCGCAAGCTCGATATCGTCGATTGCGTTGTAGATAACGGAATACAGACGGATGTCCACGTTCTCGCGCTCCGCGGTGTCGGCAGCGGTCGCGTCTGGCTTAACATTGAAACCGATAATGATGGCGTTACTTGCGCTTGCAAGAATAACATCGGACTCGTTGATGTTACCGGCTCCGCCGTGGATACAGCGAACGGCAACCTCATCGTTAGAAAGCTTCGTAAGGGACTGCTTAACAGCCTCAACGGAGCCTGCCACGTCGGCCTTAACGATGATATTCAGTTCCTTCACATTGCCGGCCTTAATCTGATCAAACAGACCTTCAAGAGACAGCTTGGATTTGGTCTCCTGAATGAGCTGCTCCTTATGCTGCGCGATGAAAGCGTCGGCAATTTCTCTCGCTTCCTTCTCGGTTCCGGTTACAACAAGCGTGTCGCCTGCGTTCGGAACGCTGTTTAAACCGAGAATCTCAACCGGAGTCGAAGGCTTCGCTTCGGTAACCTTCTGGCCCTTATCGTTGATCATGGCACGGATCTTACCGAAGGAAGAACCAATCGCCACGTTCTCACCGACATGAAGCGTACCCTTCTGAACGAGAACCGTCGCAACAGGACCGCGGCCCTTATCAAGTTTTGCTTCGATTACGATACCTCTTGCCTTACGGTTCGGGTTGGCGCGAAGCTCCTGAACCTCTGCGGTAAGAAGAATCATCTCAAGAAGGCTCTGGATGCCTTCTCCGGTCTTGGCGGATACGGGAACTGTAACGATATCACCGCCCCAGGACTCGGATACAAGGCCCTGATCGGATAGTTCGGAAAGAACACGGTCCGGATTGGCACCTTCCTTATCCATCTTGTTGATGGCAACGACAATCGGAACATTAGCAGCCTTTGCATGGTTGATTGCTTCGATGGTCTGCGGCATTACGCCGTCGTCCGCCGCAACAACCAGAACGGCAATATCGGTCGCCATGGCACCGCGCATACGCATTGCGGTGAAGGCTTCATGACCGGGAGTATCGAGAAATGTGATAAGCTCCCCGTTGATCTCAATCTGGTATGCACCGATATGCTGGGTGATACCGCCGGCCTCACGGGCCGTAACATTGGTCGAACGGATCTTATCAAGGATGGATGTTTTACCATGGTCAACGTGACCCATTACGCAAACAACCGGAGGACGCTTCACGAGGGTATCCTCGGTATCCTCGGAGTCACGCATCAGCTCTTCCACCTTATCGATTACCTGCTCCTTCTCGACGATGCAGTTATAGTCGAGAGCAAGCAGCTCGGCCTCCTCGAAGGGAAGCTCGGTATTTACGTTACAGATCTTACCGGAAAGGAACAGCTTCTTAACGATGGCGGCAGCATTCTGCTTCATCTTGTCGGCAAGCTCCTTGATCGTGATTACCTCGGGAATCACGATGGTCTTTACCTCATCCGGATCTTCCTTCTTAACGGGAATCGGCTCGGGCTTAATGAAAGCGCCTCTGCGGTCTTCCTTCTTCGCCTTAACACCCTTCCGTCCGATATCCTGATCCTTATCAAGATTACGGTTCTTGTTACGGTCGCGGTTCTTGTTGTTATAGGAATCGGCGCGATGCTCCTTGTTGATATCCTTTGCGAAATCGGTCTTCAAAGAGCCGCTGTCCTTACGGTTGTCGTTCTTTCTCGTAAAGGTCCGGCGGGTATCGCTGTCCTTATCCTTATCAAATCCGGCATTACGGTCAAAACCGCCCTTACCGAAGTTGTCGCGTCCCTGACCGAAGCCCTGGCCGCCGCGGTTAAATCCGCCCTGCTGACCGTCTCTCGGGCCTCTGTTGAAACCGCCCTGCTGACCGTCTCTCGGGCCTCTGTTGAATCCACCCTGCTGTCCGTCACGGGATCCGCGGTTGAAACCACCCTGCTGACCGTCTCTGGGAGCACGGTTGTAGCCGCCCTGCTGACCGTCACGGGGAGCACGATTGTAGCCGCCCTGCTGACCGTCACGAGGCGCGCGGTTATATCCGCCCTGCTGGCCGTCTCTTGTACGGGTCTGCGCAGCGGGCTTCGTCTGAAGATCCTTCTCGGAAGTGATCAGCTTACCGGTTTCGGGATTTACACGTTCCTTTACAACAGGCATCTTCGGTGCCTCAGGCTTAACGACCTTCTCGGGAGCGGGTTCTTCCGTCTTGGCGGGTGCCACAGGCTCGGTTTTTTTAGCTTCGGTAGCCTTCTTCGTCTCCTTTGCCGGAGCTTCCTTAGCCGGCTCTTCCTGAGCCTTCTCGGGTTTCTCCTTCTTCGTAGCGAGACGTACAAGACGTCCCTCTTTGTTATACGAATAGACGGCATTGATAATATTGCCGTTCTCATCCTTCTCGGGTTTAATGCGGAATCCGTTCTTGTCAAGCGGAAGCTTCTTCAGATTGCCGTCCTCATCGAAAACGGGTCCGGTGATCGGAAGCGGATTTCCGTCTGCGTCCTTTGTGCGGACAAGGGTTCCGTCCTTATAGAACAGTTTGCTGCTCTTTGCGGATTCCTTCGGCTCGGTATGCTTGATCTTGCGCTTACCGAAGAAGCTTTCCGCAATCGCGATGGCATTTTCGTCGACAAGGCTCGTTACGCTCTTCGCGTCAACGCCCTTCTCTCTGAGATATGACATCAGGTCATTATTCTTGATGCCCAGCTCTCTGGCCAGTTCATTGACCTTGATATTTGCCATTCATTTACCTCCAAATATGTGAATTAGTGAATCAAAGATACGATTTTCTGTGCAATCCCCGGATCCGTAATGCAGACGGCGGACCTTTGCCCGCTGCCGATTGCATTTCCGAGGCTTTCTTTCGTTCCGTATACCACAAGCGGAACCTTGTAATAGTTCGTGCTGTCGGTCAGATTTTTCGAAGAATTCTTCGCGGCGTCGGATGCCAGGATTAAAAGACAGGCTTTGCCCTTCCTTACGGCGTCCTCACAGAGGGTTTCGCCTGAAGTGAGCTTGCCGGCCTTACGCGCCAGACCGATCATCGAAAGAATACGGTCAGTCAACCTTGGTCATCTCCTTTTCAAGCCGTTCGTAGATCTCTTCGGAAAATGTTACACCCAAAGACCGTTCAATCGCGTGGCTTTTCTTCGCCTTCTGGAAGCATTCCATGCTGTCGCAAAGATAAGCGCCGCGGCCGTTTTTCTTGCCGGTCTTGTCAATCTCGACGGTGTCCTCCGGGGTATGCAGCACACGGATCAGCTCCTTCTTTGCTCTGAGCTCTCCGCATCCCGTACATTTCCGCATCGGAATCTTTCTGGTCTTCGGCATAGTACCTACCCTTCTACCTGAGACTCTCCCTTGATATCGATCTTGTAACCGGTGAGACGGGCGGCAAGTCTTGCGTTCTGTCCGCCGGTACCGATCGCCAGGCAGAGCTGATGGTCGGGAACAATAACTCTCGCAAAATGCTCCTCTTCGTTCACGTCAACATATACGACGCGTGCCGGGGAAAGGGCATTCTTGATCAATACTTCCGGCTCCGGGCTCCAGTTGATGATATCAATCTTCTCGCCGCGAAGCTCGTCAACTACCGCGTTAACACGGGAGCTGTTTACGCCGACGCACGCGCCGACAGGGTCAACGTTCTGATTGTAGGAATATACGGCCATCTTCGTTCTCTGGCCTGCCTCACGGCTGATTCCCTTAATTTCCACGGTGCCGTCCGCAACCTCGGAAACCTCGTTCTCGAAAAGTCTTTTAACAAGATCCGGATGGGTACGGGATACGGTGATCTTCGGTCCCTTAGGTGTGTTCTTAACTTCGAGAACGTAAACCTTTACGCGCTCGCCGGGACGGAAAGTTTCGCCGCGAATCTGCTCGGACTCAATCAGAAGGGCGTCCATCTTGCCGAGATTCAGCGTAATCGAGGAAGCGTTGATTCTCTGAACAACGCCGGTAACAACCTCGTGCTCCTTGCCGGCATACTTATCGTATAGCTGGTTACGCTCCTCCTCACGGATCTTCTGAACAATCGCCTGCTTTGCCTTGCTGGCAACGATACGGCCGAAATCACGCGGAACAACCTCGGTATAAGCGATGTCACCGATTGCAAGCTTCTTGCCGGGGAACTTAACGGCAGCCTCCTCGGGGGTAATCTGCATGGTGCGCATAGCCTCGTCCTCGATGGTCTCAACAACCTCATAACCGGACAGAACCTTGATGTCGCCGCTCTCCGGGTCAATCTTAACCTGAACCAGATCGCTCTTCTTATACTCGTTCTTAACGGCTGCAACAAGCGCCGTCTCGATGGCTTCCAAAAGTACTTCCTTCGGGATATCCTTCTCCTTTTCAATGGTATTTAATGCTTCAATGAGCATGTTCTTGCTTTCTTTTTCCATGATGTCCTCCTCTCATTATTCCCATATAAACGCCTGACGAATCAGGGATATATTCTTTTTCTCTAAAACAATCTCGTTGCCGTCTTCACTTACCGTCACGGTATCCTTATCATACGAAACGAGATCCGCCGTGATTTCCTTCCGCCCGGAAACCGCCTTGAACAGCTTGATCTCTACGGGCTTTCCGATGTTCCGGTCATAATCGCGGTCTTTCTTAAGCGGTCTTGTAAGCCCCGGCGAGCTGACTTCAAGAATGTAGGCATCCGGGATGAAATCCGCTTCGTCCAAAAGGTCGGAAAGCTTCCGGCTTACCGCCTCGCAGTCGTCGATGGTTATGCCGCCGGGCTTGTCGATATACGCCCGAAGGTACCAGTCGCCGGCTTCCTTGACATATTCCACATCCACGAGCTCAAACTGCTTCTCGTTTAGAATCGGCAGAATCAGCTGTTCGGTGCGGGATTCATAATCCTCTTTCTGCGTCATGTCAATCCTCACTTTATAAATTCGTTACAAATGGAAAGGAGCTCCGAACTTCGGAACTCCTTCATAAACACACTGGTAACATATCTCATTATAGCAGTTATTTCGTAAAATGCAAGAGTTATTTTTCACTCTCCGCCTTAGCCTGAGCTTCCTTCTTCGCATTTTTCTTCTTACGAAGCGAAATCCCCGCGAAAACACCGATGCCGGCGCACACAATTAACCCGATGTAGGTCAAAAAGCTTTTCAAAAGTTCCATCAGAAATTCCATGACTTATTCCTCCGATCAGGATTTGCGGCGGTTGGCGAGTTCCTTAACGATATCGTTCCAGTCAACGTCGCACTCAACCATCAGTACCATCAGGTGATACAGATAATCGGCAATTTCGTATTTGAGTTCTTCCTTGTCCGGATTTTTCGCGGCAATCGTAATCTCGGTCGCCTCCTCACCGCACTTCTTAAGAATCTTGTCGATGCCCTTATCGAACAGATAATTCGTATAGGAGCCTTCCTTCGGATTTACCTTGCGGTCGAGAATGATGTTGTAATCCTCGGTAAGGACGCTTAACGGATTGTAATTGGAATACTCCTTGCGGCACAGCTCCGTAAAGAAGCACGAAACGTTGCCGGTATGGCATGCTGCGCCTAACTGATGCACCTTCGCAAGAATCGTATCGTTATCGCAGTCAATCCGGAGTTCCTTCAAAAACTGATAATGTCCGGAGGTCTCGCCCTTTACCCAGAGCTCGTTCCGGCTTCTCGAGAAGTAGGTCATCCGCCCCGTCGCAATGGTCTTATTGTAGGCTTCCTCATTCATATAGGCAACCATAAGCACTTCCGAGGTCTTATAATCCTGAACGACAACCGGAACCAGTCCGTTCGCGTCGGTTTTAAACTCGGAAAATGCCATAGCACTCACGAGACACTTCGTATCAATTCCGAAATCCCGAAGGGAATTCTTTACCTTGATGATATTCTTTCCGACATAGTAATTCGTAAGAACGCCGGATACGTTCTCAAGGGAAAGCAGAGACTCGATATCGTTACGGACAAGGCTGTCACGCACAAGCACAGGAAGCGGACTTGCGGCAATCTGCTTCTTCACGTCGTCGGGCGTTACATGCTTAAAGATAAAGCCTGCAATGCCGAGTTCCTTCAAAGAATTCAGAAGTTCTGCGTTGCGGTACTCTCCGTTCGTGGTTTCTGGATCACAGTTAAACTCAACTAAAAGTTTATCCTTGCCGAACCGGTCGATTGCCTTACCGATCTCTTCCTTAGGGAAATCCGCCCCGTACGGAACTACTGCGTAAGTAGCGCCGGTATAAAGCGCCTTTTTGACATCCTCAAAGCGCTTCACGTAGCAGCCGATCAGAAGCGGAATGTCAACCTTCTTGAGAATCATCTTAACGGTCTCAAGAAACTTCATCTGCTCCTTCTCATTTGCGTCATAATTATAGATATAGAGTCCGTCCGCGCCGTTCTGCTCATAGGCCATTGCCTTCTCGAGAACGTTCGAGGAATACTCGGTTTCGGCATTGATATAGCCGTAGATACTCTTCTTCATCAGATGGTTCCTTTCGTGGAAAGTACGCCCTTTAAGCGCTCATCATAACCCGTAGCCATATCAAGCGCCTTAGCAAAAGCCTTGAACATTGCTTCGAGAATGTGGTGATTGTTGTCGCCTGCAAGCATACGGATGTGCAGGTTCATTCCGGCGGAATACGAAACCGCATAGAAAAACTCCTTTGCGAGCTCGGTATCCATTTCGCCGACACGGTCAACGGTCGTGGTTACATCATAGCAGAAATACGGTCTTCCGGAAAGGTCCAATGCGCAAAGCATCAGCGTTTCGTCCATCGGAAGAATAAAGCTGCCGTAGCGGCGGATGCCCGCCTTGTCGCCGAGCGCTTCACGGATTGCCTGACCGAGAACGATGCCGACATCCTCAACCGTGTGATGCGCATCCACCTCGAGATCGCCTTCGGCCTTCAGCTTAAGGTCGAAGAACCCGTGCTTTGCGAAGCCGTTTAACATGTGATCAAAGAAACCGATGCCGGTCTCAACGGTATAATCACCGGTTCCGTCAAGATTCAGCGTGCATGTGATCTTCGTTTCCTTTGTTTCGCGGTTTACCGTAACCGTTCTGCTCATAATTTACTCCTCCTTCTCTCCGTCAAATCTGACATAGATTGAATTTGCGTGCGCCGTAAGGCCTTCTGCCTCGGCAAATGTGGTGATTTCCTTATAGACAGGCTCAAGCGCTTCTCTCGAATAGGAAATTACGCTTGTCTTCTTGACGAAATCGTCAACGTTAAGAGGCGAGAAGAACTTCGCCGTGCCATTTGTCGGAAGAATGTGATCCGGACCGGCGAAGTAATCGCCGAGAGGTTCGCTCGAATACTCTCCGAGGAAGATAGCGCCGGCATTCTTGATATAGGTCATTGTATCGAACGGATTCTTTGTGAGAATCTCCAGGTGCTCCGAAGCGATTGCATTGGCCGTATCGATTGCCTGCTGCATGTTCTCCGCGATAAAGATACAGCCATAACCCTCAAGGGACTTCTTGATGGTTTCTTTACGGGAAAGCTTCTCGGTGAAGCGGTCCACCCATACGGAAACCTTGTCGGCAAGTTCCTTACTGGTCGTAACGAGAATTGCGGAAGCAAGCTCGTCATGCTCGGCCTGGCTTAATAGGTCTGCCGCAACATAGCGGGGATTGGCGGTCTCATCGGCAAGAACGAGAATCTCACTTGGACCTGCAATGGAATCGATGCCTACGCTGCCGTATACTGCTTTCTTTGCGAGAGCAACGAAGATATTGCCGGGACCGACGATCTTATCCACCTTCGGAATGCTTTCGGTGCCGTAAGCAAGGGCTGCAATCGCCTGCGCTCCGCCGACCTTCAGGATTTTATCTACGCCGGCTTCCACTGCGGCTACAACCGAGGCGGGATTCAGCTCACCGCTCTTCTGCGGAGGCGTTACCATGATAATCTCCGGTACGCCCGCAACCTTTGCGGGAATAATGTTCATCAGTACGCTTGAGGAAAGAACCGCCTTGCCGCCCGGTACGTAAACGCCTACCTTTGCGATAGGTAAAATCCGCTGTCCGAGGAATATGCCGTCCTTCGTGTCAAACCAGCTGGCGCGCTTCTGAAGCATGTGATAATCGCGGATATTTTTGATCGCGTCTCGAATGACCTTCAAAAGTTCCTTGTCGATATTCTCATAGGCGCGGTCAATCTCGGCCTGTGTAACGACGATATTATCCTTGGTTATCGTAACGCCGTCGAATTTGGCGGTGAAATCGAAAACGGCTTTGTCACCGTCTTTTCTTACCGCGTCGATAATGGCTGCAACCTTCTGCTCCTGCTCGGTGAAGGAATTGGTGCTTCTTTTCTTAAGCGTATCGAGCAGTTCCTGTCTGGTCGCATCGGTTAATGTGACTGTTTTCATAGAATTCCTTTCTTTAAGCCTCCAAAACCTTACGGATGTCTCCGATCAGTTTACGGATGCGTTCCTGTTCCATTTTCATGCTTACCTGGTTAACCACCATTCTTGCGGAAAGCGGCGCAACCTCTTCCAAAACTTCAAGGCCGTTCTCACGAAGCGTCGAACCGGTTTCGACGATATCGACGATAACTTCGGAAAGACCGACGATCGGGGCAAGCTCAATTGAGCCGTTCAGCTTGATGATCTCCACGGACTGATGCTTGACGTTACGGAAGTAATCCTTCGCAATTGCCGGATACTTGGTCGCTACGCGGATGATCTTACCGCTTCCTAGAAGCTCCTTGGCTTCCTTCGGGCCTGCTACGCACATGCGGCACTTGCCCATGTTGAAGTCAATGACCTCGTAAAGCTTACGGCCTTCTTCGAGAATCGTATCCTTGCCGACAATACCAATATCCGCTGCGCCGTATTCGACGTAGGTCGGAACATCGTTGGCCTTCGCAAGGAAGAAACGCATCTTCTTCTCTTCGTTTGTGAAGATCAGCTTACGCGTGCTCTTATCCTTCATCTCTTCGCAGGAGTAACCGGCCTTCGTAAGGATTTCCATCGCTTTATCGGCAAGGCGTCCCTTTGCAAGTGCTACGGTAATGTATTCCTGTGATGGCTCGTTGTTCATTTCCTTGGCAATTCCCTGCCTGGTGGTAGCCATCATCAGGGAATCCACGGTAATGGACATGCCGATTGCCGGAGCGTCCATTCCGAACTGCGCTACAAGATTGTCGTAACGTCCGCCGGATGCAACCGCTTCGCCGGAACCGTAAGTGATCGCGCGGAATATGATGCCGGTATAATAACGGTATTTGCTGAGCATACCGAAATCAAGCGAAACATAACGGTCATAGCCGTCCTTCTTTAGGATTGCATAAAGCTCACTGAGACGATCTAAGGCCTTCAAAGAGCGGGAATTCTTCGTAAGGCTTCGAATTTCCCCGATAGTTTCAAAGCTTCCGAACAGCTCGGGAATACGAAGCAGAAGCTCCCTGTCCTCTTCCTTTAAAGACTTATGCGATAATAACTCCGAAGCGCCGTACAGGTTCTTCGTTTTCATCAGAACGCGGAGCTGTTCCTCTTCCTCCTCGGAGAAGGAGCAGTCTTCCATCAAACCTTTGAAAAAGTCGGCGTTTCCGATTTCAATCTGGAAATCTTCGATGCCGGCTGACTGAAGGCAGTCGATCAGAAGAACGATCATAGAGGCGTCGGCTTCCACCGAAGCGTCATTCATCAGTTCAGCGCCGAGCTGCGTCGTCTCCTTGAGACGTCCTTGATAACTTTCGTTATTGATAAAGGTCTGTCCGCAGTAACAGAGGCGAATCGGATCCTTTTCATCGCGGTAATATTTCGAAACAAATCGAGCGATCGACGGCGTCATATCCGGACGAAGTACAAGAGTGTTGCCTTCCCGGTCGAAGAACTTATACATATCCTTCGACGGTACCGTTCCGCGTTCCCTGCTGAAGATATCAAAGTATTCAAAGGAAGGCGTCTCAATATCCAAATATCCGTGTCGGTGCATGCACTCCCTCAGCCGGTTCTCTAAAACCAGTTTGTCGCGGCATTCCGCACCGTATACGTCCCGAACTCCTTCGGGAGTATGGAGTAATTCCATCATGGTATCTTTCCCTCCTTAGTCTGTCTGCATCCCGTCACTTTCACGTGGTAGAGTGCTAATTTGGTAGCAGATGAATGTCAACATTATATAGACCGATACCCCGTTTGTCAAGACTCAGTTTGCTCTCTTTTTTCCAAATCGTCATTCACGTATTCGAGATAGTTGATATACAGGTTATCGCTTTTCTTATGGAAGTTCGCGCCGTTCAGCTCATCGAAACGGATACTCTTCCGCCCGCCCTTCTCCTGTCTTTCATAGAAATAGGCAAGCTCCGGGTAATTCATATAATAAATGATATCCCTGGACGTATAGTAGATCAAAAGGAACGCGATTCCGCCCTGCTTTTCGAAATCCTGCATGTATTTGACCTGATGCGCATGCACGTTCTGCAGCGGAAACGTATCCGCCACGCATTCCTTACAGTCAAAGCAGATCGGAACGCCCTGCGCCACGCCCACATAGTCGACCGTACTCACCTGATCGAAATAAGCAAGCGTAATGTGTTTCGTCTCCTTATCGATTTCAATCGGCGTAATCGGCGTCGGAATCTTATGCACAAGCGCAATGCCGTTATCACGGTAATATTCGTTTGTCTCGTTGATCAGCTCCTCAAAGAAGGAGCCCCGGAGTCCCCGGGATTTCCATGACGGCATGCAAATCTCCTTTCACCTGAAACGCTTTTTGTAAAACGTCCGCAAAGCCTTCCGGTATGGTGGAACGAATCAATTTATCCGACAGTTCCCGAAGAGGTTCTTTAATCTCCTTCGGAAAATGATACGCATACGCCAGTAACAGCTGCCCATGCAGATGAAACGAATTCCGATATCTTACGGAGAGGCGGTTCACGGCTTCGTCAGCCGCCTTATATTTCGGATCGGCAACCACCGGATATCCGAGGTGGGCAAGCACTGCACGAATCTGATGGGATTTGCCGGTATGAAGACGGATTCGAAGAAGCGTAAGCTCCGTTGTGCTCTTAACCGGCGTAAAGTCGGTATGAACCGCTACGCTAACCGAACTGATCGGTCCCTCGGTTATTGATACGGTATTGGTCTCTTCGTCTTTCGTAAGGTATAACTTGCTGTCAAGAAAGCCGGGGAACCGTCCCGCAACGACAGCATAATAATACTTTTCAACAAGTCTCTCCCGAAGCAGCCGGTTCAGTTCTCTTCCTGCAGGCGCAGTCTTAGAAAACAGAAGAATTCCGGGCGTATTACGGTCAAGCCGGTTACAGACGCCGGGCTTATACGAGGCAAGGGATTCGGCGCTTAACTCGCCCTTACCGGCCATATACGAAAGTAACATCTCATTCATAGATTCACTTTCGGGAGAATCTTTCTGGGATAGTATGCCCGAAGGCTTAAAGGCGACAATTACGTTGTCATCCTCATAAATAATCTGATCTTTACTGACAGAATGCTTAGAAAAGACCGGAAGCGCTTCCGCTTTCTTCCCCGCGAAGTTTGCGAATGTCTCGTCCGAGAAGAATATCTCCACGACATCGCCGGTATGTAATATCTCATTGCCTTCACACCGTGCGTGATTCAGCGTGATATTCTTCTTTCGCATCATCTTATACAGAAATCCGCTGCCGGCGTTAGGCATAAGACGATTCAGGTATTTGTTGAACCGAAGGCCGTCATCATTTGTCGTAATCGTAAAGGATTTCATTTTATTTTACCAAAACCATGTGAATAAAATCGGTGACTTCCTCGGGAATCTGCCCATCGCGGTCGCAGTCGCGAAGTCTTGTAAGAAGTTCTTCTTTATTTCGGAATACATGCATATGAACGGTTACGCCTCTTTTGGCAATCGAATCCGTAAAGTAAGACACGATTTTATCGGTCTTCTTGCCGTCTGCCGAATAAGCAATCAGTTCGGTCTCGCGGACGCACAGAAAATCAAGATGCATAATGCTCTCGGGTGAGGTAAAAACCAGATCATAGTAAGCCTGATCCGAAGTGAGGACCAAAGGCTTAACGCTTTCATAAAGAGCGAAATCGGTGGACTGATACGGAAGAAACAGGATCAGATTCACAAGCGCCTTCGCGGCAGGCAAAGTAAGAAGCACCGCGAAAACCGTTCCGAGGTTCCGGCTTGTTCCGATAATCGTGCGGCATATGAAGAACAAAGAAAGGCCCGCGGCAACGAACACCAAAACGATAACCGTCTGGATCACTTTCTTTCTTCGGATATACCCTATCTCACCCTTCTGAATCTTCATCAAAAAGCTCCTCATAGCTCATTATGTAATAATCGGATTGCTCCTTAAGCCGTTCCTTCCTGGTTTCCGAGAACGGATCGTAAACCGAGCAAACGGACATTCCGGCAGCGATTGCGGCCTGGACGCCGGCCTCCACATCCTCGAAAACAAGGCAGTCGGAAGGCTTTACGTCAAGTCCTTCCGCAACATGCAGATAGATGTCCGGGAAAGGCTTCCCATGGGCAACCTCACACCCGGTCGCAATTACATCGAAATATGACGCAATATGCTGCGCATGCAATACGGTTTCAAGAAGCGTTCTGGAGTTACTTGTCGCGATTCCCAGTTTGATTCCGGCATTGCGAAGTTCCTTCAGAAAACGGTGCACACCGGGCTTTACCGGAACACGTGTCCGGTAGAATTCAATTGCCATTTCGTTCCAGTCCTGCTTCATCTTCTCGGGATCGTCCGGAATATGAAAACGTTCCTTCGTATAAACGGCGACCTCATGAAAACTGAGTCCCTCTATGCTTTTCTGATAATCATCGGGAAGTTCGAGCCCGAACCGCGCCAGATATTCAATATCGATGGCACGCCACATCCACATGGAATCCACAAGCGTTCCGTCCAGGTCGAATATAATCCCTTTATAATTCGTTTTTATCTGTCGTAAAGATGGCTTCATGTAACTGCTCTCCGCTGTACTCCAGGTACTGCCCCGGAGCTAATGATTCCGGCAGAGAAAAGCTGCCGATCTGAATTCTTTTTAAATACAGGACTTCATGCCCCACCGCATGAAACATCCGCTTTACCTCGTGGAAACGTCCCTCGGTAATGGTAAGAAGGCACTCCGAAGTATCTCCTTCTTCCGAAAGGAAGCGGTATTTCGCAGGCTTCGAAGTATAATCGGCCAATACGATACCTTCTTCCAGCTTCCTCTTTCCGTCTTCATCTACCGTGCCGGTAATTCTAACGAAATAAGTCTTCGATACTTCCTTCCGCGGCGAAGTCAGCCTGTGGGCGAAAGCGCCGTCATTCGCGATGATCAAAAGTCCTTCGGTATCCTTATCAAGCCGCCCTACCGGGAAGTATTCCTTCGGATCGGCTTCCGGAATCAGGGATAATACGGTTTCACTGATCCGGTCCTTCGTAGCGGATATCACGCCTGCAGGTTTATTCAGAACGAAATACCTATACTTTTGATAGGTGATAGCTTTGCCGTTCACATTTACCGAGTCATCAGGTAGGTTAATCTTCTGCTCCGGGTCGGTTGCCTTTACGCCGTTCACCGTAACAAGCGATACGCGTAAGAACTTCTTCGCGTCCGTCCGGCTCTTGGCGGCGCCCGCAAGCACCAGAAAGCGGTCAAGCCGCATGGTTTCCTTTTCCATTAAAGCATTCTCCAGCCGGGCAGATACCGGTTCTTGAACTGCCCCTTCTTTAACTTGCCAAACCCTAAAGGGAACCGGTCAACACAAACAAGCACATAACCGTCCTTCCCTTCCGGAATGTCGATGGATTCGCATTTGAGGTAGCTTACTACGCGTCGGTCCGTTACCGGAAGACACACGCAATTGTCGTAAGTATCCGCGGAAAGTGCCATTGCAAGAGCCTGTGAGGGCTCAAAACGCTCTTTATGCATCTCCCCTAAGAACAATCCGGACCGTAACACCCGAAGCCCGTTTAAGGACGGTGTGCCGTCGGGAACGGCATAATAACGATCCTCATTCTTATAGATTCGACCGGTATCAATCGGAAGACTTACATGCTGTAAAAATTCCGTAAGCTCCTTCGGAAGCGCGGTAAGCTTTACGAAATTCGTAAAGGGCGAAACTGCCTCAACAGCATCCGCATCCCTCTTTTTCAGTAAAGCAAGGAAATGCCCCTCGCCCTTCAGCTTATGCGGAAACAGCCGGACGGTTTTCTCAATTCCTTCTACCGGCTCTGCCATCCAGTCTTTTCTTCCTGCGGCAAATCCCATAGTTTTATATTCCGCTTTCCGCCCTTCGGGAATCGCGTCAATAAGCTCCATGTTTGGGAACCGGTCAAGGAAATACTTTACCGTATCCTCATCCTCCATCGGAGAAAACGTACAGGTGGAATATAAAAGCATTCCGCCTGGTCGAAGCATCTTATAGGCGTTCTCGAGAATTTCCTTCTGCAGGTTATTATAGTATTCCGTGCCGTACTGCTCCCAGTTTTTCATGATGGCGGGCTGCTTCCGAAACATTCCTTCTCCGGAGCAAGGCGCATCCACCAGAATCTTATCAAAGAACTGCGGGAAGCGTTCTGCAAGGCGGTCGGAAGGCTCGCTCATAACAATAGCATTTGCCGCACCGAACAGCTCGATATTCTTAAGGAGCGCTTTGGCTCGTGAGTTACTGATATCGTTTGTGATCAGAAGTCCGGTTCCGTTCAGCTTCGCGGCAAGCTCGGTACTCTTCCCGCCGGGAGCCGCGCAGAGATCCAGTACCTTATCACCGGGTTCAATCGGAAGCAGATTCGCCGGCGTCATCGCGCTCGGTTCCTGCAGATAATAAAGCCCCGCGTAGTAATACGGATGCTTCGAGGGAATGTCTGACTCGTCATAGTAGAAGCCGTTTTTGATCCACGGAACCTGCTCAAGCGTAAAGGAAGAAATCTCCTTAAACTCCTCCGGCGAAAGTTTCAGAGTATTAATTCGGACGGCGGACTTTACATTCTCCGCTAACGAGGCCTCATATGCCGCGAATTCCTCTTCGCCGAGCTGAGCTCGCATTCGGTTTTCAAATTCCAAAGGCAGTTTCATGGTTAATTAATCGTCTGTGCCCGATATCCTTCCGCAATAACATCCAGCTCGGTGGCGAAATGCCGCAGCTTATCGATATCCTGTTCCTGATAAATGTGATAGAACTCTTCCTGAATCCGGACCGCCTCGCGGTGGCTTACGAACCGGTAGAGGTTCTGAATCGTCAGAAGAATGTCGTTAACGATACGCTCCTCTTCAAAACGAAGCTCTCTTGCCGAACGGATCTCGTCACGGATGGAGGAAAGTTCCTTGTCGGTTTCGATCATGCCGTCGGCAGTGTTGCGAAGCCGTTGCTTCAGCTCATCCGGGATGTTGCTGCGGTACTTATACTGTAACGAGTGCTCAATGGTCGACCAGCTGTTCATACCGAGAGTACGTACCTGAATCTCCCCGTGGATTTTCTTCGGACCGCCAACCGACTGAACGGTATAAAGAATCCGCAGATGATAACTTCGGTATCCGCTTTCCTTCGGGAAGGCAATATAATCGTTCTCCGTAACGACTTCCATGTCGGTACGGGATTTGATCATGTCAACGACCTGATAGCAGTCCTCCACGAACTGGCAGATCAGACGGATGCCGCAGATATCCCACATATCGTCCTCAATGGTCTCGAGCGGGATCTTCTTGCGGTTTGCTTTTTCAATGATGCTGGCGATGGATTTGACGCGTCCCTGAACAAGCTCAATCGGGCAATAATCGTTGGATTTCCGAAACGCGGTCATCAGATGATTGAATTTAATCATCAGCTCGTCTACCGCCAATGCGTAAGGGTCAAGGAACTCTCTCCAAAGTTGAATTTCCATACGGGCCCTCCTCTTATAGTCTAATTCTTAAAGCTGTGCACCGGCGCGGGAATACGGCCGGCACGGTTCACGAAAGCGCTGCAGGAATACGGATTGACCGGCATGATCGGCGCGTAGCCGAGAAGCCCTCCGAATTCCGCATTGTCTCCCACATCCTTTCCGATTACCGGAATCAGACGGACAGCCGTCGTCTTCTGGTTAATCATACCGATAGCCATTTCGTCGGCGATAATGCCGGAGACGGTATCGGCGCTTGTCTTTCCGGGGATTGCAATCATGTCAAGTCCGACGGAGCAGACACAGGTCATAGCCTCCAGTTTTTCAAGAGTCAGACAGCCCTTCTGAACGGCTTCGATCATTCCCCGGTCCTCACTGACCGGGATAAACGCTCCGGAAAGTCCACCCACATAGGAGGAAGCCATAATGCCGCCCTTCTTTACCTGATCGTTAAGAAGCGCAAGGGCTGCGGTTGTACCAGGCGCACCGGGATACTCAAGTCCGATCTCCTGCAGAATCTCCGCAACGCTGTCACCGACAGCAGGCGTCGGCGCAAGGGACAGGTCTACGATGCCAAACGGTACATTCAGCCGTTCGGATGCGCGCTTCGCGACAAGCTGACCGACACGGGTAATCTTGAACGCAGTCTTCTTGATGGTTTCGCAAAGGAACTCAAAGTCCTTGCCTCTTGCCTGCTCAAGCGCCTTCTTAACAACGCCCGGGCCGCTGACGCCGACGTTAATGATGGAATCGGCTTCGGTCACACCGTGGAAGGCGCCGGCCATGAACGGGTTATCGTCGGGAGCATTGCAGAATACAACAAGCTTCGCGCAGCCGATGGAATCGTTGTCCTTCGTGCGTTCCGCAGTCTCTTTGATTACATGACCCATCAGACGAACGGCATCCATATTGATACCGGTTTTCGTGGAGCCCACGTTAACGGAACTGCATACCACGTCGGTAACAAAAAGCGCCTCCGGGATGGACTTAAGAAGCATCTCTTCGGCTTTCGTCATGCCCTTGGCAACAAGTGCGGAATAGCCGCCGATGAAGTTAATCCCGACGGTTTTCGCGGCGCGGTCAAGAGCCTTCGCAATCTTTACGAAGTCGTCTTCAGTCTTGCAGGCGGAAGCGCCAATCAAACCGATTGGCGTTACGCTGATACGCTTATTCACAACCGGAATGCCGTATTCCTTGGCAATCTCGTCGCCGATCTTCACAAGGTCCTTTGCAAGCGTCGTAATCTTCTGATAGATATTGTCACACAGAACCGTAATGTCACTGTCGATGCAGTCGAACAGGGATATACCCATCGTAATGGTACGCACATCCAGGTTCATCTCGGCAATCATGCGGTTTGTTTCCTGAATTTCTCTTCTGCTGATCATAGTTTCTTGTCCTTTCGATCAGATGCGGTGCATCATATCAAAAATATCTTCGGACTGGATGTGAATCACAACGCCGATGCCCTCGCCGACCGCGGTAAGCTCGTCCGCAAGTGTTCCGAAATCCCTTTTGCTGCCGGATACGTCCACAACCATCATCATATTGAAATAACCGCTTACGATAGTCTGAGAAATGTCGAGAACGTTCACATTTGCCTCAGAAAGATAGGTGCAAACCTTTGCGATAATGCCGACGGTATCCTTTCCCACAACGGTAATAATCGCTCTTTTCATAAAAAACCTCCTTCAGCCGAAGCTTAAAGTGTAATTACGTCCATCGGGACGTCACGCGGCGCAACAACGAGCCGCGGTTTCGGAATATCAAAGTTCCAGGCGCCGTCAAGTTCGTTCTTCATCGTGATCAGCGCAAGATCCGGAACATTATTCTCTTTACTAAGGTGCGCAAGCACAATGCAGCGAAGCTTTTCGTGAATCACATGGGACACGAGCCGCGCCGAATCCTCATTGGAAAGGTGCCCGTGGTCTCCCATGATCCGTTGCTTTAGTGGATACGGATACGGCCCTGCAAGAAGCATGTAACGGTCATAATTGGACTCTAGATACAGCAGATCCGCATCCGACAGGTGCTTCACCACCTCCGGCGTTATGCATCCGAGGTCCGTTGCCATGCCGATCTTCCTTCCGTCAAGAAGAAACGAATAGGCAACCGGATCCTTTGCGTCATGCATAATCTTACATGTCTGAACGGTAATTCCGTCAAATGTGATTTCATCCCCCGGCCTGATCGGATGAAACAGTTCTTCCGAAAGATTCTCCGCGCCCTTCATATGCCGGATGTAGGAAATCGTAGCCGCCGTAGCGTAAACCGGAACCGGATACCTTTTAAGAAATACCGGAAGCCCGCCCACATGGTCGCCGTGTTCATGCGTGATCAATATGCCGGATAAATCCTCCGGACGGATAAACTGCGAAAGGAGAAACCCTTCGAGCTTCTTCGCGCTGATTCCGGCATCCACAAGAATTCCGGTGCGCTCCGTTCCGACGTATATGGAATTTCCGGAGCTTCCGCTTGCTAAACTGAAAAATCGTACCAAACTCTGCCGCCTTTCTCAAAGTCCGAGAAGCGTCTCGACCTGATAACAGATTTCAATGTCGCCGACCATATTGCCGTTGTTGATTTCCTTGTCGCAAAGCTTCCGAAGTTCTTCGTCACTGAGCTGCTCCGAGATCAGCGAGGAAATGCGTTCGTCCGTATAGCCTCTCGTCTTCTTCAGACGGTATCTTCTGACCTGCTCGGGCGCAGTCACGGCCCAGAGCTCATCACAGAAGGAACGGTAGCCTGCGGAGCACGCAAGAGCGGATTCCACGAAAACAAATGGGACACCTTCCTTTGCGTAACCTGCAATTCTTTCCTTGATTTCTTCGATTACCGCGGGATGGGTTATGGCATTTAACGCGGCAAGCTTTTTATCATCCTGAAAAACAAGCCCGGCAAGCTTTGAACGATTCAGTGTGCCGTCTTCATTGGCGTATTCCTGACCGAAGGTTTCGAGAACCTTCTTAAGGACCGGCCCGCCGGGTTCCATCTGGTTTCTTGAAATCGTGTCGGAATCGATTACCGGATAACCGAGATGCCTCGTGATCAGTTTACAGACATGACTCTTTCCGGATCCGACGCCTCCGGTAATTCCGATGACTTTCGTATGGTCGACCATTACTTTGCTTCATACCAGCTGAATCCCCGGTGAATATCCGCAACAAGCGGAACGGAAAGTTCGGCTGCTCCTTCCATGGCTTCTTTCAAAATCGCATATACGGCTGCTTCTTCCTCGGGATAAGTTTCCACGAGGATTTCATCGTGCACCTGAACGAGCATCTTCGAGCGGAGCTTCTGCTCCCGAAGCATCCTTGCAATTCTAAGCATTGCTATCTTCATAATGTCCGCTGCGGTTCCCTGAATCGGGGAATTCATCGCAACCCGTTCGCCGAAGGCACGCTCCTGGAAGTTTCCTCCCGAGAGCTCGGGAATCGGACGGATGCGGCCGAACAACGTCTTTACATAACCCTGTTCCTTCGCGAGACGGACATTCTCTTCAAGATACCTTTTCATTGCCGGATACCGCTCGTAATAAGCCTTGATATACTCCTCAGCAGTCTTACGGCTGATTCCGAGGTTCTGACCGAGACCGAAGGAACTGATGCCGTACAGAATTCCGAAGTTCACGGCCTTGGCGGCGCTACGCTGCTCGCCTGTTACCTCTTCATACGGAATGTGGAATACCTGCGAAGCGGTCATCCTATGGATATCCTCTGCATTCCGGTAGGCTCCGATCAGTGCTTCATCACCGGACATATGCGCCATCAGACGAAGCTCGATCTGTGAATAGTCGGCATCTAAGAACAGGCACCCGGGTTTCGGAAGGAATACCTTACGGATTTCCCGTCCCTCTTCGGTTCGGATCGGTATATTCTGCAGATTCGGATCGGTGGAACTGAGTCTTCCGGTCGCCGTAACGGTCTGTCGGAAGGTCGTATGGATGCGTCCGTCCTCCGCAATGAAATTCTGAAGCCCTTCCGCATATACGCTCTTTAACTTGCCATATTGCCGGTAAGTAAGGATATGCTTTACGATCGGCTGATCCTCACTCATGCGCTCCAGAACATCGGCCGCAGTCGAATAACCGGTCTTCGTTTTCTTGCCGCCCGGAAGCTTCATCCGTTCAAATAAAACCTCACCGAGCTGCTTCGGCGAATTGATATTGAAGGTCGTTCCGGCCATCTCGTAAACGGTTTTCTCTTCCGCCTCGAGTCTTTCGGTGAACTCCGCGCTCAGCTTCTTAAGAAGCGCCGGATCCGCATAGATGCCGGTCTTCTCCATATCGGCAAGCACCCAGATCATCGGATGCTCAATCGTCTTATAAAGCTCGGTCATTCCGGATTCGGAAAGCTTATTAAGAACCGTCTCTCCGATATTACGAAGCAGCAGCGTAACCGCTTCATTGCCATCCGAGAATAACACGTTAGGCGCGTATTCCATCTGCAGGTCCTTGGCGCCGTGCGAACCGGTCAGAGGCCTTAACAGATAATCGCAAACCGAAAGGTCATATAGCCTGCTCGGCGGGTTTTCAAAAAGTCCGGTTAAGGATTTGCCGTCCAAAGCGTACAGATCGGCCTTCTCTGCGATTTTCGCGGCAGCTGAGGACAGATACTCCTCCGTCAGGAAAAATCCGTCCGGTACGAACCGGAACGCTTCCGTGGCGCCTGCAAGATACAGCTCGCCGGACGCCTTATCATAAAGAATTCCGTAAGCATTCTCTTTCGAAGCAAGAATCTTCTTACAAAGCACTTCCGCGGTATCGAAATCCTCTGCAACCGTCCACTCTGCGGTAAGCTCCGTAAGTGCGCTTTTCGCCATTCCGACCGTCGGCGGAGTAAGACTTGCGAACTCCAATTCGTGTAAAACCTTATCGATTCCTTCCGCGGAAAGATTCAGCGTAAGGTCTTCAAGCGTTTCGTCAATCGGAATATCGGTCTTGATCGTGGCAAGCTTAAGACTTAATTCCGCGGCGTCTCTTCCGGTCAGGGTTTCGTCATCCTTCTTCGTAAGCTTACCGATCGGATTCTGCTTGATTCCGAGCAGTTTCCATTCCGCGAACAAAGCATCCGTATTCGCACCTGCGGCATCAATAGCCTCATAAAGGCTTTCTACCGTCTCATACTTACCGATTAACGCAACCGCTGTCTGCGGTCCGATTCCCGGAACGCCCTTAATGTTATCGGATGAATCCCCCTGAAGCGCCTTCAGATGCGCGATGGACGCAGGCTTAACCCCTTCCTCGCCGAGTACGGTCTCTTCGGTCATCAGAAAGCATTTCTCGGGGCATACGGAAGCATCCATATGGTATTTCTTCAGAAGCTCATCCGCCTTCTTCTGTGCGGACTGCAGCAGGAATACCGAAACCTTATCATTTACAAGCTGCAGATAATCATGGTCCTTCGTAAGAATCCGGATCGGCGTATCTGCTTCGAACCGCTTGCAGAGGGTTCCGCTGAAATCATCGGCTTCGTATTGTGTATCCATGAACTGCTTCACGCCAATCTCAGAAAGCACACGCTGGCAAAGGGCAAACTGGTCCTTCAAAGGATAAGGCGTTTCGCCGCGGTTTCCCTTATAATCCGGATACAGCTCTCTACGAAAAGTATCCCGCGTCAAATCCCATGTAACCGCAAGGTACTTCGGCGGCATCGTGCTGATGATCTTAAACAGCGAACGCAAAAAACCGTATACACCGTTCGTATAAACGCCGGCACCGGTATGCATGATCTTCTTATAATTGGCTTCGCGCTCCTCCTGGGTTCTTCCCATCAGAACCTCTCTCGGAAGGTTTCCGTAATACTGGGTGGAAAGGAGCGACGAACCGTCGATTATCAGAAAATAATCATCCATTGTTATCTCTCCTTTTGATTCTCTGCTTCCCGGATGCAGGCAATCACGTCGTCGTTATAGCGATAGATTCCCTGAATGACCGGGTCCATATAGGTAGGAACGCCGTAGGCTTCAATGACGATTCTGGACTCTTTCTCTTCGGGAAGGTAGGCATAACCCTTCTCCCGCTGCGGAAACAGCGCCATAGCGCCTGCAATTCCGAGAATCTCAAGGGCAATGAACAAGCGGCGGTATACCCGAAGGCGGGCACCCCGGTGAATACGGGCTTTCGCCTGCGCAAGGCCGGTGTCGACTTCCTTCACATAGTCCGCGGAAAGCTCTTCGCCGCCGTTTAGCTGCTTCAGAGCGGTTACGATCGCATAATTGATATACAGGTCTTCGCGGCATGCAGAGCATTCTTCAAGATGCGCGCAGTATTCCAAAATCCGGTTCTGCGGAAGCTGCCCTTCAATATACTGTTTCGTACATTCCTGACAAGTCGTACAATCCATTGACGGGCCTCCCTTCCGCTAAATTCCTTGTTGCATTTTCCAAACTGTTATGATAGAATAACCGCTGTCAGCGGATGTGGCGGAATGGCAGACGCAGCAGACTCAAAATCTGCCGGGCTAACACTCGTGCGGGTTCAAGTCCCGCCATCCGCATCGGGACGTTCTTCGGAACGTCCTTTTTTGTTTCTTGTTTCGAAGCTTTCTCTGTTTTCCTCGAAACAATCCGGTTTCTACTCGGTTCCGATGATCTTCCTGTAAAGTTCCATGCCGTAGCCGGTCATTGAAGGTTCGCCGGACACGATCCGGAACGTTCTCTCATTCTTCTCATTCCGCTCGGTCTGTAAGAACTGCGTATGTTCATACTTCTCACGGAATGCTTTCTTGGCGTAGGCATAGATGTGCGTTACGAAGAAAACGGTAATGTCGCTGTCGTTGAGCGCCCGGATAATGTCATCCGCAATCGATGCGCCCTCGTTCTCGGACGTCGTCGCAAAGGACTCGTTCAAAAAAAGCATGCTTCCCTGCGGCATCACATCGATCATGCGGCTTAACCGGGACAATTCCTCTTCAAGACGTCCGGCGTTCAACGTAACATCCTCGTTCCGGACAAAATGCGTATAGATTCCGCGGAACAGCGACGTTGTCATCTTCCTTGCGGGTACGAACATACCACACTGCGCCATAATCTGGGCAATCGCGACGGAACGCATAAACGAAGTCTTACCGCCGTCATTCACGCCGGTTATGATATACAGTTTCGTATCGGCCCCCTCTAACTTGTTCGTAACCGGAAGCCTTAATGTGTTAATTGCAAGCGGCAAATCATACACGCTCGTTACTTCGACCGCATGCGCCTTCTCTTCGATCTCCGGGAAGCAGAGTCCGAAGGCCATACCGCTCATATGCGTATGCAGGTTGCAGCAGCCGTAGAAGAAAGCGAGCTGAGTTCTGAGGTTTTCAAACAGTCTCGAAAGATCCTTGTTGAAGTCTTCAAAGCAGGACGAAACATGCAACAGTCCGGTGCTTTCCAGGTCTTTACAGTCTCTCGTCAGCTGCAGGTCATCGTAGGATATACGGATCTCATTCTTACGAAGCTTGGCGCCGAATAAGGAGTCCCATTTTTCGAATTTACGCTTTACGCGGTACTCGGTAATGGAATTCACGAGAAGGTCATCGCATTTCATACCGCGACCGATGCGGCCGCTCAGCTGGATCTCGCCGCCGACCTGTAAGGTACGGAGGGCCTGGCATTTTTCGTGAACGAGAAGCATAAACGAACTGTCATACTCGAGAAGAAACGCCTCGAAGAAATCCCTAAAAATGCCGGGCTCGAAACGGTTGTTCGCATCGACGATAACTGCTTTCAGCTTCTCAAGACCGGTACTTAAAAGGTCCAGAGTTTCGATGGAATTCATAACACGGACCGCGGGAAGCGGATTGCCTTCCTTCTTGGTGCGGCTCCGGTAATTCGTCAGATCGGTATAAACCTCGGCAACCGTCACATACAGGGAAAAGATATCCTTCTTATGCTCTAGAGCTTCCTTGAGGGCCTGTTGACGGTACAGAATGTTCTTCCGATCGCCGCTCGGAGCAAGAAGAATCGATTTGCATGCCTGGCTTACGAACTTGTCCTTCTTACTCATAACCGAAAGAATCGGCTCCATATTCAGGTCTTCGAAGACGTCCGGCTTGAAGGGCAATACATCACTTGTCACATAATCCGCGCAGTTTAACAGATTTACTTTCATACCGCCACCTACCGTTTCGCAAGACGACCGCGAATGTGATCGTAGTCGAGTTTGTATTTGCCGACGATGGAGTTCGCGTATGCAACGCCGTCCGCCGGTTTCCGGACAATCCGGTAAGTTCTCCGATAGCTTCCGTCCTCAACGACAGTCGCCACAAGGCTCACATAGTCGTCGGAATCAAAGGAAAGCTCAAATGTATGGGTTACGACGAAGCAGACGGCATTCTTCGAAAGAAGTTTCTTCAGAAGGCTTCTGCACATCGTAAGCGCGTCTACGGTGGGTGCAGAGGTAAATAATTCGTTGAAGATGATAAGGCTGTTCTCGGTCTGCTCTTTGAGAATCTCGTTGACGCCAAGAAGCTCATGCTCGAGCCTTCCCTCAACACCGTTACCGGTGATCGATGCAAACTGCGTAAAGATCCGGTCAAAGAAAGGAAGTCTTGCGGAAGCCGCCGCAACCGGGAAACCCATCATGGCGAAATAACAGCACTGTCCGAATGCACGGGCCAGGGTCGTCTTACCGCCCTGGTTCGGGCCGGTGACGATAATCGCAGTCTCGGTGTCTGACTTGACGATATCATTCAGAATCACTTCCTGCTTCAGCTCGTAATTCTTCGCGGCAAGCACGATATCGAAGCAGTCAATCAGGCATACATCCCGGTCTTCCCGAATCTCGGGAAATGCGAACGGGAAGCCGTGGTTCTTCATCTTCTCAAAGTATTCAAGGTTAAACAGATAAAAACGAAGTTCTCTTATCAGATTCAATACATCCGGAATCAGGATCTCTTTCTGCACACCGCAGAAGGTTTCCAAGTTACGGAACAGAATCTTATCCTGCTTGATAAACTGGTTTAATATGAATTCCTCAAGAGGCGAAATATTCATATCTCCGAAGGGTGATTCCGTAAAGACACGCTCATCGGGATCCGTTTCCTCGGCATGCGGGAAAGCCTCCCTTATGGAACTGCAGTAATCCTCGTCGCTGTATTGGAAATCAAGGGTTGCGCGCTCCTTGTTGATCGTCATATGAAACTTCATCTTGTCGAATTCAGCATTGATCTCTTCGGCTTTGCCGCGAATCTCCATAACCTCTTTCGACTTCAGAAGGTCGTAAAGATACTGATGAATATCATGAAATGCCTTCGATTTCGGCTTGTTCTCATTGAGGTCGACACAGAAACGCTCGATTGCGGAATAGAATCGAACAATCGTATCCAGGCGCCATTTCCACTTCTGCACCGAAGTGTTCACCCTGTCCGAATAGCCGTAATAACGCTCCGCAATGCCGATACCGGTGATAAACCGGCTCACGCAGGCGCGGATGTCGGGGTCCGAAAGATCCTTCACAATCTCCTGCCGGTACACGGCTTCTTCCTTCGTCTTCGGAACATAATTAAAGTACGGGATCAGCTCCTCGGACACTTCCGAAGCCTTCATGTGCTCGGTAAACTTATCGAGGTTCAGATCCGTAGAATAAGACAGCTGCGGCAGATACTGCAGTTCCGAAAACTGCAATCCGTCCGACGGTGCAAACAAGCTGATCATAGTACTCCTTTCGCGGAAATGCTACTTGAGCGTAATGGTTCCGATTCTTGTAAGATCGGTGTTGGTTCGAAGCGACGTATCGCTCCAGGTTACGATATAGTCCCGCATTGCGGAACCGAAGGAATCATTCACATGTAAATCAAATCCGACGGAATCCGTCGTCTTAAACTCAGAAGGCATTCTTACGGAACATAACACCGTATACCCGCTTGCATCGGAATCAACCGTATAAGTAAGAAGTCCATCCGACGCGCCGTTACCGCACTCAAGCATTCCGTCTCTTGCAATCCGGAAATGCATATCGGTACCGGACCGGTATTCCGCGGGCTTATCGCCGTCGGCGGTCAGAAACAGCTCAACGCTGTCCTTACGGGTCATTACGTTGCTTTTTGTATCCTCGGTGGCATCCTCAACCCGGATCTTAATATACAGGTAATCCGAATCGTAAAGCGCCTGATACGATGCCGAAGCTCCGTCCTTGCCGTACGCTGTATTCTTAAGCGTGACAGAATCCGCAATATCAAAGAGATCCGTTTCATTTTCCCCTAAAGAAAGTTTCGGCAGATGGTACGCCTTCGTTTGCACTCCCTTAATGTCCTTGAAGGTTTCCTCACTCTCATCAAGGAATATATCCGGACACATTACGACGGTCCCGACCCACTCGGTCGAGGTTTCGGTATGCCAGCCCGTATCGGACCACTGGCACCGCCCGATATTCTTTCCGTCCGCAAAATCATTCACGCAGACGTCGAATCCGAACCGCGTATTCTCTTTCCCCAAAATGGAAATGAACGGTAGCAGCATCTCAACCACATAGCCGCCCTCAATCTCATAAGCCGTGCCGCTGATTAACTCGGTATTGCACCCGGTTCCGAAGACGATCTCGCCCTTCCTCGAAACGTTCAGGTAATAATCGCCGACACCGTAGCGCCATACATGGCTGTTGCTTTCATTCACGTAAAATGTGACACAGTCTCCCGTCGTCACCTTATCCCCGAGATACTCCGTGGAATCCATCACCGTAACTCTCGCGTACAGATTCCATTCGTCCCAGTAAAGCTGAAATGAAGCTTCCGGAATCGTGCCGAGCAGTTTCTTCGTGATCGGAACGGAGGGAATCCGGTTCCAGACCTTCTCTGCTTCGCCGTTGCGTCTCGGAATAATCGACTCCGCTCTGGCTGTCACATCGTTCTCAACCGGGGCAATTGTAACGAAAGGCGTAGGCGTATAGGTCGGCTGCAAAGAAGCGATTCCGACGGTCGGTGTCGGTTCCCCTTCAGTTTTCTTTTCGTTTTTCTTACAGGAAGAAAGAATCAGCGAAACAAGCAAGAAAGACGCAAGAAGAAGGATTACCGGGATACATTTTCTGCAATGACGCATCCTTTATTCCGCCTTTCTTAAAATATCGCCGGCTTCGGGCGTCTCCGTACCGTATGCGCGGATCATCTGCTTCGGATGCGGGCAGGAAGCCATCTCTTCGCCGTTCTCGTCAAGCATCCGTTGAACTGTCATAACTTTTCTCTGAAATCCCGGAGAAAGAATCTCAATCTTATCTCCGGTACTGAATTTATTCTTCTGTTCAAACAAGAAGGAGCCGTCCGGATAAACCGTACTCACCGTTCCGAGATAGACATATCCGCCTTCCGGCATATGATTGTCGTAAACCTGCGAATTCGAATCCGGCTTATCGAAGAAGAAACCGGTCGTATAATCGCGTCCCGCAACCATATTCATCTCGTTTATAAGCTCGGGAAGAAGCTTCTCGTAAGCCTCCGGACTTTCCGTATATGCATCGATTGCCTTCCGGTATGCGTTCGCCACGGAAGCAACATACAAAGCCGTCTTCATGCGGCCTTCGACCTTGAAGGAAGCTATTCCCGCGTCAATAAGTTCTGGAATATGACCGATCATGCAAAGGTCTTTTGAGTTGAATATATAGGTTCCGTCCGAATTTTCCTCAACCGGGAAGAATTCCCCGGGACGGTTTTCTTCCATCACATAATATTTCCATCTGCAGGGATGGGTGCATGCGCCGAGATTGGCGTCACGGCCGGTCATATACGCGGAAAGCAGGCAGCGGCCGGAGTAGGAAATGCACATAGAGCCGTGCACAAAAGCTTCCAGTTCCATATCCTCGGGAACCGCCTCACGGATAGTCTTAATCTCCGAAAGGGAAAGTTCCCTACCGCATACGACTCTACGAACCCCCAGCGAATACCAGAACAGAAACGTCTCGGAATTCACATTGTTCGCCTGCGTGCTGATATGTACGGGAATCTCCGGACAAACCTCTCTTGCGATCCGGAACACACCCGGATCCGAAATGATCAAAGCATCCGGCATGATATTCTTAAGCTCGGCGAAATACTCCCGGACGCCGTATAAATGATAGTTATGCGCCGTAATATTCGCGGTTACATACAGCTTACAGCCGTTTGCGTGGCAGAAATCAACGCCTTCCTTCATCTCCTCCATGGAGAAGTTCTTGGCTTTGGCGCGAAGGCTGAACAGCTCGCCGCCGATATATACCGCATCCGCGCCGTAACGTACTGCGGTCTTCAGTACTTCAAGGCTTCCTGCGGGCATTAACAATTCGGGTTTGTTCATGATTGTGTCTCCTTAGAGGAAAGACGTGATATCGTCATTCCGTCACCGAGAGGTAACAGAATACTGTCGAATCGGCCCGAGCGGAACAAAACATCGGCGAATTCACGCATCCGAAGATGTATGGTGCGGTCACGCCTTGTCACGGTGAACTTCGATTCCGCAAGGGTTCCTTCCTGTAAAACGTTGTCGGTAACCAGTAAAGAACGCTTCGTCATCAGCTTTTCGATGTATCTAAGATACACCGGATACTGCGCCTTCGCAGCATCCAAAAAGATCAGGTCGTATTTTGCCCCATTCTCCGATAAACGCGCCAAAAAAGCCTCCGCGTCCTCATGGTAAGGACATATGTCAGGGGCCTTTCTGTTATATCTTTTCTCATAATCTAAAGCGAAAGCGTTCACATTTGCCGTGGCAACAATATAACGCGCATCGTCTTTCTCAACCGTATCAAGTACGGCACCGGCGGGAAGAAACTCCGCCATAAAACACGAAGAAAAGCCGATGGCGGTACCGATTTCCAGTACTCTCCCCGGCTCTCTGTCCAAAACTAGAAAACGGAGAAGTGACTGCGCCTCACGGCGAATCACGGGAACCCGTTCCTCTCTGGCCTGATTGTATAATCCTTCCAGAAACTCCGGAAGATCCGGCTGCAGGGAGGACAGATAATCCGACAGATGCTTACTTACAAAAAGCGAATCAATCATTCTTCTTCGTATTCCTCTTCCTCATCTGAGGTTTCTTTATACCTGCATATGATTTTCAAAATGGTATCGTAATCCATATCCGACCGAAGCGTGTACGTTCCGGGCTGGATGTTGGATTTCGAAAGAAGGCTCTTTGCGTAAAATGAGAACCGGTCAATTATGATTCCCTCACGCTTCAGCTTGCTTGCAACTTCCTTCGTCGAATCACCGGCCTGGATAAAGAATTCCACTTCCTTGCCTTCGCCTTCCTTGTCTACGGCAACGGAACCGAACAGCTGGTAACAGAAGTTGTATCCGTACTGGGAAAACTTGATGACGGCAAGGATAACAAGCGTATAAAACAGAATGTCGATCATGAGCCGCGTGATCCCGTTACTGAAATTCCGAATGACTCTTTCGGTTTTAATCGTCTTTTTCTTCTTCAAAAGTAATCTCCCACCTTATGCGTTCCATTCAAGGATGACCGGAAGAATCATCGGGCTTCGTTTCATGCTCTTCCAGAAGAAATCCCCGAGAACGTTCTTAATCTCCGCGCGCAGACGGTTGAAATCGAGATGCTCCTGATCCATAAACCGTGCGCAGGTTTCCGTAACAACTTCCTTTGCTTCTTCGAGAAGCCGCTCGGATTCTTTTACATATACAAAGCCCCTTGTCACAATGTCCGGACCGCTTATGATCACCCCAATCTCGGGATCAACGGCTACCGAAACAATTACAATACCGTTCAGGGACAGATAATGCCGGTCACGAAGCACCGCATTGCCGACATCGCCGACGCCGAGACCGTCTACCATGATACCCTGCGCGGGAACGTTGCCGGAGATTACCGCTCCGTCCTCGCCGATATCCAGAACATCACCGGATTTCAGGATAATGATATGGTCAGAAGGCATTCCGAGCCCCATTGCGATATCCTTCTGCGCGATTCTGTGGCGATACTCGCCGTGAATCGGAATCGAATACTTCGGCTTCAGGAGACAATACATCAGCTTGATTTCATCCTGATTGGCATGTCCCGAAACGTGCGTATCCTGGAAAATTACATTGGCACCGAGCATCGAAAGCACGTTGATCAGCTTGGAAACCGCCTTCTCGTTACCGGGAATCGGCGTCGAGCTGATAATAACAACGTCACCGGGCATGATTGACACCCGCTTGTGCGTATTCGAAGCGATACGGGACAGAGCCGCCATGGGCTCTCCCTGGGAACCGGTCATGATCAGCGCGAGCTGATTATCCGGATAATTCTTAATCTCTTCAATCGGAACCAGCAGCCCGTCCGGAATCTTAATGTATCCGAGCTCCTGGGCGGTGGTTACGATATTCACCATGCTGCGGCCTTCGATAGCAACCTTACGGCCGTATTTATGCGCCGAATTGATCACCTGCTGCACGCGGTCCACATTGGACGCGAAGGTCGCAACGATAATCCGGCGGTTTGCATTCTCTGCAAAGATATTGTCGAAGGTCTTGCCGACCGAACGCTCCGACATCGTGTGCCCGGGCTTCAACGCATTCGTGCTGTCGCACATCAATGCAAGAACACCCTTCTTGCCGAGCTCGCCGAGACGCTGCAGGTCAATCGGCTCGCCGAATACAGGCGTAAAATCAATCTTGAAATCGCCGGTATGAATGATCGTCCCGGCACCGCACGTGATCGCAAGCGCTGCCGCATCGGCAATACTGTGGTTAGTTCTTATGAACTCAACCGAAAAGTCATCGCACTGTACGACGTCCCCGTAGGATACAACGTTCAAAGTAACGTCGTCGGTCATCTTATACTCTTCGAGCTTGTTTCTTATAATCGCAAGCGTCAGCTTCGTTCCGTACACCGGAACCGGAAGCTCACGAAGAATATACGGCAGCGCGCCGATATGGTCCTCGTGACCGTGCGTGATGAAAAATCCTTTTACCTGTTCGGCATGTTCCTTCAGGTAGCTGACATCCGGAATGACCAGGTCGATTCCGAGCATGTCATCTTCGGGAAATGCCAAACCGCAATCTACAATAATAATCGATTCGCCGTAGCAGAAAGCGGTAATGTTCATACCGATCTGCTCGAGACCCCCGAGAGGGATCACACGAACCCGATTTGATAAACTCATACTAACCTCCCGGCTGACGGACCTCACATACAAAGGTCAATGTCTTCGAGAATCGCGTCGAACACTTCACCGACTGCCTGAATCTCGTTATCATCGTCAACCATTTCATATACGATATTCTCTTCATCGTCACCGGTCTCGCGAAGTATGAATGCTTCTTCGCCGTCCGGCTCCGTCACGAGAACATAATTCTTTCCGTTCAGTTTCGTCTCGGAAATCACGGTGAAACGGATCTCCGAACCGTCCTCCGAAGTAAACAGGATGCTGTTATCCTTCTCGTCCATTAATCTCCTCCAAAAGCGCAGTCTTTTCTTCCGGCTTGTTCTCCAGATAATCCATGAAAGACTGTAAGATCAAAACGGCGGCAAGCTTATCCACAACCTCCGCCTTCTTTTTGTAATCAAGCTCCGCCTCGTCAAGAATCCGGTGGGCGGAAACTGTTGTATACCGTTCGTCCCAGAGAATCACCTTAAGTCCGGTCCTTCTCGCAAGCGCCTGCGCGAATTCCTCCGATGCCTGGGCGCGGCTTCCGATATCCCCGCTCAAGTGTTTCGGATACCCGACAACAATGGCGTTCGCCTTCCGTTCCTCGGCAATCTCTTCGATCCGGCGGTACGTCTCCCGAAGCATCTTCTCGCGGTCACGGCGAATCACTTCAATTGGCTGCGCGGTCAGAAAAAGGCCGTCACTGGCGGCAACCCCTACCGTCGCGGCACCGTAATCCAGACCAATCAGACTAAGCTTCTCCATACCGGCTCCTTACTTCAGGTTGTTCTCGATATAATCGGACAGAAGCTGCTCGATAATCTCGTCGCGCTCCACCTTGGCAATCTTCGCGCGGGCATTCAGATGATTGGTGATGTAAGTCGGGTCGCCGCTCATCAGATAACCTACCATCTGGCTGACCGGATTGTATCCTTTCTCCGCCATGGCAACATAAACCGACGCGATTACGCTTCTGACATAATCATCCGAAATGTTCTCCACCTTAAAAAACTGTGTACCCTGATCCATAATATTCCTCCTCATCGGTACGGGATGCCTTTCGCATCACATACTACGTAACATTTTACTCTATTTTGTGGAGAATATCAACCATTTTTGCTTGAATAATACAATCTGTTGTGATATCGGTACCGATTACAAAAACCATCTGTCCGGCAAGGTCCGAAGGAACCGGGAAGCGGTAACAGCCGTAGCGTCTGCAGTGTCCTTTGGCCCATAAAACGCCGTCTTCTTCGGTAACGGTTTCCACCAAAACCGCCGTTTCCTCCCCAAGGAAAGCCCGGTAATACTCTTCCTTAAGCCGCTCCGAAACCCGGATCAGCCGGTCCGCACGCTCCTTCTTGACGGCCTCCGTCAGCTGTCCCTTCATCCGGTCGGCAACCGTACCTTTCCGCCTCGAGAACGGAAATACATGAATCTGTGAGAACGCGACGGTTTCGGCAAATGCCACACTCTCCTCGAAATCCTCCTCCGTCTCCCCCGGGAACCCGACGATAATATCCGTCGTAATCGCGGGCCAGTCGAAGTATTTCCGAAGCCTCTTTACGCATGCAAGAAACTCCTCGGTCGTGTACTTCCGGTTCATGGCACGAAGCGTCTTATCGCATCCGCTCTGTAAGGACAGGTGAAAGTGAGGACATATCTTAGAAAGCTTTGAAAGCCCTTCCGTGAACTCTTCCGTTACGATACGGGGTTCTAACGAGCCGAGTCTGATCTGTTCGATTCCGGCGATTTCAGAAAGATTAGAGAGTATATCAAGTAAAGGCATATCCCCGTTATCTGCCTTAAGCTCAGCCTGCTCACGAAGGCTTCTCGTCTCAAGTCCGTAGGAAGAAAGATGGATTCCGGTAACGACAATCTCTTTATACCCTGCCTTGGCAAGCGTTTCGGCCTCCTCAAGGATATCTTCTTCCTTCCGGCTCGCAATGCGGCCTCTTGCGAAAGGAATGATGCAATAGCTGCAGAACTGGTTGCATCCGTCCTGAATCTTCATAAAGGCGCGGCAGTGTTCCTCAACGGTAACGGAGCGCATATTCTCATAAGCGCCGAGCGCCTGGTCGTCATTCACATAGAACCGCTCCGGGTTTTCTCCGCGCTCAACTTTTGCATAATATTCATTGAGAATGTTTGCAATCTCGGATTTGCGGCGGTTTCCGACATAGATGTCCGCAAGGTCGTCCCCTTCGTGATTCTTAGCGAATTCCTGCACATAACAGCCGGTAGCGATAACGATTGCTGCGGGGTTTTGCTTACGGGCCCGGTGTAGCATTTGGCGCGATTTCCGATCTGCAATGTTCGTCACCGTGCAGGTGTTGATCAGATAGATGTCCGCACAGTCGGAGAATCCCACTTCCTTCGTCCCGTAACCGCGGAATATTTCCTTAATCGCCTCGGTTTCATAGCTGTTCACCTTGCAGCCGAGGGTCAGGAACGCGATGGATTTTGAAATCAGATGATTTGTCATGTTTTGTCCTTATTTTTTATTGATGTATTGACTTTTGAGTCAATCATGATTACACTATTCTTTGGAAATAATATTCAAAGGGGGCGATAGCATGAAAACTGTTACTATCTGTCTGAACTCCATTGACAAGGTCAAGAATTTCGTTAACGACGTGACCAAGTTCGATTCCGATTTCGATCTGATCTCCGGCCGTTACGTTATCGATGCGAAGTCCATCATGGGTATCTTCTCGCTCGACCTGAACAAACCGATTACGCTTGGCATCCACAATGAGGATGACATTGACCACATTCTCACCGTTCTTAAGCCGTACATCACGGAAGAGGAAGAATAAACCGAAACATTACGGAAGCAGGAGGAAGTTATCCTCCTGCTTTTTTATTTACGGGTTCGTAATCCCCAGAATATGCTTTTCCATGCTGTTTTTAAGCACAGGTGTCGGATCATCCATCTCCGACAAATGTGACACTATTATGCCTCTTGATGGAAGCACGTAACACTTCTGGCTCAGTCTTCCGTTCATGCTGAAGCCGTCGCGGTACATCCAGAAGAAGTATCCGTAACCGCCCTCGCGGCAGCTCTGCTGTACGGATGTCGCCATGCGGATATACTCTTCGGAAAGAATCCGCTTCCCCTCATAAACTCCGCCGTTTATCATCATCAGACCGAGCTTACTCAGGTCATGAACCGTCAGCATTACATTGGACGCACCGTAGAAATACCCTTCCGGGCAGCGGCTGTAGGAATATCTGGTGATTCCGAGCGGTGCGAAGAGATTTTCTTCGATGAATGCTCCGAGGTCCTTACCGAGCACCTCCGTAAGCGCGACGCCAACAAGATAAGCGTTGATGTTACTGTAGTTAAACGTCCGCTCCTTAGGGTGTTCAATCGGATAGGCGAGTGAAAAGTCAAGATAGCTGTCGCCTTCCGCGCGGAAAGGAAGATCCGGAACAGACATACACATAAGTCGGCCGATTGTAATGGTTTCCCAAGTTTCTTTCTGCTTAGCGGTAAGCTTCTCGACTCTTTCTTTCGGCATATACGAAAGAACCGGGCGGGACGGATCAATCAGTCCGCGGTCCCAGGCAATTCCGAATGCAACAGAAAGAACCGATTTGGATATGGAATATGTGTTATGCAGGTTTTCTTCCGTATCCCCGTAGCAGTGCGTCAGAACGCCGTTTTCATACACCTCGACGCCGAACACCGGCCACCGATTCTTTACAATATCATCGACAAATCCGTTAAAATCCATTATACTTCCCTGCCTACTTCTTTTCTGTACGAGCTTGTCAGGTCTTTGATTACCTCTCCCGCAATGATTAACCCCGCAACAGACGGGACAAATGCCGTGCTTCCCGGGATGCTTCTTCGTTTACTCAAAGGGTCTTCATTCTCTGCTGGTAAAGGCATCAGAGGCTCTTCTTCGGAATATACGACCTTCAGCTTCTTTACGCCCCGTTTCTTCAGTTCACGGCGCATCACCTTCGCAAGCGGATCCATTGCGGTCTTATAAATATCCGCGACACGGAATTTCGAAGCGTCCAGCTTGTTGCCGGCACCCATGGAGCTGATAATCGGAACGTTCATCTTCTGACACTGCATCACAAGGTCGATCTTCGCCGTAACGGTATCGATTGCGTCTACCACATAATCGTACTTATCAAAGGGGAAAGATGTCGCATTGTCCGGAAGGTAAAAGCAGTTATATACGTTCACCTCCGCCTCCGGATTGATCTCAAGAATGCGTTCCTTCATGACTTCCGTCTTGAACCGGCCGACTGTCTTCGTCGTCGCGATAATCTGCCGGTTTATGTTCGAAAGACAGACCCTGTCGTTGTCAATCAAATCCAATGCGCCGACACCGCTTCTTGCAAGCGCCTCACATACATAGCCGCCGACACCGCCGATTCCGAATACGGCAACGCGGCACCCGCTGAGATGCTCCATCGCGGATGTGCCTAGCAACAGCTCAGTTCTTGAAAATTGCGGTAACATTCTCTCAGTGCTCATCTTTCATCCAAATCTAAACTACTTTTCTGCTCCGCAACCGGCACAAGTACGGTTACTGTTCTTATTTATCATACCGCACTTTTTACAAACCCATTTATTTTTCATATCTTTAGGAGCAAGGGATTCTTGAAGTACCTCTCTACCGGAAAGGTCTGGAACCGGCAACTTGTCAGGATCGTTTGGTTCTTGTGAAATCGCTTTCTTGTTGCGAAAGAACCGAATTACAGCAGCAATTACAAATATTATCGGAATTATAACAGCAAAAATAATACTAATTTGTGCAACAATATCCTCTTTAAACGGCACAGGTTCTCTGAAAAACTCTATCATAAAGAGAATAATAGCAATAATAAGTGAAAAACAAAACAGAAAAGCATTCTTTCTTCCAAAAGATCCTTCTGCCGGATTCATTCCCCACGCCTGTCTTCTTCCACAATGATCACAATGAACATAACGATACAGATTACAAAGATTCTTAGGGGTGTAATCCTCATAGTTGGTGCCATCAAACTTTTTCTTTTTACCAGTCTTCAACCACTCGGCATAGTTATCGGTCTGTTTACGAATAAGATCGACACATTTTACCAGTTGTTGTTGTGCCCCGACTTCCATGGTGGAACCGAGAATGGATTGCGTAACACTGTCTTTAGAAATATATCCGCCAATTGTTTTTTCAAAAATACCTGAAACACGGCAAGACATATCATTTCTCCGACCGCAATAATTGCAGATAAAATGATATGGCATTTGTCCTGATCTGGATGACTTTAATTCAGTATAGTAACGTACTCCCATTACCCTTCTCCCTCTTTTGGCTACCCTTACTTATTTAAATTACGCCTTTTTGCGTCTTTTTTCAAGCATCACTGCAAAACCTGCTTGCTTCTTTTAGTATACCAAACACAGCACCAGATTCACAAGAATCAAAACATGCAACACGATGTGATACAGATCGGGCACCAACCGCGTCTCGCTCTCCGGGAATATCCGAAGCGTCCCGCGGAAGCATTCGTTGTAGCCCTTAAGTTTCTGCTCGCTCGCGCCGAATATCGTGTAGCGCCAGTGGCACAGAAACTGCACCACCGCCCACAGCACCAGGATGCCGGCCAGAATGAAGCGCCCCGCCGGCATCAGAAGGTAGTACGCCGCCAATCCCGCGCTATAAAGGCCGAGCGCAAAACACTCCATGCTCTTAAAGCCCTCGCCGTCCACCAGATGCACCTTCCCGAACCGGTACGTCACAACCGCCCCGAGAAACCAAATCCACAATACAATTTGAAAAATCGTCGCAATCATCCTTCTCCCCCTTTTCCATGACGCTACTCAGCGCTCTGTTTCTTTGTCCTTACGGCAAATGCTATAGCCATCGCCGCCACCATCACCACGGCAATCGGCACCACCGGCATCGTGTCTCCGGTCACCGGAGTCGTGTCAGCCGGTGCCTCAGCAATGCTCAGCGCAAAATCCGCTTTCCAATCGTCAAATACGACAGTTATCTTATGTTCTCCAACCGAAAGCTTCTCAAGCGTTTCCGCAGAGATTGTAATAATCGTACTGCCCGACTTCGCCTCAACCTTAATCTCCGCGCCGTCAAGCAAAGTATTCAGGTAGTGCAGGAAGCAGTTCACATCGTCCTGGCTGCGCTTAATCGTAAGCACGAAAGGCTCCTTGCTGCCCTTCGTCCAGACAAATACCTGCCCCTTAATCGGATCATAAGTTACCTTCTGGCCTTCCTCCAGACCGCAGATTTCGCAGGTCTTCGGAGCATAGCCGGTAGCAGCCTTCCATTTATGTCCTGCAGGCTCCCCAGAGGTGAAGATATCCTTCTCGTCGGTGCTCTTCTCGCCGCAAGCGCAAGACTTATAGTATACTGCGGCGGTGATGCAGTCAGCTGCGCTCTTCAGGTACTTGGCGTCAACGACTTCCTGATCAAAGGTATGACCGGTTGCCGCAATCTCCTTGCCGGTAATCACAGCCTCGCAACGGCTGCATTTCTGATCAGCTTCCTTTCCTGCCTTTGTGCAGGTCGGAGCAACGGCTGTGCCGTCAACCGGCTGATAGTCATGCTCATCATATTTCTTATATGTTGCCTTATAAATTACATTGCCCTTTACCGTAACGATTTCTTTATCCCAGCCGGAAAACTCGGCGGTGCAAACCACATCGGCTGAGCCTGTCGGGTTCTCGCCGTTGTATACGGGTAACGTGCCGTAATCTACCATACTGCTCTGCAGTTCCGTGCCGTCTTCGTTGATAAACTTAACGTCGTATGCTTTCTTTGCCAATTTAATCGAAATATCTACTCCACCGCCAGAGGGCACAATAAGGAAGTACTGATCACCGTCCTTGGAAAGTTCTGTTTTCCCGTCACCAGTCTCGTTGTAGGCCGCAACAATCTCATACCCCTCATCCAGATTAGTCTTAATATATATCTTTTCGCCAACATGAGCTACAGGATAACCAAAACTCTCAGAAAGCTCGTTACCATCCTCGTCGACAATCTTAAACGATCCGCCGGCTTCTGGCTGTTCATTTTTCACTATGTAATTGATTAGCTTCTCTAAAGCAGGGTCACCCTCGAAACTTATGTTATCATCAAAATAATCAATAACTGCTACAATCGGTTTGTTTTTCGTTTCAATTTTCCAAGCGGTCAGTTCAATTGGATAATTGATCATACTACTCGTTAGAGACTCCACACCTTTCATACAATTCTCATCATACGGAAAGAGCACTCCGTAGTTTTCAGCCTTGATAGTTTCCTTTACAAGAACACAAGTATTTCCTTTTTCGTCAATTCTGATAAAGCAAATTCCGACATCACTGGAAATGATATCCTTCACCTTTACTGACATCTTCCCTTCTGATGACATCCCTGCCATTAGATTATATATATAGATTCCAAAAGCTTTCGGTTTTTCAAATTGGCTATTTTGCAGTGTTGAAGTAATTCCCCCGGACACATTAACATCAATACTATTAATTCCATTATTATTTTGAAGATTAAGTCCATAAGATATAGATTTTCCCTCCGAAACAATATTCCCACCGACTTCTGCCGTTATCTTTTTCTCGATAAAATTAGATGCAAGTACTATCACGCCGATTGCCGCGTCACCAGAGACCTTAACATCTCCAGACACCTTAGCGTCGATGTCATCAAACTCTGTATAATTCTTTGCAAAAACTCCATAAGCATTGTTATTTGCATTAACTATCATCGATTGACTCAAAGAAACTTTTCCTGAATTCAATATACCGATACCATAAGAGTTATTTCCCTCGACATGTATCATACCGGTTACTTGGATAGACGGCTGAAACGATGTCCTAGAAATCAATTGCAATCCGAAAGCATTGTTATACAGACATTTTGCAGTTATATTTCCGTTAACCACAGCAGAAGCCTTACCTTTATTTGCATTTGCCAAGACACCAGAATATTCTTTATCTGTTATACCATCATTAACATCACATAGTGTTACATTACCATACACTGTTGTGCTTGCGTCACTGGTACCCTCTGTCTCGCCCGAGGCTTCAACCACGAGGGCATCAGAATTAGTACTTATGATGTCTCCGTCAATCGTTAGATTTTCCCCAGCTCTTACTGTCACGGGTCCCTGTACCTCGTCAGCCGACGCCATACCTATGATACCACCAATTACAAGTAGCATCGATATAAACATAGCAACCGGACGTTGAAATGGTTTTCGGTTTTTTGTGGTTTTCATATACTGTATCCTCGTCTTTTCACTAACTTTTTAAGGCTTTTTACATACTAATCCAATTATGGACTTATATCTCACTCGAACAGGCCTTCTTTCGGTACCAAACAATTCCAGCCGCGGCGAAAAATGTAATAAAAAACAACAACACAACCGGCACAACCGGCATCGTGTCTCCGGTCACCGGTGTCGTGTCAGCCGGAGCCTCTGCAATGCTCAGCGCAAAATCCGCTTTCCAATCGTCAAATACAACAGTTATCTTATGCTCTCCAACCGAAAGCTTTTCAAGCGTTTCCGCAGGAATTGTAATAATCGTACTTCCGGATCTTGCTTCAACCTTAATCTCCGCGCCGTCAAGCAAAGTATTCAGGTAATGCAGGAAGCAGTTTACATCGTCCTGGCTGCGCTTAATAGTAAGCACGAAAGGCTCCTTGCTGCCCTTCGTCCAGACAAATACCTGGTCCTTGATTGGATCATATGTTACCTTCTGGCCCTCCTCCAGACCGCACACTTCGCAGGTCTTCGGAGCATAGCCCGTAGCTGCCTTCCATTTGTGGCCGGCAGGCTCTCCGGAGGTGAAGATATCCTTCTCGTCGGTGCTCTTTTCACCGCAAGCACAGGACTTGTAGTATACAGCAGCGGTGATGCAATCAGCGGCGCTCTTCAGGTACTTCGCGTCAACCACTTCCTGGTTATATACGTGTTCGCCGTAGGTTGCCGTATAGGTTGCGTCGCCTGTCACATTTGTAATCGCAGGCTCCCATCCGGTAAACTTAGCCGGGCAAGACGCACCTGTTGCTCCGGCCGGCGTCTTGGAGTACGCCGGTAAATCACCGTATGCAACTTTGCCGCTCTGCAATATAGTTCCGTCTGCATCGACAAATGTCACATTATATTCAATCACCTCATCATAAAACTCCGGAATATAAGTCGTAACATCACCATACTCGGTTTTCTCAACCGTGCCGCTAACCCATCCCTTAAAGGTGTATTTATGCCCTGGCACATCCTTTCTGGTCGGCGTTATACCTTTGCTGTACGAAGGCATATCCGTCGTATAGTAAGCCTCCTCCAACACGCTACCGTCACCATCCAGCCACCTGACGGTGTTTCCTGTAATCTTGAAGGTAACTGTTTTACTGCCTGCTCTCGGCCCGCTTATCGTTACGGTAACACTTGCCGTTCCGGGCTTATCATTGTTCGTGAACGTAACCTCGTAATCTGTGCCGTCCAACAACGCAATATCCGTTCCCTCAAATTCAACCTTGAACTCCGGCGTTATTCCGCCCTCATGATATTCATAACTGTCTTTAAGATCCACAACCAAAATCTGTTTTATTACCGCCTCAACATTCACTTCACCCTCAGGCATCACAAATGTAGTTTCAAAGGAATCAGTTTTCGCAAATGTGACTGTTATATCATCGCACGACCACTCGATAAATGCCTTGCCCTCGTCAGGTGTAGCAGCCGTAACCGTCACCGTCGTCCCTTTAATTGCCTGTTTAATAGTTTTCCCGTTCTTATTCGTCGCTGTACCGTTATTTATCGTCACATTATACAGTTTCGCCCACTGTGCATACAGTGTAATCTCACCTATAAAGCTTACAACCTCTTCGTCTTTGTACGAAGTACCACTTCCATCTTCCTTTGAATTCCAGTTTGTAAATTCAAATCCTTCTCGTATGAAAGAATTCTCAGGCAGTGTATCCCCGGAAGATATATTTACATTATCCATCACTCCGCTGCCTTTGTTGGCGTCAAATGTGATTTGAGCAACTGTGACCTCAGTTCCCAATTCCGGATGGTCTGTCATATCCTGCAAGGTTGTTCCAGCAGGATATCTCCACACATGACCGCTTAATCCACTTGTTTCATCAGTTATCGTAGTGATAATAGATTCTGATCCGAAAGCAGAATTACCAGTTCCATCACCAAACGAAGCCCCGCAATATTTATTATCAGATATTCCTCCAGCTGATTTTACTAGTGCATTTCCGGTAATTGAAATATTATAACCCAAACCTATAACTCCACCACCAATACCAGCTGCACCTTCTCCTCCATTTGCACTTACAATTCCACTTTTAATAGTAATATTAAATCCATCTTTAAGATTTCCGCCTCCGATTCCTGCTGCATAAATACCACCTCTTGCATTCACTACTCCTCCATCTACTATGATGCAAGAGCCGAAGCCTCCACTTCCGCCACCAATTCCGGCACCATTTTCTCCGCCACTTGCATTCACAGTTCCACCGGAAACAGTGATATTAGAACCATTACAATCTTTTCCACCTCCGATTCCTGCCCCATATCTACCGCCGGTTGCGTTAAGAATATTCTTTTCCTCAGCAGCTGTAATGATTAGTGTTCCATTTCCGTCTTTCTGAATACCAGCATGAATTTCCGCACTCTTTACTGTATTCACTCCTTTCAGTTCAATCGTCACTTTTCCTTCAACTTTGACAGCAACTGCAGCCATCACGGGTGTAACTTGAGATACATCAATACTAAGATTCTGAAACACAACATATACTTCTTCTCCTTCGTTAGCCTTAATCGTCAAATTATGTTCTGTTGTGCTCCCGGTAACAACCAATTTTTTTCCTTCACCGGTAGAAGAATCGACTTTAATATCTCTATAAGTCTTAGACATATCAATTATGTATTTATCTGCTGTAATCGTTATAGGATCAGGCTCGGATATGGTTAACCTGCCCGCTTCTGCACTCACGAGCTTATAATCATTTGTTACATCTTCATCGCCATCCTTAATACAGAGCGTATCGATATCATAACTGCCATTCAAATAGGAACCCACCTCTTTACCGCTTGAAGGTGTATAAGCAATCATAAGAGATTCTCCAATCGCCAGGCCTTCTACAAGTTCGTGTCCTGTATCTTGCCTATTCCAACCATATTGAGTAGAGTTATTATACATCAACACTCTGTCCTTCATCGTAATCGTCAATTCGGCCGGATTAATCTTAAGCGTACCAACTTTGTTTTCGCCTTTTTTATAATTTCCCTCATGCGCAACTGTCCAAGTAAAAGAATTTGCCACCTCGTTTTTATTCACATGACGAATCTTTGCATTATAATTGGGTGAAACAGTAACCTTATCGCCTGTGCTCAGTGTAAACTCAGTCTGACCTTCAACCCCATATATTGTCTCATTACCATAATGCACAGCATATTTTATCATTGTATGCTTGTATGATGTTTACGAAGCAGTAAATCATACATTCCTTTCATTTTTGTACTGTGCCATAATACATTCAGATGCTGTGGACTTTTGATTCGTTTGCTGTAGCTCTGACTACTCGCCAGGAGTGTAT
>JAEEGI010002071.1_pt1 | contig 49675 bp, 38 predicted proteins | sample 8958751 | NCBI WGS metagenome assembly JAEEGI01 (sample SAMN16246545, study PRJNA631951) | gut metagenome | biome: gut microbiome; feature: rumen; material: KS-attached | host: Bos | place: Iran: Karaj | collected 2018-10
TTTTCAATCTTCCCAGGATGAGACCTTGCTGAGAACCTCTTAAGCAGAACAAAGAGAGCCGATGCATCAACGTTTGCACCGGCTCTCTTTTATCATGTATGATTCGTTGTTAGAATTCAGCGTTCTTGGGAGTACGGGGGAAAGGAATCACGTCACGAATGTTCTGCATACCTGTAATGAAGAGAATCAGACGCTCGAAACCAAGTCCAAAACCTCCATGAGGACAAGAACCGAAACGACGAGTGTCGAGATACCACCACATATCCTTCATGGGGATATTGCGCTCGTTGATCTCGTTCATCAGCTTGTCGTAGTTCTCCTCACGTACTGAACCTCCGATGATCTCACCAATCTGTGGGAACAGCACATCCGTTCCTTGTACGGTTTGTTCCATAGGCTTACCTTCGAAGGTAGGAATCTGCTCATCAAGCTTCATGTAGAAGGCCTTGATCTTCTTGGGATAGTGAGTCATGATGACAGGTTTCTTGAAATACTCCTCCACCAGGTAACGCTCATGCTCGCTGGCCAAGTCGTCACCCCAATTGCATGGGAACTCGAACTTCTTCTTTCCCGTCTTGATGGCTTCTTGCAGAATCTCCACGCCCCTCGTGTAATCCAAGCGGACAAAGTCTTCCTTGAGGATGCCTTCCAGACGCTCTATCAAGCCCTTGTCGATCATCTTGTTGAGGAAATCCAAATCATCCTTGCAGTTGTCAAGAGCCCAACGGACGCAATACTTGATGAAATCCTCCTCGATGTCCATCAACTCAGGCAGGTCAATGAAGCTAATCTCAGGCTCTATCATCCAGAATTCAGCCAGATGGCGAGGAGTGTTGCTGTTCTCGGCACGGAACGTAGGACCGAAGGTATAGATGGCACCCAATGCTGTAGCACCCAACTCTCCTTCCAACTGACCGGACACCGTCAGCGATGTCTGCTTGCCAAAGAAATCATCCGAGTATATGATACTGCCATTCTCATCCTTCTTCAGGTCATACAGGTTCTTGGTTGTCACCTGGAACATCTGGCCAGCGCCTTCGCAATCACTGGCAGTGATGAGAGGGGTATGGAAATAGAAGTATCCATGCTCATGGAAATAAGTATGGATAGCCATCGCCATATTGTGACGGATACGCATCACGGCACCAAAGGTATTGGTACGGAGACGCATGTGAGCATGCTGGCGCATGTATTCAAAAGTCTGGCCTTTCTTCTGCATGGGATAGTCGCTTCCGCATGCTCCCAGGACTTCTATCTTCTGCGCCTGAACCTCACTTGCCTGACCTGCAGCAGGACTCTCCACAAGTTTTCCTTCCACGCTGAGGCATGCACCTGTGGTGATTTGCTTCAGCACCTCTTCACTGAAATTGGCATCATCCCCCACAATCTGCACATTCTTGATCGTGGAACCATCGTTCAGAGCAATAAAGAAAATGCCTTTGCTCCCACGCTTGGAACGTACCCAACCTTTCACGCAAATATCAGCGCCGTAATCCGTACGCTTCAGAGCGTCTATTACTTTTGTCCTTTTCATCGTAAATGTTATTTACTGAAGTTTCGCTTGTTCTTCTTTTGTAGTTAAGTAGTTAAGTAGATATCGCTTCGCTCGTCCTCCGGACAGTAGTTAAGCCAATACTATTTGCAAAGCGTTTACACCCAGACAAAACTATCGGCTTAACTACTTAACTACTGAACTACTGACTACTTCAAATACTTAAATTATTTATTCAAATGCACCCATGTGCAGCATGTTGACCTCTTGCTCTGTCAGGAAACGCCAATCGCCGCGACGCACATTCTTTTTTGTCAAACCTGCGAAGTATACACGATCCAGTTTCAGGACACGATAACCCAGGCTCTCGAAAATGCGACGTACGACACGATTGCGGCCTGAATGAATCTCGATTCCCACTTGCTTCTTGTCCGTCTCGCTGGCATACTCGATGGCATCAGCATGAATCTCGCCATCCTCCAATGTCACGCCGTCTGCTATCAGACGCATGTCTGCTGCCGTGACGTTCTTGTCCAGGAAGACATGATAGATCTTCTTCTTGAGATATTGAGGATGTGTCAGCTTGCTGGCCAATTCTCCATCGTTGGTGAGCAAGAGGACACCCGTTGTGTTGCGATCCAGACGTCCCACGGGATAGATGCGTTCGCGGCAGGCGCCCTTCACCAGATCCATCACCGTCTTGCGGTTCTGAGGATCATCACTGGTGGTCACGTAATCCTTGGGCTTATTGAGCAGCACATACACTTTCTTCTCCAAAGAGACCAACTGGTCATGGAACAGCACCGTATCGGAGCGTTTCACCTTGGTGCCCAATTCTGTCACGACCTGACCGTTCACGCTGACTACGCCAGCTGCGATAAAGTCGTCTGCCTCTCTGCGGCTGCATACACCAGCATTTGCCAGATATTTGTTCAAGCGGATAGGTTCATCGGGATCGACATGAGTCTCCTTGTACTCTATCTGCTTCTTCATGCTGTATTTCGCATTGGGATTGTAGCCGGCACCAGATTGCCTGCGAGGACGCTGCTGGCCGTAACCGCCACGATGCTGGTAGTTGTCCTTCTGATAGCCATCTCTGGGACCGTTGTTATAGCGAGGACGCTGCTGGCCGTAACCTCCCTGACCGCCTTCCGCATTGTAGCGGGGACGGGGCTGGTAACCACCTTCGCGCTGCTGGCCGTAGCCACCCTCGTGTTGCTGACCGTAGCCGCCTGGGCGACGCTGCCCGTAACCTCCATTGGGGCGACGGGATGGATAGCCACCCTGACCGCCTTCCGCATTGTAGCGGGGACGGGGTTGATAACCGCCCTGACGCTCCTGCTGGGGACGATAGGGACGACCACCTTGACCATCTGAACTGCCTCCGTATGTCGAACGGTTTATACGGGGACGCAAAGTGCGGCCATTCGAGCCAATACGTTCATTACCATTTGTGTTTTCTCTGTTGTAGGGACGATAGCCCTCTCGGCTGCTTCCCTCGCTGTTGCTGTCTGAGTTGAAATTCTCTCTCCAGCTTTCGTCTTCAATACTCATAATTTGGAAATTGAAAAAAAATTAATGTTTTAAATACCTGTATAATTATGAGGAGTGATGGCACGCAACTCATCCTTCACGGACTCTGTTACGTTCAGCCCCTCGATAAAATCCTTGATTGTCTGTTCGTCAATGCCTTTTCCTGTTCGCGTAAGGGCTTTCAGCGCCTCGTAAGGATGAGGATAGGCTTCGCGGCGCAGGATGGTTTGGATAGCTTCGGCAACCACTGCCCAGCAGTTATCCAGATCGCGATTGATGGCCTCCTGGTTCAGCACCAGCTTGCGGAGCCCCTTCAACGTGCTTTGTATGCTGATCACCATGTGGCCGATGGGCACTCCAACGTTGCGCAACACCGTGCTGTCCGTCAAGTCGCGCTGCAGGCGGCTTATCGGCAATTTCTGGCTCAGATGAACCAGGATTGCATTCGCTACGCCCAGATTGCCCTCGCTGTTCTCGAAGTCGATGGGATTCACCTTATGGGGCATCGCGCTCGACCCTACCTCGCCAGCCTTGATCTTCTGACGGAAATATTCCATCGAGACGTACTGCCAGAAGTCGCGGTTCAGGTCGATGATCACCGTGTTGATACGCTTCATCGCATCAAAGAGGGCACCCATGCAGTCATAGTTGCTTATCTGCGTGGTGTATTCCTCACGCTCCAAGCCCAGCTTCTCGTCAACGAAACGGTTGCCGAACTGGCGCCAGTCATACTGAGGATAAGCCACATGGTGAGCGTTGTAGTTGCCCGTAGCGCCACCAAACTTCGCAGCTATGGGACAAGCCTTCAGCATCGCCATCTGACGCTTCAGACGGTACACGAAGACCATCACTTCCTTTCCCAGACGCGTAGGGCTTGCAGGCTGTCCGTGCGTCTTTGCCAGCATGGGCACGTCCTTCCACTCCTCAGCGTAATCCTCCAGCTGCCCTATCAGCTCCTCTATCTGCGGATAGTACACATCCACAAGCGCTTCCTTGATGCTCAGGGGCACGCTCGTGTTGTTGATGTCCTGGCTCGTCAATCCGAAATGGATGAATTCCTTGTACTGATCCAAGCCTCCCAAGGCATCGAACTGTTCCTTCAGGAAATACTCCACAGCCTTCACGTCGTGGTTTGTCACCATTTCTATATCCTTCACCCGTTGGGCATCCTCTTCCGAGAAGTTCTGATAGATGGCTCTCAAGCGAGGAAACAGCTCCGTGGGGAAGGTCTCCAGCTGAGGCAAGGGCAACTCGCACAGGGCGATGAAGTATTCAATCTCCACACGAACGCGATAACGGATGAGCGCATACTCCGAGAAATACAAGGATAAAGGCTCCGTCTTGCCGTGATAACGACCATCAATAGGGGATATAGCTGTCAACAAATCCAGTTCCATAAAATGCTTATAAAGTGTTACCTAATAAAACAGGGTGCAAAGATACTGCTTTTTTGCCAAACAGAGAAACAAATTATGGAAATTTATGAAATAAAAAACATTTATCCTGTATTGGTTTCATACAAGATGAACGGTAATCACTGCCGACTACCGTTTTTCCTCTTTATTTGTATGTTTCGTTTTATTCTATCTTTCCTGCCAGGCGCATGCGGACGGTGGCGGGCGATGCGGGAGCGGTGATGTCGGCAGTATTCACTTGCTGTTGGTTGCCGTCGATGTTGAACTGCAGGGTGGCTCCATCGGTGCGTACATCGATGGTGACGTTGGAGCCCATCACGAGGGGCAGGTTCACGTCGCCATGACCGCCAGGGAAGCCGCAGAGCACAGGGATGTTGTACGCCTTCAGCATCTTGTTGAACATGGCCTCTACACTCTCGTAGGTGAACTCGTTGCCGCAGTCGGTGAACTCGCCAAGAATAATGCCCTTGCAGCGATCGAGCACGCCGTTCATCTGGAGGATGCGCATCTGGCGGTCGATGTTGTGCATCGACTCCTCCACCTCCTCCACGAAGAGGATGAGGTCTTTGCCCATCGTAGCATCGGCTTGGGTGCCGAGGTTGGGTGCGAAAGTGCAGAGGTTGCCACCCACGAGTGTGCCGGTAGCCTTGCCTGGTTAGCGGGTTAGAGGTTAGCGGGTTAGAGGTTAGCGGAGAATTCTGAGTTATCCGAGTTATCCGAGTTATCCGAGTAATCCGAGTAATCGGAGTAATCCGAGTAATCGGAAACAACATTCGGTCTTCGTCATCGTCGCAAAACTACTTAAACGAAAAAATCTTTACATTAGGCAAAATGTGCAAAACCTCGATGAAATGGGCGTTTTTGGAAAAGTCGCCTCGATGAAATCGGGAGTTTTTGACGTGTCGCGAGGGGCAAAAGAACACGTTAATCTTGACAAAAGAACACGATGAAGGAGGGGGAAGAACGTGTTGAAGGAAGAGGAAATAAAAAAAGCCGTTACCATAATCAAACAGGTACCGACTTCAAAAGAAACACTAACTCTAAAAAATCTATGAAAAAGAATGTGGGCGTTGACGGATTCGAACCGCCGACCCTCTGCTTGTAAGGCAGATGCTCTGAACCAGCTGAGCTAAACGCCCCTAAAAGGGTGCCATTCCGCTGAATTGCGGTGCAAAGGTACAACAATTCCTCGGAAAGGCAAAATTTTTCTGCAGAAATTTGTCAAATTATTTGGCAAAACGCTTGGATTGCTCCTGAATCAGGGCTTCATCCTCGAAATAATTGATCTTCATGGCGCGTCGAACGCTGTCCATTGTCTCAACGGCAGTCTCACGAGCTTTCTCGCACCCTTTCTTCAGGATGTCGTATACGGCAGGGATATCCTTCTCGAACTCTGCTCGACGCTGGCGGATAGGCTCGAGGGTTTCCTGCAGGACAGCCATGAGGAGTTTCTTGCACTTCATGTCGCCCAGGCCTCCACGCGTATAGTGGTCCTTCATCTCCTGGAGTGTCTGGTAATCGGTAGTGAAGCGCGCCACCTGCTCGTCGGTAGCGAAAGCATCGAGATAGGTGAAGACGGTGTTGCCCTCGAGATGTCCCGGATCGCTGACCTGGAGATGCGTAGGGTCAGTATACATGCCCTTCACCTTCTTGTTCACCTCGTCGGCAGAATCGCTCAGATAGATGCAGTTCCCCAGCGACTTGCTCATCTTGGCCTTGCCGTCGGTGCCAGGCAGACGCAGGCATGCCGCATTCTCAGGCAGGAGGATGTTGGGCTCGACGAGGGTGTCGCCATAGATGTAATTGAATCGGCGCACAATCTCGCGACACTGTTCCAGCATGGGTTCCTGGTCCTCGCCGGCAGGCACGGTGGTAGCCTTGAAGAGCGTGATGTCGGCTGCCTGGCTGATGGGATAGGTGAAGAAGCCCACGGGGATGCTGTCGCCGCTGAAGCCACGCATCTGTATCTCCGTCTTGACGGTAGGATTGCGCTGCAGACGGCTTACGCTGACCAAATCCATGAAGTAGAAGCTGAGCTCGCAAAGCTCTGGTATCTGGCTCTGGATGAAGAGCGTGCTCTTCTGGGGATCAAGGCCTGCTGCCAGATAGTCGAGTGCCACCTCGATGACATTCTGGCGAACCTTCTCAGGGTTCTCGATGTTGTCGGTAAGTGCCTGCGCATCGGCCTCGAAGATGAAGATCTTGTCGTAGAGACCTGAATTCTGGAGTTCCACACGACGGCGCAGAGAACCCACATAGTGTCCGATATGAAGGCGACCTGTGGGACGGTCACCCGTCAGAATAACTTTTTCTTTCGTTTCCATTGCTTGTATCTATTCGTTTTTTTTATGTGTCTGATGAACGTATGTCAACTGAAGAGTTTGTCGAGCACGTCCTGCTTCAAGACGGCGATGATGGTCTTGCCGTCGGGCCCGCAGACAGACTCCTGGCAGGCAAAGAGCGACTGCAGGAGGTCCGACATCTCCTGCTGGGAAAGCACCTGCCCCACGGGGATACTGGTGCTGCGCGCCAACGTGAGTGCCAGTCGGTGCTGGATTTCATTCTCGATGCCTGAGGGTGTCTCCTTGGCAGACTCCACCATGTTGGAAAGCACCTGCTTGGGGTCCAATCCGTCCAACCCAATCGGAACGCCGTTGAGCGAGAAGCTGCCTTGCCCCAAAGGAGTGACGTCGAAGCCCAGCGCATGCAGCTCGTCGGTCATCTCCTCGAGCAACATGGCGTCCGCGATGCTGAACTGAAGCACTTCAGGGAAAAGGAGGCCCTGGCAGGAAACAGGCTTGCCCTCCATCTGCGAGCGATAACGGTCGTAGAGGACGCGCATGTGGGCACGATGCTGCTCAATGACCATGATGCCCGATACGGCACTTGCCAGGATATACTGTCCCTTCAGCTGGAAATACTCGCCACTGGTCTCTATCTTCTGGTCAATCTGCCCTTCGTAAAGGTCCTGGTGGGAAGGCTGGGGAGCAACCTTAAGGAACTCATCCGCCTCCTCAGCGTCCTGCCCCACCCCTTGCCCGGCCTTGGATACTCCGGCATAGAGTTTGTCCCAATCCACAGGAGCGCGGTTGTAGGAACCCGACTCGGCATTGCGGGTAAAGGGATTGAAGGAAGTGTCCACCTCTACGCGAGGAGCCGAAGTGCCAGAGAAAGCCGGCTGCCTGTCGAAAGCAGGAATCTCAGGCCGTCCCTCGACATCGAAATCAATGGTGGGCACCGCATTGAAGCGTCCCAACGCCTCGCGGATGGCTGCGATGACGATCTGCCAGATGGCAGCCTCGTTCTCGAACTTGATCTCCGTCTTGGTAGGATGAATGTTGACATCGATGCAGGCAGGATTCACCTGGAAATAGAGGAAATAAGGAATCTGGTCGCCTGCAGGGATGAGCTGCTCGTAAGCCTCCATGACCGCCTTGTGGAAATAGGGATGACGCATGTAGCGCCCGTTGACGAAAAGATACTGGTAACTCGTCTTCTTTCGGGCAGAGTCAGGTTTCCCCACGTACCCATAAAGATGCACAAGGCTGGTTTCCACATCCACGGAAAGCAGCTGCTCATTGATGCGCTTGCCAAACACATTGGTGATACGCTGACGCAAGCTGCTGGCGGGCAATTTCGTGACAAGCACTCCATTGTGGCTGAGCGTGAAGGAGACGGAAGGGTTGACCAGCACGATACGCTCGAACTCCTGGATGATATTGTTGAGTTCCGTCTGATTGGATTTGAGAAACTTTCTACGGGCAGGCACATTGAAAAAGAGATTCCGCACCTCGAAATTGGCTCCCACAGGACAGGAGCAGGGTTCCTGCGACACGACTCGAGAGCCCTCGATGGAAAGCTCCGTACCCAACTCATGGTCGATGGTGCGCGTCAGCAGACGAACCTGGGCAACGGCAGCAATCGAAGGGAGAGCCTCACCGCGAAAGCCCATCGTATGAAGGCTGAAAAGATCGTCCGCCTTGAGTATCTTGGAAGTAGCGTGGCGCTCGAAAGCCAATCGGGCATCCGTCTCGCTCATTCCCTTGCCATCATCTATCACCTGGATGGACGTACGGCCAGCATCCACCACCAGCACGTCCACGTTCATAGCGCCAGCATCGACGGCATTCTCCATCAGTTCCTTGATGACGGATGCAGGGCGTTGGATAACCTCTCCAGCAGCAATCTGGTTGGCTACGCTATCAGGCAAAAGATGTATGATATCCATTCAGTTACGCATTATGAATCCTCAGAATCTGAAGGTGCCCGTGAGCAGGTAATGCCAAACGATCAGAAGCAGGATGACGATAACGATGGCAATGGGCCAAGACAGACGTGTTCCCTTCTGCGAATGCCGCTTGGCACGGGGGGTATACTCGCTGAAAGTCCCTTTGAACTTCGTGGGATCGTAAGGCTCAGGAGGCAATTCTCCCTTCTCGCGTTTCACGTCGTTGACCAATTTCTCCAGTTTGTCCCGCCGTTCATCCGTATAGATGCTCACCCTGCGGAACTTGCGAGGTTGTCTGGTGGTAAACATTCCCATAGTAGTCTATTTTTCTTTCTGTTCAACATTCTCAGTCTTTTCGACTTGAGGCTCTTCATTCCCGGATGCCGCTTCAGCTGGAGCCTGCTCACTCTGTTGCTTGTCCTGCTGGTCATCCTCAGGCTCTGCGGCAGCCTTCTTCTTCTTTTTCTTGGAAATCTCGTTCAGGCGCTGCTTGGGAGCCTCGCGGCGAACACTCTCCTTGAGCTCGCTTCCTGCCCTCTTGGTCCGCCAATTGAAGATGTCATCCTTGTCAGAGGGGCGGATATAGTCGAACCATGCGAAGTTCTCCAGATAGAGCTGCTCTGGCGGAATCAAAGGGATGGGATAGATGGTTCCCGTGGCTTCCGGCATCCATATTTTCTGCACCTTACGGTTGTCCATATATAGCTTAAGCTCAGTCGTTTCCACATGATTCATGCCTATCATCAGGCTGTCGTCATCGAAAGGATAATACTTGACAAGCACGTTCCCGTCCAACGTGGTCAGATAGATCTCCCCGTCGCGGAAATAGGAATGCATCTCATTGCCTGTCGCCTGATTGTAGTGAACGCTGTCGATGCGCTCCACCGAAAGAGCCTGACGCAGCACCTGGACGCTGTCCACCGTACTGTCGTTGAGGAAAGCGCGTATCTCCTCGCCCACCAACTGCTGTCCCACCTGCCAAAGGATGGGATCGTAGTACATCACCATGCACGAATCCTTGCTGTTGTAAACCAGAGAATCGCATACCGCCTGAAGGTCCGACCGATACGCCCGCACGTGACGAATGCCATGCATGGTGCGATACATGCTGTCGGTGTCGATGAAATAGGTGTAGACCTTGAAGGAATCCGCATGGACATACATCGTGTCAGGACCTTGGGAGAAATCCATCAGCACGGCGCTATCGGCAGCCTCGGCATACCCGTTCGCATCATCATAATAGGCATAATTGCCGGAAAACATGTTCTTGTTGACCACATCCACGAACTCTGCGTTCCCAAAAGCCTTCCCCACCTTCAACTCACCATCCCACACGACACTGTCGCCAACCAACTTCTTCCCATTGTCGGAGAGGATGCTGCGATCCAGGAGATAGGAATTGTCGGTTTGGGTGTCGTAGTAACCGGATTCCGAATAGATATGGCTCTCACCGTGTTCTATATTGGAGGGGCCAAAGATACGAGCGACTCCAGATTGAGTGTTGTAATGCAACGTATCAGAGACGAGAGTGGTCTTGGTTTCAGCAGGGGGTGCAGGATTAAGCAACTTGACATTGTAGTTGAAGACAGCCTCGCGGGTAGCTGGGTTATACTCTCCCCAATCGCTGGTCAACTGGTTCCCTTGATCGAGCAGTTTGCCTCCTTCGAAGAAATATCCCAGATTGTAGAGGCGGTCGTAGTCGAGGCTATCCGTGTAAAGCTCCGTTTTGAGATGCTTCAGAACCACATTGTGACGCACACGGGCCAACTGATCCAAACCGTTATAGTAAAGCACGTCGCCCGTCAGGGAAAGCGTATCGCCCTGCAACATGCGCACATTGCCGAAAGCATCAAACGAATTCGTGGATTCGTAGAAAAGAGCGCTATCGCAATACATCAGGGTTCCTTCGTGCTGGAACTTGACGTTGCCTACCAGAAACTGGGCCGCGCTATTGACATACTGGTCGAAATAAAGCTTGTCGGCATGAAGCAGGTGAACCCTGCTGTCAGACGGCCGTCTGGGGGAAGATTTCCGTTGCTTGGCTGGCGGCATAGCAAACACGACATACAAACCAAACAAGGCTAGGAGACATATACCCAGGAATCTGCGATTCATCACTTAACCCAACCTGGATAGCGGAATTCACAATCACGCCAATCCTCGTTAATGCGAACGTATGTGTTCTGCTGTTTCTCCTTTATCCAATCCTCGATGAGCTCGTCACTACGCTTCTGCTTCACAATGTTTCTCAAGATCTGGAAATCCTCACTCATGCTGGCACGATGGGACTTGATGCGGCTTTTCAGTTTAGCGATGGCGCACACCGTTGCACCCTTCTTGTTCACCATCGAGAAAGGTTTTGAGATTTCGCCGATTTCCAATCCATCAACCACACGAGCCAACTCAGGATAAATGGCGGACAGCTGCCCCATCTCGAAACGGGTAGTGTGCTCCATGTGATCGCCCTGCTCCACCTCGTTGGAAAGAATACCATGATTGTTGCGCGTGTCCTTGTCCTCAGAGATGACAGAAGCACCTTCCTCGAAAGAGAACTTCTCCGTGCGGATATCGTCGGCAATAGAGTCGAGACGTGCCAGGCAAGCATTGATATCCTCTTCGGCCACCTGAGGACGCAAAAGGATGTGGCGGCATTTCACCTTATCTCCCCGCTTGTCGATCAGCTGAATGATATGATAGCCGAACTCACTTTGCACAATCTTGCTGACTTTGCCTGGCTCCGTCAAGCCGAAAGCCACGTTAGCAAAGGCCGCATCCAACTCACCTCGCCCCATATAATCCATCTCGCCGCCTTGACGGGCAGAGCCAGGATCCTCGGAATAGAGGCGCGCCAGAGCATTGAAGGAGGTTGTCCCATTATTGACACGTTCCGTATAATCCCGCAACTTGTCTTTCACACGATCAATCTCTTCCTGAGGAATCTTGGGTTGCTGCACCAGGATCTGCACCTCCACCTGAGTAGGAATCAAAGGAAGGCTGTCCTCTGGAAGATCCTTGAAATAGCGGCGTACCTCAGCAGGAGTCACTTTGATATCGGAAGTCAATCTCTTTCGAACCTCACGCACAGTAAGCTGATTCTTGTACATGTCAAAGAGTTCCTCCCGAATCTGAGTCATCGTCATACGCATGTATTCCTCGAGCTTCTCCTTGGAACCAGCGTACAACACTTTCTGATTGATGTCTTGCTCCACATAATTGTTCACGTCGGCATCCGTCACTTCGATACTGTCGATAACAGCCTGATGGAGAAAGAGTTTTTGCACAGCCAATTCTTCTGGAATCACACAATAAGGGTTGCCTTTGACCTGGTTGCCATACTCCATGCGGACCTTCTCCACATCGGAGCGAAGAATGGCCTCATCACCGACCACCCAAACAACCTCGTCAATCACATTACTCTTCTGTGCGAAAGAAGCGAGAGCCAAAAGCAAGGCGCTTATCAAAAGAATACTTTTCCTGCAAAAAATCATAGTTGAAGTCTAATGATTGTTTACCGTATCAAGCACATCCTGATGAATATCAACGGTATATTTCTTGCGCAGCTCAGCCACGAATTCATCCTCTTTCTTGCGCTGATAATCCGTAACGACCTGACTGCTCACGTCTGTCCACTTCTTGGGACCTTTCTTCAGTTTCTCCCCTAAGACGCCCATATAAGGGAAGTCCTTGTTTTCCACTGTTTTAGCATCTTTCACCTTCAGAGCCAACGCATCAACATTGACATTGTCGCCCTGCTTGAAGATACGCTTCTCCATACGAACCGTCACACTATCCTTGTTGAACTGCTCGCGTACAGTAGATGTCCACTTCTCCTCAGGAACCTTCTTGAGTGCCTTCTTGACAGCCTTCACGTCGGCTTTCTCACGGCAATAGTAAATCATGCCATTGAAATGAGGCTCGCTCCAAGCATATTGCTGCTTATGCTCATTGAAATAATTCTTCAGGCCAAGCGTGTCCTTGCTGGCAGGCTCCCACACTTCACGATTGCAGATTTCAAAAAGCAACAAGCCATCGTGATATTCCTGGATGAGATATTTCAACTCCTCATCCTGCTGGCACAGGCGCTCTGTCTCTTCATCAAGAATCTCCTCCACACTTTTCTGAGGGTCAGACTTCTGGGAGATGCTATCAAGCAACTGGGTAGCCAAGCGATCCTTCATGCCCTGACTCTCAAGGAATTTGAGGATATTCGGCTGCAACTCAGCGTAGCTCTCAAGCGGCTTGCGATCCAGCATCTTCACAATATGATACCCTACGGGGGAAAGGAAAGGCTCACTCATCTCGCCCTTCTGAAGCCCATAAGCTACGTCTTCGAACTCCTTCACCGTCTGATTGGGTCCCAACCAGGGAAGCGTACCGCCACGAACAGCTGACTGAGGATCCTGAGAAATTTCTTTGGCCAATGCAGCAAAGTCTGCCCCACCCTTCAAGGCATTGTAGGCAGAATCAATACGCTCTTTTGCCTTATTCTGTTCTTCGACGGAAGCCGACTGCTGGACGCGAAGGAAGATATGGGCTGGCTGAATCAAATCGTGGCCATTCAGGCTCTCCTGCATTTTCTGGTAATACTTCAGACACTCATTCTCCATTTGAGTCTCAGGAACCAGCATGGGACGTATCTGCTGATCCCGATAGGTGCGAAACTCTTCGTTGAAACTGGTTAAGGTGTCATACTTGGCATCCATCGCTGCCAGCACTTTCAGCTTGTAGTTGACAAACAGTTCCGTGTACTCCTTGACAGACTTCTTGTCAACAACTCCGTCCGAATTATTCTTGTTGTAGTTGTATTCAAACTCGCTACGAAGTACAGGACTACCATTGATATGCATTACGATAGGATCTGCATCCTGAGCCATTCCAAAGGTGGAAAGCAGGAGCAATCCTACGGCAGACAAAAACTTCTTGTTATGATTCATCGATTTGTGAATTATTATCTTTTTTCCTTAATCTTTTCTTTTGGAACCCAGAACCTGAGACACTTTCTCAGAGAGATTCTTTATTGGGGACGACTGTAGTTGGGAGCCTCACTTGTAATAGTGACATCGTGGGGATGGCTCTCTTGAACTCCTGCATTGGTAATACGCACGAACTTGGCTTTGTGAAGTGCTTCGATAGTGTTCGCACCACAATAGCCCATACCACTGCGCAAACCACCTATCAACTGATATATGACTTCCTGAACACTGCCCTTATAAGGAACACGTCCGGCAATTCCTTCTGGAACCAACTTCTTGACATCCTTCACATTACCCTGGAAATAGCGGTCTTTGGAGCCACACTCCATTGCCTCCAAGGATCCCATTCCACGATAAGACTTGAACTTGCGGCCATTGTAAATGATCGTGTCTCCAGGACTCTCTTCCGTTCCAGCCACCAGAGAACCAATCATTACGCTATATCCGCCTGCTGCCAATGCTTTCACAACATCTCCACTATAACGAAGACCTCCATCGGCAATCAGGGGAACACCTGTGCCTGCCAAAGCATCTGCCACATCATAGACAGCGCTCAACTGAGGAACGCCTACACCTGCCACCACACGCGTGGTACAGATACTGCCAGGTCCGATACCCACCTTGATAGCATCAGCTCCAGCCTCAACCAACATACGGGCGGCTTCACCTGTAGCCACATTGCCCACGACAAAATCAACGGTTGGGAACGCCTTTTTAGCTTCCTTCAGTTTCTCAATCACAGACTTGCTGTGACCATGTGCCGTATCGATAACGATTGCATCCACATCGGCATCCACCAGAGCCTTTATGCGATCCAACGTATCAGCGGTAACTCCCACTCCGGCAGCAACACGCAGACGGCCTTTGCTGTCCTTGCAAGCCATAGGCTTATCTTTAGCTTTGGTAATGTCCTTGTAAGTAATCAAGCCAATCAGTTTGTTCTCTTCATCAACCACAGGAAGTTTCTCAATCTTGTTTTCCTGCAATATCTCTGAGGCTGCCATCAAATCCGTCTGAACATGGGTAGTCACCAGATTCTCTTTCGTCATCACTTCGTCAATCAAACGATCAACATTGCGCTCGAAGCGCAAATCGCGATTCGTGACAATGCCTACCAGATGACGCTCATCGTCTACCACAGGAATACCTCCGATGTGATACTCTGACATCAAAGCCAACGCATCAGCAACACGACGACCGCGCTGGATTGTGACGGGATCATAGATCATACCATTCTCGGCACGTTTCACGATGGCCACCTGACGAGCCTGTTCCTCGATGCTCATATTCTTGTGGATAACACCAATACCTCCTTCACGAGCAATCGCTATCGCCATCGTGGATTCCGTCACCGTATCCATAGCCGCTGTGACAAAGGGAATCTTCAAATCTATGTTGCGGGAAAACTTAGTACCCAGTTCCACCATACGGGGCAACACTTCCGAATAAGCTGGAACCAATAGGACATCATCGAAAGTGAGTCCATCCATAACAATCCTGTCTGCAATAAATGATGCCATAATGCCTTTATATTTATTGCGTGCAAAGGTACAAAAAAATCTGCTTAAACAATACGATTAAGTGCCAATTTTTCTTAATTAGCCAATTCTGAGAGGAACTTGATGCGAACCAAACGCACTTCATCCTCGCTATACTCGTCGCCCAACTCGTCGAGAGCCTCGTCCAAATCATCGGTTTCTGACTCATCGTGGAAGTAGTCATAGATATCGAGCATATGGTCCTCATCCATCACTTCCTCGATGTAATAATCAATGTTCAACTTGGTTCCACTATACACGATGGCTTCTATCTCATCGAGCAACTCGTCGAACTCGATTCCTTTGGCTCTTGCCAAATCGTCGAGTGCCACCTTGCGGTCAATGCCCTGAATAATACTTACCTTGTTCTTGCTCTTGTTGGGGACCGTCTTGACTCGCACATCCTCGACACACTCGATTTCATTCTCCTCACAATAACGCGAAATCAACTGACAGAATTCTGCGCCATACCGTTTTGCCTTTCCTTGACCTACTCCTGTAATACAAGCCAACTCCTCCTCTGTGCGAGGATAAACAGTGGCCATTTCTGTCAGAGAAATGTCTTGGAAAATGACATAAGGAGGCAAATCCAATCGCTCTGATGTCTTTTTACGCAAATCACGGAGCATGGACAACAGCGTGTCATCCAAGGCTGCAGGACCTGCGCTAACAGGCTCTTCGTACTCGTCAAACTCATTGTCTTCGCTAATCTCGAAGGAGACGGGATCCTTCATGAACTGGCGACCTTTCTCGGTAATCTTCAACAAGCCATAGTTCTCGACTTCTTTCATCAGATATTTCTCTATCTGAGCCTGACGAAGGACTGCATTCCAATATATGGCCTCATGATCATCTCCGCAACCGAAACAAGAAAGATCATCGTGTCGGTGAGCAATGATTTCCTCTGATTCCCGACCTGTCAAGACATCAATGATATAGTCAATCTTGAAGTTTTCCTTCACAGCATCCACAACTTCCAGAGCCTTCATCAGGGAGTCTTTAGCCTCAACTTTCATCTTGGGATGCAAGCAGTTGTCGCAATTATGGCAATTGTCCTCTGGGTATTCCTCTCCGAAATAGTGAAGAAGAATTTTTCGGCGGCAGACACTGGACTCAGCATAGGAAGCCGTTTCCGACAACAATTGGCGTCCAATCTCCTGTTCAGCCAAAGGTTTCCCTTCCATGAATTTCTCCAATTTCTGAAGATCCTTGGGAGAATAGAACGTCAAACAGATACCTTCACCTCCATCACGTCCTGCACGACCTGTCTCCTGATAATATCCTTCCAAACTTTTGGGAATATCGTAATGAATGACGAAACGCACATCTGGCTTGTCGATACCCATTCCGAAAGCAATTGTGGCAACAATCACGTCGATGCGATCCATCACAAAGTCATCCTGCGTCTCATTACGAGTGGGACTATCCATACCGGCATGGTAAGCACGGGCACTGATTTCATTGGCCCGCAGCACTTCTGCCAGTTCCTCCACCTTCTTTCGACTAAGGCAATAGATAATTCCACTCTTGCCCGGATGCTGCTTGATGAACTTGATAATATCCTTATCCACATCCTTTGTCTTTGGACGAATCTCGTAATAGAGATTAGGACGGTTGAAGCTGCTTTTGAATTCATCGGCATCTGGCATGCCAAGGTTCTTCTTAATATCCGTACGAACCTTGTCGGTAGCCGTAGCTGTCAAAGCTATCACTGGTGCTCTGCCTATCTGGTTTATAATGGGACGAATGCGACGATATTCCGGACGGAAATCATGACCCCATTCGCTGATACAATGAGCCTCATCAACCGCATAGAAACTGATTTTGACATGGTTCAAGAATTCCACATTCTCATCTTTTGTCAAACTCTCTGGAGCCACGTAAAGCAACTTTGTATGTCCTTTTTGGATATCAGCCTTCACCTCATCTATCTGGCCCTTTGTCAACGAGGAATTCATAAAGTGGGCAATGCCATCATCTTCACTTACCTGACGTATGGCATCCACTTGATTCTTCATCAAGGCAATCAATGGAGAAATAACGATAGCCGTACCTTCCATTAAAAGTGCCGGCAACTGATAACAGAGTGACTTCCCTCCACCTGTAGGCATCAGCACAAAGGTATCACGCCCAGCAAGCATGTTGCGGATAACTGCTTCCTGGTCTCCTTTGAAAGTATCGTAACCAAAGTACTTTTTAAGCTGCTCAGTCAGGTTTATGTCACTCATCGGCCTACGTTTAAAGATAACTTCTTTACAAAGATATAAAAAAACATTTGAATTCCGCAAACATTTCTACAGTTTTTCCTCCAAGAAACAAAAAAAGTGCAACTTATCGCTGCACTTTTCTCTCTCTTTAATAACAAAACCCTTCCAAAGGACCTATCCTAGACGTTGATGTGCTTCCACTTGGCGTTTCGCATAGTCAAGGGAAATCTCCAATTTGGATTTGCGCGATGAAGGCGCGTCAAACTGGGCATCTATCATAATACTCTCCATGATACTACGTAAACCACGAGCTCCCAACTTGTACTCGACAGCCTTGTCAACGATGTAATCCAGCACTTCAGGCGCAAAGGTCAGTTTGATACCATCCATTTGGAAAAGTTTTATCTGCTGCTTCACCAACGAGTTCTTAGGTTCCGTCAGTATACGTCGCAAAGCATCACGATCCAAAGGATTGAGATATGTCAGCACTGGCAGACGTCCAATGATCTCAGGAATCAAGCCATAAGACTTCAAATCCTGAGGCAAAATATATTTCATCAGATCCTTGGAATCGATCTTCTGAAGGTTCTGCACACTGCGGTATCCCACCACATGAGTGTTCAGGCGCTGTGCTATCTTCTTCTCAATACCATCAAAAGCACCTCCACAAATGAACAGGATATCATGGGTATCCACATGAATGTAGTCTTGGTCAGGATGCTTGCGCCCACCCTTTGGAGGCACGTTGACGATACTTCCTTCAAGCAGTTTCAGCAATCCCTGCTGAACCCCCTCTCCACTAACGTCACGCGTGATACTGGGATTGTCACTTTTGCGAGCTATCTTGTCGATCTCATCGATAAAGACAATGCCTCGCTGAGCTGCCTTTACATCATAATCAGCGACTTGGAGCAAACGACTCAAGATGCTCTCTACGTCCTCACCCACATAACCAGCTTCAGTGAAGACAGTAGCATCCACGATGGTAAAAGGAACCTTCAGCAAATGAGCAATGGTGCGTGCCAACAAAGTTTTGCCCGTACCTGTACTTCCCACCATAATGATGTTGCTCTTCTCTATCTCGACTCCATCATCATCCTTCTTTTGGGCCAAACGCTTATAATGATTGTAAACGCTCACTGCCAAGTATCTCTTGGCATCATCTTGACCAATAACATATTGATCCAAATAGTCTTTTATCTCATGAGGTTTGGGCAGATGCTTCAGGTCGGCTTCCGTTATGGATTGTGACCCTGACTCTCGCCCATAGAGATTCTGCTGTATGATGTTCCAAGCCTGTTCCGCACAATCATTACAGATATAGCCATTCAGGCCTGTAAGCAAGACAGACACCTCACGCTCGGAGCGTCCGCAAAAAGAGCATGTGTTATATCTTTTGCTTGGCATTCCTTCTCCTTGTCTTATCTGTTATTTCTTGCGATTCAGAACCTGATCAATCATGCCATATTCCTTGGCTTCCTCTGCAGTCATCCAATAATCACGATCACTATCGGCCCAAACCTTATCGAATGGGGTATGACTATGCTCTGCAATAATATTGTACAGTTCTTTCTTTAGTTTCTGAATTTCGCGAGCGGTAATCTCGATATCGCTAGCCTGACCTTGAGCGCCGCCCATCGGCTGATGAATCATCACGCGGCTATGAGTCAAAGCACTGCGTTTGCCTTCAGTACCAGACACCAGAAGTACAGCGGCCATGCTGGCTGCCATACCTGTGCAGATAGTTGCCACGTCACTACTGATGAACTGCATCGTATCATAAATGCCAAGTCCAGCATGCACACTTCCCCCAGGACTGTTGATGTAGATACTGATATCCTTTCCTGGATCTGCGCTGTCCAGGTACAAGAGTTGAGCCTGGAGAGTATTAGCTGTATAATCATCGATTTGTGTCCCCAAGAAAATAATACGGTCCATCATTAAACGACTGAACACATCCATCTGAGTAACATTCAACTGACGCTCTTCCAGAATATATGGATTCAGATACTGGTTCTGCGTACTTATCACATCATCCAGAACCATGCTGTTTATACCCAAGTGGCGGGTAGCATACTTTTTAAAATCGTTGTTCATACGTTTGGTTTTGTTTAGATTTGGATTAAGGAGGGACGAACCTCCGTTTGCGGGGGAACGTCCCTTCTATATATTATATAATGTATGTACGTGCACAGGTAATCGTTGCTGAATTCTTATCTTGTGCCACGAATTCTTCCTGGATTTCTTCTAGGCAGTCTTCTCGCTTTGGAACAAATTATTGAACTCCTCCAGACTTACTTCTTTCTTCTTGAGGGTCAACACGTCCTGAGCTGCTTTGGCAATCTTGTTCTCTACGGTGCGAGATACCAATCCTTCTGCCTGTTCTTTGTTTTTAAGCATCTCTGTAGCATACTGCTCCAGAGACTCATCAGGAATATTCATCATACCATACTGAGCGAACTGCATGCGGGTAGCTTCCTTGGCAGCTTCCATCACGTCAGCCTGTTCCACCTTGATTTGCAACTGATCGCTCAACTGCTCTTTAATCAGATGCCACAACAGTTCCTTCAAGCTTCCTTCAAAATTCTTTTCCACATACTCTTCGTCATCAGGTTTGTTGAGCTTCATGATACGCTTCAGGATTGCCTCAGGAAACTCTACCTCGCCAATGCGATCGGTCATGTAAGCACGCAAGTCAAGCATGAACTTGTATTCGCTATCGGCGACAAACTGAGTTTCCATGTTTTTCTTAATGTACTCACGGAACTCCTCCTCGCTCTTTACTACGCCTTCGCCAAGCATCCTGTCAAACAATTCTTGGTTAACGGGAGCAGGTTCGTAACGAGTAATCTCCTCAACCTGGAAGCTGAAGTCACCCTTTTTCTCTGCAGCAACACTCTTATCCAACTTCAGCAGGGAAGCTAATTCCACCTCGCTGTTATTATATGCATTAGCAGGATTAAAGACAATCACATCATTGACCTTTGCACCTTGGAACTTAGCTTTCTCATCGTCATTCTTCATGTAATTGGGCAGCATCACAGCATTTTCTACCTGCACACCACCTTCCAGCACGTTGCCATTCTCGTCCAGTTCTGCCAAAAGGCCCTTTACCATATCATTATCCTGATATTCCTCCACCTTGTTGTACTGACCTCCACGTTGGGCATAAGCCTGTACCTGCTGGTCAATCATTGCATCGTCTACCTTGATGGTGTAATAAGTCAGTTTGTCCTTTTTACTGATCTTTCCATCAAACTCGGGAGCTAAAGCAACGTCAAAAGCAAAGGTGAACTCCTCTTGGGTTTCGAAATCCATTTTGGGAGTCTTTTCTTCGTTGGGCAGAGGCTCGCCCAAAATGTTTATCTTTTGTTCGCGGATATACTTGTAAACTTCCTCACTCAAGATCTTATTGATTTGTTCTGCCAACACCTCACTGCCGAAGCGTTTCTTCAGCAAGCCCATAGGCACTTGACCAGGACGGAATCCAGGAATGTTTGCTTTCTTACGGAAATCCTTCAGGGCCGTATTGACTTTCTCTTCGTAATCTGTCTTTTCCAACTTGATGGTAAGCAATGCGTTTACCTTGTCTACGTTTTCCAGTGAAATATTCATCTTGACTTATATGATTTTTGTTATTCTAAATATAATTTATGCACGGTTGGCTATAAAATGCGCGCAAAGGTACGAAAAAAAGTTTATCCCACAAAATTTAGACATTGAAAGTTTACACTTCTTGTGCAGAACGTTCTGCGTCCATCTTTTGGAAGTCCTTCATCCTCAAAACAAAACTATTGGTCAAGTACTTATCCAGCACAACAGGATTGACACTCAATTCATGAGGCGTACCATGAAAAAGTATCTGCCCTTCAAAAAGAAGATAGGCACGGTCTGTGATACATAGTGTTTCTTCCACATTATGGTCAGTAATAAGGACACCAATGTTGCGCTGTTTCAGTTTCCACACGATGTACTGTATATCTTCCACCGCAATAGGATCCACTCCAGCAAAAGGTTCATCGAGCATGATAAACTTGGGATCAATGGCTAAGCAGCGGGCAATCTCTGTTCTACGCCGCTCACCGCCACTTAACTGATCTCCCAAATTCTTGCGCACCTTCTCCAAATGGAACTCGGCAATCAGACTCTCCAGCTTCTCCTTCTGATAATCACGAGGCTTTCCTGTCATCTCGAGCACACTGGATATGTTGTCCTCCACACTCATCTTGCGGAACACGCTGGCCTCCTGGGCCAAATATCCGATGCCTCTTCGAGCACGCTGATAGACAGGCAGTTTCGTAATTTCCTCATTGCCTATGAAAATATGACCGGCATTGGGGATCACCAAGCCTGTGGTCATGTAAAACGAGGTGGTCTTGCCTGCGCCATTGGGGCCCAACAAACCGACAATCTCTCCTTGGCGGACATTGAAGGTCACATTGTTGACCACCGTTCGTTTGCCATAAATTTTCACGAGTCCCTCACTTCTCAATTCGAGAGGCAGGGATTCCTGAGGCTCGTCTTCTTCTGATTGATTGTTGACCTCGACATTCTCTAATTCTTGAATCTCGAGCTGGACATCCTTCTGAACTGTTTCCAGATTCAGGGTCGATTCCATGTTTTCTGTAGGGATATATGACTGACGTTGTTCCATTTGGCTGCAAAAGTACGAAAAAAAGGTAAAAAGCGTGCTGCCTATAACGTTTTTTAGGAGAAAATGAGTATTTTTGCACTCACAAACGTAGAAATAGGCATCTATGTTCATTACGAAAGGTCTGGCCTCCTTTGGCCGATATCTAGAACTGATGGGCAAAGTTTTCAGCTGGCCCGAACGATGGCGCATGTTCATCAAACAATATGTCAAGGAGATGGCACAACTGGGTGTGGACTCCATCGGCATCGTCCTGCTGATCAGTTTTTTTATTGGTGCTGTTATCTGCATCCAGATAAAAATCAACATCCAAAGTCCTTGGATGCCAGCCTTTACTACAGGTTATACAACTCGTGAGATCATGGTCTTGGAGTTCTCCAGCAGTATCATGTGTCTCATTCTATCCGGAAAGGTGGGGTCCAACATTGCGTCCGAGCTTGGCACGATGCGTGTCACCCAACAGATTGATGCATTGGAAATAATGGGTGTCAATTCGGCTTCCTTCCTGATATTGCCCAAGATTGCCGGCATGATGACCACCATTCCTTTCCTGGTTGTGTTCAGCATTGCCGCAGGATTCGTTGGAGCCTATGCAACAGCGATTGCGGGAGTTATCACGGTGGACGACCTCACATTAGGTCTTCTCCACTCCTTCAACCAGTGGTTCATCTGGATGTCTATCATCAAGAGTTTTATCTTTGCCTTTATCATTGCCAGTGTCAGCTCTTTTTATGGTTACACGGTTGAAGGCGGTTCTTTCGATGTTGGCAAATCCAGTACAGATGCCGTAGTAAGCAGCAGTATGCTCATCCTTTTTGCTGACATCTTCCTAACGCCCTTGCTCTCATGATAGAAATCCGCCATCTGTATAAATCATTCGAGGACAAGGATGTTCTGAAGGACATCAATGCCGTCTTCGAGGAAGGGATAACCAATTTGATCATTGGTCAAAGCGGTAGTGGCAAGACGGTACTGATGAAGAATATCGTTGGACTGTTTGCCCCCACAAAAGGAGAGATTCTTTACGACAACCGTGACTTTGTTCAGATGTCCAAGCGAGAGAGAGTGATGCTGCGTCGAGAGATGGGTATGATCTTCCAATCGGCAGCCCTCTTCGACAGCATGACCGTCCTGGAGAATGTCATGTTTCCTTTGGACATGTTTTCCGACATGAATCAAACCGACCGTATCCGCAGGGCAAAGTTCTGCTTGGAACGTGTCAACCTGCAAGGAGCAGAGGAGAAAATGCCAGGTGAGATTTCTGGAGGAATGCAGAAACGAGTGGCCATTGCTCGAGCCATTGCGCTCAATCCAAAGTATCTCTTCTGCGACGAGCCCAATTCCGGATTGGATCCAAAAACAAGTCTTGTGATTGATGAACTGGTTCATAGCATTACCCACGAATACAACATGACTACCATCATTAACACTCACGACATGAATTCCGTGATGGGTATTGGCGAGAACATCATATTCATCTGCGATGGCAACCTCGAGTGGCAAGGCAATAAAGACCAGATCATGACCTCGCCCAACGAGCGGCTCAACTCTTTCATCTTTGCTTCCGACCTCTTCCGAAAAGTCAAGAATGCCGAAACTAAGGAAAGAGAATAACAGAACTTAGTTCAGTCGCTTAAGCAACGATTAAAAGATTCTGCCACACAATCTCAGATTCAGGCAAGGATACACACTCATCTTGCTCATGATTCGAAGCACTTTGGCACCTTTCCCATCCCAATCTCCATCGTGCAGGACGATGTCGTTGCAGGTGATCTCTGGCTTTCCCCACAGCATACAGCCAATATCAAACTTCACTCCCACGCGGCGCTTGGGCACAGCACGACCTGTTCCTAACCCCACATACAAACGTGTACCTTTCGTCTTGAAAGTCGCTTTCACATCGCCGCTCTCATTGGGAACCAGCAGATAGTCACCAAGTGTCACGCCCAGATAGTCTTGCTCTTCATAACCTTGAGCAGACAGGATAGCATTGGCTCTTTCTATCTCTTGGTTTGCTTCCGTGATATACATCAATGCGCCAGATTCTCTATTATAGACATCAATCACTTCACTCTTGCCAAAGAATGCGCCCACCGTCAGATGGAATCCGCTGACAGGAATAGGATAGAAATTTACCAGAACCTTCCCGTTCATCATGTGCAATTTTCCCTGCAACGCTATTTTGTCTGCAGGAATATAAACTCTGGTTCCCTCCGCGCTACGGTAATCGCTGGCATTCAAGCCCAGATTATGGTTACTCGTGAATTGAGGCATGGCAGAGAAGCCGGCTTGGAACTGCAGGAAACGAGTCACGGGAAACGCAAGGTCTGCTCCGAAACCTGTCGTCCCAGCATTTGCACCCAATGACAGATGATTGAGGAGATTCAAATCAACAGGTTCATTTGCCTCTGCTGGCAGCATGCCAGCAAGTATCAGCACGATTGCTATCAATCTGTTCATACGTTTCTTTTCTTTGGTTTGTACTCTTTTTGCGCCTGTTTTTTGTATATGACGTGCCAAATTTACAGTTTTTTCCTTATATTTGCAGACGTTTTACATATTTTTTATTAAAGATTACTCTTTCTGATGAAAAGAATTGCATTTCTCTTATCTATCGCAGCAGCCTCACAAAGTTTTGCCGCAAACGAGGGCACAGAACCCATGGACACCCTCTCGCAAACCCTGCATGAAGTAACCGTGACAGGCACGCGAAACCAAACCGACATTCGTCACCTCCCCATGACCATCTCTATCGTCAATCGCGAGCAACTGGTTGCCAACGAACGGGTCAACGTGTTGCCTACCCTGATGGAACAGGTTCCTGGCCTCATGCTGACGAGTCGTGGCGTGATGGGATACGGTGTGAGCACTGGAGGCTCAGGCGGCATGATGCTTCGAGGCATTTCTTCCGGGAGTGGACAACTTCTTGTCCTCATCGATGGACATCCTCAATATCAAGGCATTTACGGGCATAGTATAGCCGATAGTTACCAGACGATGATGGCGGAGCGGGTAGAAGTCCTGCGTGGTCCTGCCTCTCTCCTCTACGGATCCAACGCGATGGGAGGTGTCGTGAATATTGTGACTCGAGGCATGCAGCAAGATGGGGTTCGCACCAACGTGAATTTGGGAGCAGGCAGTTATGGCACTATCCAAGGTGAAGCCTCCAATCAGGTTCGGGCTGGCAAATTCTCGAGCACCGTCGCATTACAGTATGGACGAAGCGACAACCATCGTCCCAACATGGGATTCGAGCAATATGGCGGCTACCTGAAACTCAATTATGACATCAACGACAACTGGAATGTGTTTGCCGACGGAGACATCACCCACTTCAACGCATCCCAGCCAGGCGCAGTCTCCAGCCCTATGCTCGAGGCTGACCAATGGATCACCCGTGCCATCGCGACTCTTGGGGTGGAGAACCACTATGAGCGCACAAGCGGACGCCTCAGCATTTATGACAACTTCGGCCGCCATAAGATCAACGATGGCTATGCCGCCAATGGAGGCACTCCACAGGAACGGTTCTTCCGCTCAAAAGATGCTCTCGCAGGTGTCAGCTGGTATCAGAGTGCCAACTTCTGGACAGGCAACCGCATCACTATAGGGGTTGACTACCAGCACATCTATGGACGTGCCTACTACACCAGCCGAAAGACAGGCGAGGTACTGGATACGCCCAACAAGCAATCAGGACACGTTCACAACAATGAGGTGGCTGGTTATGTGGATTTCCGTCAGGACATTGCTTCCTGGCTTACTCTGGATGCTGGTGTCCGCTACGACAATCACACCATCACAGGCGGCGAGTGGATTCCTCAGGGCGGTCTCGTGGTCCGTCCCATCCAGACGGGAGAGTTCAAGGCAATGGTCAGCAAGGGCTTCCGCAATCCTACCATGCGCGAGATGTATCTCTATCCTCCTTCCAACACAAACCTTGCGCCTGAGCGACTGATGAATTACGAGATCTCCTGGCGCCAGCGACTGCTCGACAATCGTCTCACCTATGGAGTCAACCTCTTCCTTATCGATGCAGACAACATCATCCAGACAGTCCCCAACCCTGCTGGACCTCCTCCAATGATCAATCAAAACACAGGCGAGCTGAAGAACAAGGGTTTCGAGATTGAAGCAACCTGGTACATAAACAGACATTGGGCACTCAACACCAACCACAGCTACCTCCACATGGAGAATCCTGTTGTTGCCGCTCCCACCTACAAAGGTTATTTAGGTGCCCAAATGAGTTATGGCAAATGGAGTGTGAATGCTGGATTGCAACAGGTATGTGGTCTCTACACGGCTGTAGGCCAAAATGGGAAGCAGGAAGATTTCACTCTCCTCAATGCCACCGTAGGCTATCAGGCACTCGATTGGTTGCGCCTTTGGGCGAAAGGCGAGAACCTCCTTGGCCAGAAGTTTGAGATCAATGCAGGCTACCCCATGCCAAAGGCAACTTTCATGGGCGGAGTTTCGCTGAGTTTCTAAGAAATCTCTCCCATGGATATGGGCTAAAAAAAGATGAATCACATAGACAAACCATTGCTTAAACCTTCTGCAAGAGTACTGACCTTTTCGTTGGTACTCTTGCTTCTGGCTCTCCCCTTCAGCCTCATCCATGCTGAGACATCCAGCCAAAAGCAAGCCGAAGAAATCTTCCAGAAGGCTTACAAGCAATATACGGGTCCTGAGGGGTGTACTTTCTCGTACAAAGTGAACCTGATTGGCATCTACAAGAATGCTGGCACCATGTGGACGAAAGGGAAGAAACAGCGCTTCATAGAGAAACGTTATCTGGGATGGACCAATGAACACATTTTCTACAAGGTCGACCAGAAGAACAAGATCGTGGAGATCCATAAGCCCAATTCGCCCAAACGCGACAAATACTCCAGCAAATTCAAATTCAACGCAGAGGATTTCAATTACAGCGTGGAAACGGAAGGAGACAACTACATCATCTCGATGGATATGAAAAGCAGGGGGACCAGCACCATCAAGCACGCTCTTGTCACCATCGACCGCAAGACATACGCTCCAGTGAAGCTTCGCCTGAAGGTCCTCTTCTTCTGGGCAACCATCGATGTGGCAAACTTCAAGAAAGGCATCGCTGACGAATCCATTTTCGAATTCCCCAAATCAAAATTCTCTGATTACAAATTCAAGGATGAGAGAGGAAACGAATAAACCCCATACACGCCTGATTAACAAAATGATTGCCACTCTCCTCGTGGGGGTGGTCTTCTCTCTTTCCGCAAGCGGACAACAAGCCGTCAAGGGAATCCGATACACGCTTGAGGACAACGCCCTGGGGACAACACTTCGCTCCATCGGAGTGGAGTTGGATCCTCATTTCCATGCTCAGCACGTTCCTCGCAGCGCAGGAGCAAAGGTCCAGGATTGGGAGAACGTGATTGTGCCTCGCATCAAGAAGATGATGCCACAAAGTTTCCGTTGCATGGTAATGCCTGAGTGGTATGAACCACAGAATGATGACGATGATCCGACACACATCAACTGGGATGCGCTCACCTTCGAATCCCCAGAAATGCAAGGGTTATACAAGGTGCTGGATCTGGCAAAGGAAATGGGAGTGAAAGTCACCCTGGTGCCTTGGGGTGCCCGTTGTGGAAGTTTTCTTGCCCCAGGACCTCCCGGATGGGTCACTGTCCCCAGATATCTTGACGAGTATGCAGAGAACATCACGGCTCTGATGAAACATCTCACGGAAAAGAAAGGATACACTTGCATCGACGAGCTCACTCCTGGCAATGAGCCTGACGGATGGGGCATCAGTCCATCCCGTTACATCGACCTCTGCAAGGCACTCCAGAGCCGACTGGAAAGCGAAGGCATCCTGGGAAAATTCAAACTGGCGCTGATCGACAACACGGACCGAGGGGGGAGTTTTGATTTCATCGATGGTTGCGCCACAGGCCTGCAAGGCATAGCCGACGTGGCAGTAAGCCACACCTATATCTTTGGATATGAGACCACCACAGAGACGGTTTCTGAATGGGAAGCCAACAACATCCATTACGCCAAAGGAATCCCGCATTTCGTGGGTGAGTTCGGAAGCAACCTGACAAAAGGTTCTTCCCGCCAGACCGACATCGACTGGTACAAGCGGGGCGTGCTCATCGTGCGCAACGCCATTGCTCTGCTGGGAGCTGGAGCCACAGGCATCAGCTACTGGCAACTCTTCGATGAATACTATTCCAAGGGTGACAATTATGCTCAGATGCAGCAGCTGGGTATGTGGAAAAGTGTGAAGGCAGATTATGCCACAGAGGATTACTTCGACCAGATTGCCTACGATTACCAGCCTCGTCCCCAATACTATGCCTACTCGCTGCTGACACGATTCATCCGCCCTGGAGCGAAAGTCTATCCCTTGAGCAGCGACTCCACAGCCAAACAGCTGCCGAGGAATGCAGCCTTAGCCGCGCAGAACGAGGACGGAAGCTGGATCTACGTGGTTGCCAACATGGAAGAGGACTTCCCGTTAAACCTCTGCCTGAGAAACTCCAAAGATAAAGTCAGCGGAAAGTTTGAGCGATACCTCTATCGCGAAGGACACCTGCCTGCTGATGACGACATGATACAGGCCGACCAAGATCTGGTGGCGAGCCGCAAGGGGAAACTTTCGGAAACCATCCCCGCCAATTGCGTCGTTCTCTACCGCTCAGTCAAGAAGAAAAACACAACACGTTGATTTGCCCGACTCAACACGTTGATTTGCCCGAGACAACACGTTGATTTGCATGACACAACACGTTGATTTGCCCCTGTCTGCCCGATGCTAGAGTCTCGTCTCAATCACGAGGACTGAATTGGGTTCAAGTTTGATGGTCAGGATGCCGTTTCGGATATCCAGAAGGGTCTCTGAATACAACTTTGACGGACTCACCACATGGCCGATAGCCTCGCCATCCTTTGCACCCTCGATATGGATTTCCACCGTCCGGCTGCGGTTGATGTTGTCATTCTCGTTATATCGTGCCACCAGGGTTCGCACAATGCCGTCTCCCTTGGCAGCCACGGCATACAAGTCATCCTCCTGAGCCTCCGCCTTAACCTGCTTTCCCAGGCTTGCCAGACGACTCCATGCATAGAAGCTATAGTAGGAGGGAAGGGGCTGGAAGGAGTAGAAGTCGAACAAGCCATTATAGGGAGTCTCAGGTCGAGCATCGTAATACATCAGGATATCCACAGGCGCATTCTGGCAGGCAGCCATCGTGGCAGCCGTGAAGGCAGCTCCTTTCACTCTATGGACAGTCGCCAGGCTATAAGGGTAATCCTCTGTCCAGCCTCGTATGTAATTCCATTCGTTCAGGATGGTTTCTGCCTTGTCGTAGCCATGCGAATCAACCAGTTTGCGCATGCGTTCGGCTTTCTCTGCAATCTTCCTGGGGTCGGTGCCGTAGATGTGCCACGAAAAGAAATCTATCGGCACATTATTCTTCGCCATGTGAGCCAGGAAGCGATCCGCCCATTGTTCTTGCCCAGCCAAGGCAGGACCGCCAATCAGCAGGTGTGGGAAGCATTTCTTCAGGTGCTTGGCAGTAGTCGTGTAGAGGTCAAAGAACTGTTGCTCCGTGCCGCCCCATGTGCGGGGATTCGTGTTCCAAGTCTTGGCATCCAAGTCCGCCTCGTTCCATATTTCCCAGTATCGGATGTTCCATTCATGCCCATCGGCCCATCCTTCGTTGTAGTGTCGGATGATGTGCTCGCAAATCTGTGCCCATTTCTTGAAATCAGCGGGAGGAAGTATGCCATATTTCTTCACGTGATGCTCAATCTTCTGTCCCAATCGGAAGAAGACCTCCGTGCCCATGTCGCGGATGCGTTTCAGGTACCAGTCCGTAATGGCAAAGTCATAGGCGCTGGGGTCATCCGCCTTCTTCGAGAAGTCGGGAAAGATGGAAGTAATGTCCACCGTATGTTCTGATCCGTAGGACTCGCTGAAGGCAGCATCGTGGGTACGAGCGAAAGGGAACTTGGCTGCCCGATAGTCGGCAAAGTTGTCGCGCGTCTGGCTGTCTCCCAAGCCGTAAGGTCCTGCTGGCCCATTGTTCACGCCATTCATCGCCTTGATGGGTCCGACTTCCTGGCTGGGGTAGACAAACACGCCCGAAAAGGCTATGCTGATATGCAGGATGGCAAGAAGGAAGGTAAGCTGTCGTTTCATCTGTCCTTAACTGAAGATTGTTCTTTCTGGGCACTAAGTTACAACTTTTTCCTCATCCCACAAAAATTTGGCAGGAAGAATGTTCCGATTCCAGAAAAGAGAACGCTTTCACTCAGCGCATCCATCCCTCGACGCCATAGATTTTCTCCGCAAGTTTCCGCTTCTTCCCCTGCTTGTCCCTGAACCAGACCTCAATCCGTGCGGCATAGCAGTCGCCCCAGTCTCCCTCGTAGATTGTGAACTGTCTGGCATCCACAAGGCACGCAAAGTGGTCTGTGCCCTCCACCTCCTGACTTGATTTCTTTTTTATCTTGGATTTCGACAGGGGCAAGTTTTCCGTCACCTCGTAGCATTGCAGCCAAATGGTTCCTTCGGGAAGGCTGGGATAGAAGAACGAATACTCGTAGATGCCACCTTGGTAGCTGCGTCGCAACTGTAGGAAGGTTGTGGTATCCGAAGGATTGACCCCTTCCCTCAAGTCTTCGCCCTCGATTTTCGGCATGTGGTAGGCCAGCCCTTGGGGAATCGGATGATCCTCCGCAAAGCTTGTCGGAGCAGACGCCAAAGCCATTCCCGTGGCGATTACGGCAAAGAACATCAGGACTCCCACAGGAACAGCAAGGCAGAGCTGAATGGGTTTGTGTCTGCGAAACAGAAATACCAGAGCAATGATAAAGAACAGAAACGTCCAGAAGAGGATGTCCAAGTAGGAATCAGTCACCTTGGGAGAAGTCTCCATATTATGCCACGTCCCTCTCAACCCATAGTAGAAAATGACGGGGAAAAGGAACCAAACATACGATATGCCATGACCAACCTTATTCAGGAAAGCCAGTGTTTTTTTGAGATAAATCCTCAGCGACTCCATACCTACTATCTTAAGTTTCGGTTGTTTATGTTTTGGGGGAGACAACTCTACCAGATGTCCTCGGGCATCTCGGGATTGTCCCCAATACGGGACAAATATACAGAATTATATTTAAAAGGGGAAGAGAAAGGGGAAGAAAAACTGTAGGAAGTGCCAATAATATTGTGCTTGCTTTCCGAGAACAGCCATTCAGGGGCAAAAACGCGTTCTTTGGGGCGGTTTGATGCCTTATTTTGGGTGTTTTAACGCGTTTTTGGGGTGTTTTTGATGTCTTGGCTGGCCTTTTTCGACACGTTGAAACTGCCGCCTCAGGGGAGCAGGTTTTTGTAAGTGACTGATTATCAGGGAAGTAGTGAAACGAGAGGGGCAAAGCGTGACAATTGGGACAAAAGACACCCCATTTTTTTTCCCCTTCTGAAGCTCGCGGAGGGGGGAATGTGTCTGCTAAAGAATTAGTTGTAACGGTAATATAACCAACTAATATATATATGTTTATATATATAATGTATTATATATATACTTATAACGATATTTATTATCATATAATAATAATCAATAATAATAATTCTATAATAATATTATCAATATCATATATATACCTTATATATATATTATTTGTAGTAGTTAAATAGTTAAGTGATGTTTTTGCTGAAAGTAAGACATAAAAAGAGGGTAAACCGATAGTTTTTCAGGCAAAAATGCTGATTTTTGAAGGAAAAATGCAGGAAAATAAGGCAAAAATGAGGCTTTTTTAGGCTGTAAACAAGAGAGCAATCATAGTAGAGTATCATCTAACTAATTGATTATTAATAATATAGACTAATTGACTCATTCTCCTGACCCTCGGTTTCAGGGAGTTTGGTGCATAAAAATAATTGTCCCAATTGTCCCAATTGTCACGCAAAGTTTTTGTATCTTTGTATCCTCGATGGAAAAATTCAGAATCGATGTGGTGGGATTGTCGCATAGCGATGTGCGCTCCCGCTGGAAGGAATATGCCGAGGAGGCCGTGGGACACCGTTTTGTGTTGCAGCCTCAGCCGGAGAATGTAGCAGACCCTTATGCCGTCCGTGTTCGCGAGGGAAGGCTGCACGTGGGGTATGTGGCTGTGCCTGATCTGGATGTGGTCTATCAGGCTTTGGCAGGTTCGGGCTTGCAGCGTCTGCGTGGCGTGGTAGTGGAGCGTTTGCAGGGGCATACCGAACCCAGTGCGGTGCTGGGGGTTGTGGCGGAGCCTTCGGTGCTCTGCGTGGAAGTGGAGGTGGAGCGGATAGCCTGGGAGTATGAGCCTTTCGATGACAGCGTCTATGCGGGCTGGCACTACGACGGACTGCCGCTGATGCCCAGGCGTCTGGAGCAGCTCGGCGACCTGACCGTTGACTTGATTGAGGAGCTGGAGGGCAGTAAGGGAGTGTCCCTCGTGGAGCCGCTGAAAGAGTTGCTGGAGTCGCATTTCTACGATGTGAGCCGCGAAATGACCCGCGCCCGCTATCGACTGGAGCGCTTGCTGGCCGAGAGCGGAGACAGTGTCCTGGAGGCGTATGCCACGAAACTGCGTTGGTACAAGGGATTGCTCATGTGCCACGAGAGCCGCGATAAGGTGGCCCGCTACCTGTTTGTGGAACTGCCAGAGAAGCTGCGCCAGCAGGGCCTGGAGAACTATCACTACACCTACGACAACCGCCTCGATGAGCTGGAGGCTCAGTTGCGTGCCTTCCCCTTCCATCTCTATGACAAGTTCCTCACCGACCCTGTGGATTTCCTTCGCGAGGTCTACTACCACCACGTGCCTCGCCGCCACCTCTTTCCCCTGCTCTCGGGCATCCTGCTCATGATCCTGAAAGGGCGCGTCAGCATCCTGCGATGGGGGCGCGAGGGCGACAGGGAGCCTATCCGACGGATTGAGGGCATCTGCGCTCCCTCCAACGAGAACGACCGCGAAGAGGGCATCAGGGCGTGCCTGAGGGAACTGCTGAAGAAGAGGGACGCGCGAGAGAACCTCATCATCTCGCAGAAGAACCAGTGGGCAGCCATCATGTGCATCCTCTCCTGGGAATACGGCCTGCCACAGGTGATGACCGAGTTCTGCGCCCTCATGGACGAATGGGGCTTCGGCAAGGGCAGCGACTACCCAGTCCCCTGCGACTACGAGAGCCTGAGCAAATACTCCGAATACGCCACCCGCTCCTTTGTCTCATGGCGAGGCAGCGGCACGGCCCACAAGCGCCAGGTTCTGGCCGCCACCGAGCTGCGGGGGATTCTCAGGCAGAGGGTCGGCTGGAAGTAAAGCGTGACAATTGGGACAAAAGACAGTCCATTTTTTTTCACCCTTCACTCAGGATTGGGGAGGAATGGAGTTCACGAAAAAAGCCTAACCGATGGATTGTCGATTAGGCTTGGTGGAGAATATCGGAATCGAACCGATGACCTCTTGCATGCCATGCAAGCGCTCTAGCCAGCTGAGCTAATCCCCCATTTTTTTCTTTTGCTTGTGCAAAGATAGGCAGTTTTTCCTTAATTCACAAATCTTATCATTCTTTTTTTTGTAAAACCATGAAAAATGCTTATTTTTGCACTTAAATAGATATATTGGAACTTTATGCGTAGTTTTTTCTTGACAATAATATGCTCCCTTTTTGCTCTTTCTGCTCTGGCAGTTCCTGCTGAACGAGTGCGCCGCTTGCTTACGCTGGTGGATGGCACTCGAGTGGTCGGTACCCTGATGGGCAACGAGGATTATGCTTTCTATCTTTCGGACGACGGATACATCATTGAGTCGACGGACGAGGGCTATGTGCTGACGGATCAGACGCTGCAGGATCTGTTGGAGGAGGAAGATGACGATGAACCAATTGCGCGTCGTGATGCTCCTGCCCGCCGTATTGGCACATTAGAGTCTGCTGCTCTGAAGTGTACAGGCGTGCAGCGGGTTCCTGTTGTTCTGGTGAGTTTCTCCGATAAGGATTTTTCAGTTGCCTCAGACGAAGAGTCTGTACGTGCCTATTACGAAAAGTTCTGCAATGGTACTCTCGATGGGAACCTCTATACGGGTCATGGAAGTCATGGTAGCATACGTGACTATTTTGTTGAGCAGAGCGATAGCGTGTTCTTCCCTGAATTCACCGTCATAGGCCCTGTGAAGTTGGACAACACTTATGCATATTATGGTCACAACGAAGGAAGCTCGCGCGACGTGATGTTTGATACCTTCCGTTCTCATGCTATAGCTAAGGCTTTGCTGCTGCAGAGTGACTGGTCTCCATTCGACAACGATGGGAATGGTGATGTCGATATGATCTTTTTCATCTATGCAGGTTTGGCAGAGAGTAATGGAGGAGGTGAGGATACTATTTGGCCGAAGGAGACGACGAGTTCTGTGCGTATTGGCGGCATCCGTTTCGCTACCACAGGTTGCTCCAACGAGCTTCGTCCCTCTAAGTGGAACGAGGATCGCACGGAGATACTAAGCGTGAGACCTGATGGTGTCGGTGTCTTCATCCACGAGCTCAGCCACGCCCTTGGATTGCCAGATTTCTACGACACAAAGAGTGTTGCCTTCGGAATGGATCTCTGGAGTGTGATGGACTATGGCGAGTATGGTAATGGTGGGTATAACCCAGGCAATTACACAGCATATGAGCGCGATTTCATGGGGTGGCGTAAGTTGATTCCTGTGGAAGAACCCAGCACTTTGCGAATCGCATGTTTCTCAGATGGAGGAGTGGGGTACAAAGTGACCAACGAAGAGAATCCTGACGAGTACTATATCCTTGAGAATCGTCAACCAAAGGGATGGGACGACAAGATAGGCTTGCGCGGTCATGGCCTGCAGGTCACTCATGTGGATTATAATCGTTCGCGTTGGACAAACAATGAAGTGAACACCAGTCCCAAACATCAGCGCATGACCATCATTGCTGCCAATGCCCTTTATCTTGGCACGAATTCAGCTTCCAGTCGCGATGAGTGGTATGCTTGTCTGGCTGGCCAGCTTTATCCGGGAGACACATTCAACTATGACCTTACAGATGACACCTATCCAGCCGCCACTGTTTTCGCTGGGCAGTATATGAGCAAACCCATTCAGGATATATCTGAGGAGCCTGATGGTACCATAACCTTGAAGTATCGCCCTCTTGGGATGCTGGATGCTCCTGCTGGCTTTGTGGTGGAGAACCTTGGCGAGGATGGCTTCACTATCGCATGGGGTCCTGTCATGGATGCCTCTTGTTATCATGTGCAACTTATGCAGGACGATGCTCTTTTCACCCAAGTGGATTCCCTTAAAGCCACAACTTTCCGTTTCTCGAATCTGGAACCTGACACAAAGTACACGGTGCGTGTGCGTGCGATGGACGACAGGTACCTCAACAGTCTTTATGAGGAGTATTCGGTCACTACTTATGCTACCGCTATCCAATCCATCCCTTATGGCGAGGATCTCACCCGTGTCTATTCCCTCAGCGGTGAGTTTGTTACGGAGTGTTTCGATGACGAGATTGGCCGCCTTGGTCTTCATCGTGGAGTCTACATTCTTCGCTCCAGTACCGGCAAGACCAAGAAGATGTTTATCAAGTGATTAACGGATTGGATAGCCGCGACTGGGCAGGGAATGTCAATATAGGTATTAGGGATTGTTTGAAAACAGATATGACTCATTAGATTAAGAAAATCTGTCGAACCGTTGTTTATGAGGAAATTATTGTTTGACATTTTACTCTTTTCATCTGTTGCTTATGCATGGTCGGTTCCTGCACGTCGCATCACCCAAATCTACACGTTGCAGGATGGAAGTCAACAGGAACTTACTCTCACAGGTGATGAATTTGGCCATTGTTTCCTCTCTGCTGATGGCAGAGCCTTTCTGATGGATGAGGAGGGTATCATGCAGCCCGTTTCAGCTGACGAGGTGAGAAGTCGTCGTCAAACTCGTTCTCTTCAACGCAACTCCACACGTAGGGTACGCCAGAATATCACTTTCCAAGGTACGAAGAGAGGTCTTGTCATCCTCGTTAATTTCTCTGATAAAGAATTTGTTACGAGATCTCCCCAGCTCACCTTATCCCGTATCTTCAACGAGCATGGATATTCAGAGGGATATTTTACAGGTTCCGTTCATGATTATTTTTATGACCAAAGTTATGGTCTTTTCGACCTTGAGTTTGATGTGGTTGGTCCCTACACTCTGAGTCATAATATGGCTTATTATGGAGAGAACAATTCGAAAGGTGATGACAAACGTGCAGCCACTATGGTTGCAGAGGCATGCCGTTTGGCTGATAAAGATGTTGATTTCGCTCGTTATGATTGGGATGGCGACAATGAAGTGGATCAGGTGTATGTCATTTATGCAGGATATTCGGAAGCATCTGGTGCCCCTCCTTCAACTGTCTGGCCGCATGAGTGGGACTTAGAGAGTGCTACCAGTATTCGTGATGGGGATGGGGCTATTCGTTTGGATGGAACTGTCATCAACACGTATGCATGCAGTAATGAGTTGCAGGGTACCAGAGGATCACGCATCAGTGGCATAGGAACAGCTTGCCATGAGTTTTCTCATTGTTTGGGGTTACCCGATATGTATGATACAACGGGAAAAGCTTTTGGAATGGACTGCTGGGATTTACTCGATTATGGTTGCTACAACAACGATGAATACACACCAGCTCCATTCACTTCTTATGAGCGAATGTTCTGCGGATGGCTTACTCCTATCGTCCTTACGGGTCCTGCAACGGTCGAGGGACTTGCCCCCATCACATTAGCTCCAGTGGCTTTCATTATCTACAACAAGGCAAATCCCAATGAATTTTATATGCTGGAAAATCATCAGAAGCAAGGTTGGGACAGTTATTCATACGGTCATGGATTGCTTGTAATCCATGTTGATTATGACGAAGATGCATGGTACGACAACTCAGTCAACGATGTAGCCTCTCACCAGCGTATGACCATTATTCCTGCCGACAACTCGTTGTCTGGAAGAAATCTGGCGGGAGATCCATTCCCAGGTACTTCGAACAATACCTCTCTTACCAACACGACTCAGCCTGCAGCTACGCTTTACAATATGAATTCTGATGGGCAAAAACTGCTTTCTTGTCCCATCACCAACATACAGGAGAGTGCCGCTGGACTCATTTCTTTTGAGACGGCCGGTGACCAAACTGACATCTCTGATATCAAGAGAGAGCAGGACACTTCTGCTTTCTATGACTTTCTCGGTCGAATACTTCCCTCCCGTCCCATGTCTGGCTTTTATCTTCAAGGAGGAAAGAAATATATGAACAAATAATTGCTAACTACATCAGAAATCAACGAATACAAAAGTTAAGGAAATGAAAAAGATTGTTTTAATGCTCCTCATGGCCGTGTTTGCCGTTGGGGCACAGGCTCAGTTGAAGAACAACAAGTACCACGAACCCATTAAAGTTGCCAAGAAGTGGAAGAAATACAATCCAGGCGAAGTGATTTTTCGTGATGAAAGTCCAGAGTCAGAGGGTTCCCAGATATACCACCGCATCATCCCTAATCCCACTCCCTACATTCAGGAGAATGCGTTGCGTGTTTTGCAGACTCTTTATTGGAGTCCCAAAGACAAGAATGTACCCAAGTTGGAACGCATAATCTATACATTGAAGGAATATGATGGTGTTAGCGAGAAGTATGGTCATGGAGACCATGTTGGAATCCGATACAGTACGAAATGGATTGAACGCAGTTTTGCGGGCAATGATACGATGAAGCTGGATTATGAGACGCGAGGGGTACTATATCACGAGTTGACACATGCATATCAATTGGAACCCAAGAACTGTGGAAATTATAGTGATGGTGGAGAGTATTGGTGCTTCATTGAAGGCATGGCAGATGCAGTTCGTTTGGCTTGCGGATGCTTTGAGCAAGATTTCCAGAGTAAGGATCGCCCTCGTGCTGAAACATGGCGCAAAGGATATCGTGTGGCTGGCTATTTCCTATGGTGGATTCAACAAACCAAAGACAAGAATTTCTTGAGGAAATTCAATCGTTCCGCAGCAGAATTGGATTCATGGTCATGGGATGCTGCTATGAAGCACGTTTTAGGTAATAAGCCAGAGAATGGAGTAGAGGCACTTTGGGATGAATACCGTAAGGCTATTGGCGAAAAGTAATACATAATTTTAATTGAAGAATATCATGAAAAAATGGATTTTAGGATTTGTATTGACGATTGTCGGTATATTTCCTTCCTTTGCTCGCAAGCAGTGGACTGAGAAGGAAGCATGGAAATGGCAAGAGAGGGTTGGCGTCGTGAAAGGGTTCAATGAAATGATTCCTGCCTATCCGGGCATGACTCTCGATGAGATTCTGAGCAAGGCTAAGGAAATTGGACTCAATAATGTTCGTTTTTGGATTCCTGGTGCTACAGCTGATGAGAAGATAACCAACCTGAAGCGTATTGTTGATACGGCAGAGAAGTATGGGATTACATGCTCTCCTGTTCTTACAATGCCTTTCCCCAAAGCTTTCTCAACGTCTGGCGGAACGGATGAGGGTGCTTTGAAGGAGATGGAGGTTTACACCAAGAAGGTAATTGGAGCTTTTGCCAAAGATCGGCGCATCATTATGTGGGACTTGTTCAACGAGCCAGGCTGTGTGAACTTCTTCTCTGCAGGAGATGCCGACTTCACACTTTCGCTGAAAGCCGTTGAGTACTTTCTGGAATGGAGTCTCGAGATGGATCCTGTTCAGGCCTTGACTTCCAGTATCTTCTGGCGTGGCGACCTGATAAACAATGAGACGCCACTCCACAAGTATGCCCGTGAGGTGGAATCGAAGATGGATGTCCATAACTTCCATGATTATGCGGCAGCAGGCGACAGCGATCATCCACAGGAATACCAGCGCAAACTGATGGATTATCTGCTGGGCATCAGCAATCGTCCATTGGTATGTACGGAATGTCTTACGCGTGTGAACAATTCAGGACTGTCACGTACCTTCGCAGATTTCCAGCCCTATAATGTGAATTTCTATTTGTGGGGACTTTATATTTGTGACCGTAACTGGGCTGTCCGTTGGGAGCGATCTTCATACGACCCTTACGAGAACTCCTTCCATAACTTGTTGCGACCAGACGGAGATCCTATTGATTTCCGTGATATCGAGTTGATACGCAACTATTGTTTCACCAATGGAAAGTCGGTAGATCCTGGAGCTGAGTATACAGACAGGTGGGAGAATCAGAAAGCATGGCGCTGGATGTCGCTGGGTCCCGTTAAAGGGCGACAGTTTGACAGGGTCAGCGATGCCTTGGCATGGTTGAATACGCCTGAGGCAAAGAATGGTTTCAACAGTTTGAACGTGAAGTGGAACTTTAACGAATATATCTCCAATGAGAATGCTTTCTATGCTCAAGCCGATTCCTTGCTGAAGATGGCTGATGCTCATGGGATGACCGTCTTGCCAACTCTCTTGTCCGATGCAGACTTGACGGCAGTAGATAAAGATCTTGCTCAGTATGTTGGGCATGTGATTCGACGCTACTATCAGGATGCTCGCATACAGGCGTGGGACTTATATTATCAACCAGGAGCAGTATCCAAAGATACAGAACGCTTGAAAGAACTGTTGAAGATGCTGTTCCGATATGGTCGCTACGAGTGGCCTAATCAGCCTATGATGGTAACTCCTGTTGTGCGTGTTCAGAAATTTCCACCAAATTTTGATTATCATAGAGCTTTATTCCATGGTACCACCAATGGCTGGAATCGTTTGGAGTACCAGGGAGGAGCGAATGCTGATTTGTGTTATCTGGCTTGGAAATTGAGTGATGTGATTGCATTTGCATCCAATCAAACTGCTCCTCAGACAGGTTGGCTCAAGAGTGTGGCCTTCCGTTATGGCCGTCCTGTTTTTGTGACGAACTGGCAACCAACAGATGACGGTAATGCAGCAGAAACGTTGGATAATTTCAGCCGTAGCCACACATTCTGGTATCAGAGTGGTCATACTGCCACTTTGAAGAATCTGGAGAACTTCAAGTTTAAGCCGATTACAGTTGGACACTAAAAAGGAAAGGCTCGCCCCAATGGCGAGTCTTTTCTTATTCAACCAAAAGGAAGCACAGATAGATACTGGCTTCGCAAAAGAGGAACGTGGCGCCACAACAGTCGCCCGTGTAACCTTGGATGCGATGGTACATATATAAAATAAGGATGCCTACCACCAAAATAGGAATGATGAAAAGAAAAGGATGGGGCATCGTTCCCATGTAGAGCCATAGAGCAGCGCAGGGAAGCATCGCAACAAGGATACGTAGGGCATGCCATCCCTTCTGCATGGGAGTGTATATAACATGAGCCTTGGATTCTTCTTCTTGACGCGCATATGGAAGATACAGGATAAGTAGCGAAGCACAACTTTTTGCCCATATATCAGCCGTCAGGATCATGGTAGACGTAAGAAGAATGGGATTGCTGAAACCTCCTTGCACACTTTGTCGCAGATATATTACAGGTAGTTCCTGCAGGGCATTATAGAAGAAGAGGAAATACATGATTAGTCCTAAGACACCATACGTTCCGATATGGCTGTCCTTCATGATCTGTAAGATACGCTCACGTGAGGTTCCTCCTCCCATTCCGTCAAAGAAATCTGCTAATCCATCCTCGTGGAGAGCCCCTGTAAGCAAGAGGCGGGCAATGATTGCCAATAAAATGGCATAAGGTACAGAAAGAACTTGTACGGCGATTGCAAAAGTGAGAGCCATCGTGCCACCTGTAATCCAACCAGCGAATGGCCAGTAGTCTACGGCATGGCGGAAACATTCGCCATCCACCTGACGTATTTTCCACCAAGGGAGTCGTGTGAAGAATGTGAAGGCTGCAAGAAGCCTGTCAAAAGTATTTTGTAATCTTGGCATTGTCAAAGTTGTTCATTTCGTTAATCATATTCACGGCACTCTGGATGATAGGATAGGCGCAGAGTGCCCCTGTTCCTTCGCCCAATCGGAGGCCCAGGTTGAGTAGCCCGCTGACACCCATTCCTTGAAGCATGAGTTGATGTCCTGCCTCGTCTCCTTGGTGGCAGAAAACCGCACTCTTAAGGAAGCTGGGACGCAAGCGGCAAGCCATCAAGGCACAAGCACTCATGATGAATCCGTCTACCAGAACAATCATACGCAGTTCGTCAGCTCGAAGCATCGCCCCTACGGCTGCAGTCATCTCGAAGCCACCAAAAGTTTGCATGACAAGTAATGGATCATTTCCAGATATGGCATGATGATTCAAGCTACGTTCAACAACATTTAGCTTGTGGCGTATCCCCTCGTCATTGAGTCCAGCACCTGCTCCCACACATTTCTCCAGCGGGATATTCTCGAGCAGATGCATCCAGATGCTTGAAGCAGAAGTATTGGCAATCCCCATCTCGCCAATTGAGAGGATGTTGCATCCCTTCCCAGCACATCCATCAACCAATTCGCGTCCAACCTCGAGGCATCTGTTCATCTCTTCCTCTGTCATAGCAGGCTCGTGGAGAAAGTTCTTGGTGCCATGAGGAGCAATTTTACGATTAAGAATGGCTGGATAGGCACTAAGGTCGTAATCCACTCCCATGTCAACCAACTGAAGATCAAAATGATGCTGGCGACAGAACATGTTGACTCCTCCTCCTCCACGTGTGAAATTGATCATTTGCTGCCATGTAACACATCGAGGTGACACGCTGACTCCCTCGTGCTCGATACCATGGTCGGCTCCAAGCAGGAGGTGGCATGGATGTGAAAGGCTAGGGGAGAGCGTCTTTTGGATGAGTCCTATCTGGAGAGCCAGCTGTTCCAGTCTTCCCATCGATCCTTTTGGTTTGTTGAGATTGTCTATTTTGTGCAGCAAGGCATTTCGTAGGGAGAGTTCCTCAGCATCCTCGAGAGGAGATATGGTAGACAATGAATCAGATGCGTTTTGAGCCATTTCTTTTGTTTCTTTTCGTTTTCTTCTTGAGCCAACCTTCACGTTAGAGGACAGGCGATGTCTTTATTTTTACAGGAATGCCACTCACCATGAGAATCACCTCATCTGCTTGGGATGCCACGAACTGATTGAGCCATCCCAGCAAGTCTGTAAACCTTCGTTGCACAGCATTGGGTGAAACTCCTCCCATACCTATTTCATTGGTAACAAAGATAAAGGTTGCATCCTGCTTGGTGAACTGAAGAAACTCAGCGTGAAGTTCCTCTAGAATGCTGTTTGCATCAGGCAGATCTTCCGCATTGACAGATGCTGCAGTAAAATAGTTTGTGGCCCAAAGTGTGAGGCAGTCAATCAGAACTACACGCCCAGCGACATCGTGCTGGGAAAGTTTTTGCTCTTCCTCGATGTTTGTCCATTCTGGCCCTCGTCTCTCCTGATGATGGAGCACACGCAGGCGGAATTCGTCGTCCCATATATGTGCTGTTGCCATATAGATGGGATGGGGCGAGAGGGAAAGAGCCAACTTCTCAGCGTATAGGCTTTTTCCAGACCTTTCACCTCCAGTAATCAGATAAATCCGTTTCATGACTACAAAGGTACAAAAAAAAGGTCTATTGAGTATGTCGTGAATACGAAAAGGAAAGAAATCGCTCATTATTTCCTTAAGAGAAGAGTCAATGGTCATGCTACGGAGGCATAGAGGGTGAACTTTGATTTATTTTTTGATAATTTTCTGTCATCTTGCCATTCATTTGAATGGTTTTTTCTATCTTTGCACCATCGGAACTAGAAAATTACTCATTTTATTATAGTTTATCGTATGAAAAAGACTTTGTTGTTTGCCGCAAGTTTAGCTTTGCTGGCTTCTTGTGGTCAGAAAAAATGCAATTGCGATTGCACTTGCACAGATTGTAGTTGTAATGGCGAGAAGGCAGCTCCTGCTGCTGCAGCCGTAGATTACGAAATCGTGGAGAACGAGCAGTATGACCTCGCTAACCTGAAGCAAGACGCTGATGGATACTACATTTTGTTTGACGGATCCAGTTTGGACGGCTGGCGTGGTTATGGTCAGGATGCAGTTCCTGCAAGCTGGGAGAATGCTGATGGCACCATTCACTTGAAGGGTAGTGGCACTGGTGAGGCTCAGGCTGAAGGCGGTGGCGATTTGATGTTCGCTCACAAGTTTACAAACTTCACATTGGAACTGGAATACAAGATCTCTAAGGGTGGTAACTCAGGTATCTTCTACTTGGCTCAGGAAGTCAAGGGAGGTGATGGCGAGTATCTGCCTATCTGGCAATCTGCCTCTGAGTATCAGGTACTGGATAACGAGAATCACATCGATGCCCAGCTGGGTGTTGATGGCAACCGTCAGGCAGCCTCTTTGTATGACATGATTCCTGCTAATCCTCAGAATGCCAAGCCATTTGGCGAGTGGAACTCTGCCAAGATCGTTGTCTTCAAGGGTACTGTAATTCATTATCAGAATGGCGAAAAGGTTCTCGAGTATCACCTGTGGACTCCCAAATGGAAGGAAATGCTGGACAACAGCAAATTCTGCGAGGGTGGCGAATTCCCAGCAGCTTACAGCCTCATGATCGAGGAAGGTAAGGAAGGCGGTTACTTCGCACTTCAGGATCATGGCGATGATGTTTGGTATCGCAACGTGCGTATCAAGGTTCAGGACTAACATCCATCTTCTCTCCTAATCAGAGAGAGTGACTGAATAAAAACGAGCAGCCATCTGGAAGAAACGCCAGGTGGCTGCTCTCGTTCATGATGCGTATTGCAGCTGAAACTGCTGTAGCCAGAACTTCAACGTGTTGACTTCGCAATCTCAACGTGTTCTTCCTGCGGTTTCAACGTGTTCTTCCTGCGGTTTCAACGTGTTCTTCCTGCAGTTTCAACGTGTTCTTCCTGCGGTTTCAACGTGTTCTTCCTGCGGTTTCAACGTGTTGTCTTTTCTTATGCGTTGCTTTTCGTTCTTTAACATGAATCGATGACATAAAAGAATGAGGGGCAACTCCGATGTGGAATCACCCCTCACGCGATTGGAAATCAAAACAACTTGATATGCGTATGATGTAATCTGTTTATGAAGAACTATCAAGAAACTGTAATCTTGTGTTCAATCTTCTTCTCTGCCTGGGCCAATCTAGGCAGCTCGATGTGAAGTATGCCGTCTGTAACCTTGGCTGAGATGTTCTCCTTATCAACGTCATCAGGCAGTACATAACTCTGTTCGTAGTTGCTGTAGCTGAACTCACGGCGCAGGTAATGTTCCTTTTTGTCTTCGTTCTTGTGCTCGAACTTCTGTTCCATCTTGACATTCAGGTTTCCTTCTTCGTCAAGATTGATCCTGCAGAATTCCTTCTTCAGGCCAGGAGCAGCAATCTCCATTTCGTAAACCTTCTCGTTTTCCTTCACGTTGACTGCTGGTGCTGTAGAATCCATACGTGTCATCCAACCGTCATCAAAGAAATCACCAAATAGTTTTGACATCCAATTGTCGCTGTTGTTTCTACGTGCTAACATCATAATACTTACCTCCTAATTATGTTTTAAGTTTAAGTTTCTTCTTGAATCCTTATTCGCTCTTCTCTTCATTGAGCTTTCGGATTACACTTGATTGGATGCAATGCTTGTGCCAAATCGATTAATGGAAAAAATGGCACAAAAAATGATGTCGAAGTGGTGACAAAGTGACGCAAAGTTTAAAAAAATTAATCTTTCAGTCAAGATTTCCTTTTTGTATCATGTCTTTCAACAGCAAAAGTAAATCAAATGGACAAATTTCAACAAGAGCAGACAAAAGACAGTCATATTCTCTTATTTTATCGCAAAGTCTCGACTTTCTTAAGGGAAGGTTTCGCCATGACTCATTTTTTTTGTACCTTTACACATCAAAATTGAGATATTGAAAAGGTATCAGATTGTAGTAAATCATTAAAAGAAAGAAAACCCAATAGTATTTTGCCAGCTATGAAGCGAACGATATTCCCTTATGATTTCTCTCCCTACTATCCGATAGGGATTCAGCCCTGCCCGATGTATGTGGATGTTGCAAACCGTATTTACGAACGACTAAAGTACTTGGAACTTGATTTGCCGGATGCTGATGAATTGAAGAGAGAGATATCCATCAATGTGGCTATCTACTATGAAGACAAAATGTCAGGAATAAACCTGTGGAATGCATTCGTTGCAAGACATCTGTGCATGTATTTTCATTCCTTGCCATTCTTCGAAGATTTTGATGAACTTGCCAAGAATGATGTAAATGCTAAGGAAGTGGAATTGTTGGTATGGCTTGTGTTATCAAGGAATTTTGATGATCGCTTCCTCAATCCCCTGACTATGGGTGAAGATGTTGCAAATATCATCATGGAGGTGCTGACTGAAGATGATGAGGTGGACGTGAATGATGATTTATATGATTTCATTTACGATACAGATAAGACCAATGACTATTTCAAACTGAAGCAGGTGCTGATATGGCTCAGACGCTCATACCTGCTTTGTTCGCCATTGTCTGATGAGAAGTTTTACGAGTTGAAAGATGCATACTCGAGACAGTTCAACAAGAGTGAATCCGTCTACTATGCAGAAACGACTTTCAGTATGACCACAGAAATTGGTCCCTTGGCAATATTACCTCATCTGTGCCTGGCTGATATGTATTACGAGAATAATATGAGTAATGAAGCAGATAAGCTTATGAATCTGAAGTATTGCCAACAAGATGTTTTTGAAGTAGTAGAAGCCGATTCCGACTTTGCCATATTGAAAGATTCCAAGGGAGATCAGTACAAGTTAAGAAATACATATCCTGATATATTTGGTAAATATTCCTACATCGGCACAGCACTTGTTAAATATGGAGATAATGATTGGGAGATAAACGGGCTCCTTTTTAATTCTAACAAGGAGGCTTATGACAGAATGTGCGAACGTAAGAAAGAATTGAAACTATCATACGAACATGCCTATCCATTATTCATGGAACGTACAAACGGAAAACGTTTGGCTTTCTTTCAGAATACAGATGAGCTTAAGGACTGGTTAATGAAGATTTCTCCAAAAATGGACATGACGGAGGTAATCTATCAGTTACCAAGTGGCTCACAAGTTGCTTTTATCTCCAAGAAAGCAGGCATCGTGTTTGCGCCACACATGATTCATGCCATAAAATGCGAATACAATCCGTACTATGGAAAATGTGACGCACGTACCATGCAAATAGAAACAATGGATGCTGTCATCAATATTGAAGCAATGCATCCAGAATTACTTCATTATCTCCTCGAGAACAAGATGCTACAGGATGGCGACCTGAGCGGCAAGTATCCAAGTGAATTGGGTAAGGAAATCTTTACTCGTAACATCGACTTTATTGCCAGGCACCATCGCAGACATCATTACCATGACCATGATTATTAATAGTTGTGCCCTCGACTCCCCAAGCAGCTCCGTTATTGGGGTATAAAAATTGAGAATAAAAAAAAACTGCTGTACAGCAGTTTTTTTAGCGGAGAGAGAGGGTGTTGTTGGGTAAGCTCTCAAAGACAACTTTGACGCATCCGATAAGAAACAGCGCATGACTTCGACCAAAAATCTGATGGAAGAATATCATGGAAGGGAACGACCGACCAGTGGTCTTGCTCAGACACGTACCAAGCAGTTTTGCGAAGAAATGAGTGTCACCAAGGAACTGATGGCTACGCTACTCCACACCGCTGGTGGTCGTGGCGGTGTAAGCTTAGGTGGCGATGGTGTCAGCGGTGAACTCACCAGCTGGGATGGCACCAAGAAAAAGGATGGTTGGGGCAATAACAGATGAAGTCACGCTTTCAGAGCAAAGCGGAGCAAGAATGTTACATTGAAGCCGGTGTGTGGTGTGTCTGCCAGTTCAAGCGAACCGCCTTGCTGAACCATCATACGCCGGCTGAGCGACAAACCGATGCCGCTGCCCGTTCGTTTTGTAGTAAAGAAAGGAACGAAGAGAGACTGACGATTCTCTGCCGGTATGGGTTGACCATCGTTGCTCACTTGCAGACTGATGTTGCTGGCGATGACATTATCAGATGTGACAGTCAATTCCATCCTCTTTGTTCCAGCCTCGATGGCATTTTTTACCAAGTTAATCACCACCTGGCGTAGCATTCCAGCATCGGCAAGTACTGTTGCATCTGTTGGGATGATCACGGCCCAATCCAACCCAGGATAGGCTCTGGTCACATCGTCGAGCAATGTGTTGAGATTTACCTTGGCTAAAACAGGCTTCTCCAACTCCGACATCTTGCGATAGTTGGTGACGAACAGGCTTATATGCTGCGAAGTGTCGAAAATAGCACGGATGCCGTCCTCCAGTGGGGTACCCTTCACATCAGGCCGATTAAGCAACAACTGGCTGATGCTGGTGATTGGTGCTGTAGCGTTCATCATCTCGTGAGTGAGCACACGGGTAAGCCGTTCCCATGACTCCACCTCGTTTTGGTTGACTTGCTGACGGATAGTCTCGCCCAGTTGGTTCAAGGCTTCTTGCATAGCACGCTCGCCAGATGGAAGCCCTTTCGTTGGTAGACGAAAGGTGAAGTCACGATTGCGCATAGCCTCCTGCATCAGATGGGCGCGCAGACGCAGCCGTCGTTGAAGATGGAAGAACCATGCAGCGCAAACCACAATGCCTATACCTATTATAATATGTAGCCACCAATTCATAGTCGCTTCATCTTGTTGTACAATGTCTGGCGAGTGATGCCCAGCAGTTCAGCTGCCTGCGTGAGGTTGCCGTGACAGCGGTCGATGGTACGGCGGATATGGTCCTTCTCCATCTCATCGAGAGTGGCAATCTCGTCTGCCGAGTCAAGCACGTCCTTCAATTTGCGCAGCAGATCGTCGTTGTCCCACGGCTTGGTAATGAAATCGGCTGCACCGTTCTTCAAGCCTTTCACGGCAAGTGAGATGTCGGCGTATGCCGTCAGCAAGACCACCGGCACATCGGGATGGTGCTTGCGGATGACGCGAAGCCAAAAGAGTCCTTCCTGACCAGAGTTAACACCAAGTGAGAAGTTCATGTCTAATAGCACCATGTCTATCGACTGCTGTGCCATCAGCTTAAGGATGTCATCTGGCTGGGTAGTGGTCAGAACCTCTTCGAAGATGTCGGCCATCAAATACTTCATCGCCGTCAGTATGGCAGCGTTGTCATCAACTACAAGTATGGTTCCGTACATGCTCATTTTGCTTATTTGTTTGCAAAGGTACAGCTTTTCTGTCTAATAATTAGACGGAAAGGTGTCTAATAATTAGACAATCTGCCTTTCGGGGCATGAATATGCTTGCGGGCGAGTCCAAAAGCACCTACCTTTGCACCCGAAAACATCATAATGTACATGAGATATCAAATTGTTTTACCCTTGTTGATGAGCGCACTGACGGCTATCGGGCAGGAAGCGTGGACAGTGGAGCGCTGCATGAAGTTTGCCGTGGAGCATAATCACGAAGTGAATATTCAGGCCCTTCAGCTCGACAATCTCCGCGCAGACCGGGTCCGGGCCGTTGGCGCATTCCTGCCCTCAGTCGGTGCCAGTATCGGTGGGCAGTACAACTTCGGTCGTGCCATCGACCCCGAGACCAACACCTATACCAATGTCAACACCTTCTACAATGGCTACCAGATGTATGCCGCATTGCCCGTGTTCGATGGCTTCAACCGTCTGCACGCGCTTCGGGCGGCAAAGGCCAGTGTGCTGATGGGGCAGTCGGCACTTCGGCAGCAACAGGACGAGACGGCACTGGCCGTGTTGCAAGCCTACACCAATGCGCTGTACTATCAAGGCACGATTGCAATGGCCAAGGAGAAGGTGGAAGAGACCGCCTTGCTGCTGAAACAAACAAAACTTCTGGAGGAGGTGGGTCGCAAGAGTGCAGCCGACGTGGCACAGGTGGAATCGCAGGCAGCCGAGGCGGAATATCATTTGACGCAGCAGCAGAATCTTTATGAATCGGCATCATTTGAGCTGAAAAAAGCGATGGCATGGCCGTTAGCGTCCGACTTGGTGATTGATTCAGACGTGCCCGAGCTTCCGCCAACCGACTCTGTGGACTATTCCCTTTCGCCCCGGCATGCCTCATTAGAAGCTTCTCGACTACAGACCGATGTGGCGCGCCATGAATGGCATCAGGCCCGCAGCGCCCTCTATCCCTCCGTCTCATTGAATGTGGGGATGAGTACCACCTACTACAAAACGCTTCGTTCGTCCACGGCAACGCCGTTCAGCGAACAGTTCCGTAATAACCGGGGCGAGTACATCGGAGCCACGCTTAGCATCCCGCTTTTCAACCGTCTGCAGTCCGTCAATGGCATCCGACGGGCAAGGAACAACTACCGTATCGCCTGCGAAACCTACAAGGAGAAACAACTGGAGTTGGAGAAACTAAGCCGCGAGGCATGGCAGGACTGGCACGCCTATCGGACGCAAACCGCTCAGATGGTGCACAAGGTAGAGGCCGACAGCATTGCCTATCAGCTGACGAAACGCCAATTTGAAGAAGGGTTGAGTACGGCTATCGACTTGCGTACCACTTCAGCACAATTGCTGAACTCAAAGGCAACGCTGCT